>Ga0214923_10006837_pt1 | contig 12641 bp, 18 predicted proteins | sample LL1510_MetaG_FD_177993 | JGI IMG/M metagenome (GOLD analysis project Ga0214923, IMG submission 177993) | Freshwater microbial communities from Lake Lanier, Atlanta, Georgia, United States - LL-1510 | ecosystem: Environmental > Aquatic > Freshwater > Lake | place: USA: Georgia | collected...
AACTATGATTAAACATAATCTTAAAAATAAAATAAAAAATATTAAAAACGAAAATACTCTTTTTCATTTATGTTCAAAATGCAATATAAGCGAATTAAAAAAATTTATATTTGAGAATTCATCATGTATAAATACTATTAGAGATAAAAACGGATTAACTCCTCTTCATTTATCTGTAAGAAAATTAGATATTAAAATTGTAGAATTACTTTTACAGAATGGTTCAGACCCAAATTTATATTCTAATTATGGTTATTCGTCTTTACATTATCTTATTTTAGGATTTAAAGAACTTTTATATCTTTCAAGCGATAATACAAACAAATTTATTAAAATATTAGATATGTTAATTGAAAAAGGAGCTGATATAAATCAATTGGATTTGGGTGAAAAATCGCCTTTATATATGATTTTAGGATTGCGTAATTTTATAATTACAAAATATTTTTTGAAATATAAACCAATAATAGATAAAAATAGTTTATCTATTACTTTACAAATTAAAAATAAAAATTTAAAAGATTCGATATTAGCTTTATATAATTTACAATTCATAGAGTATATTTTAATGGTAAATTATAAATCTAATTTATTACGCGAAAATAATAACATGGAAGATGTTATTAAATTTTTATTTTAATATATAATATTATATTCTAAATTGTTATTAGAATTAATTTTATAAATATAAAATATTTATAAAATATAAAATAATGGCGAAAAAAAATAAAAATAATACATTTTATATTATCGGATTTATTATACTTTTAATTATTTTAATATCAGTATCTTATTTCTTGTTAAATAAAAAGAATAAAAATACTTCTAGTTCTGGAAATTCACCATCTATACCATACAAACCAGTATTAAATTTTAATCCATTGATTTTAAGTATTAATGTTTTGAATCCATATACAGATAATTTTTTTAATGATTTAACAAAATTAGATCCCGGAAATATTGTAGCTATTGATTGGGATGATGGCGGTTCACCAGAGTATAATTTTAAACATAAATATTCTAAACCTGGTATATATAAAATAAAAATATATGGAATTCTAAGATCTTTAAATTTTGATGGCTTTGGATATAATTCTATTTTGTGTAAAACAGGTATTGATAGCTATGGAGATAGTATTGTTTCTATACAAACTATTAACTTTACCGGTATAGGAGAATTAACTTCTATACCATATGATCCAGACGCAGATCCAAGCCCAGTTACTAATTACTTATTTTCTAATACAATAATAACTGCTGATATTACATATTTGGATGTTTCAAATGTTACTAGCATGAGTACAATGTTCTATGGTTGTACTGATTTTAATGAAGATATAAGTAAATGGGATGTTTCTAAAGTTACTGATATGACTGGTATGTTTTATAATTGTAATAAATTTAATAAACCAATAGGTAACTGGAATGTTTCCAATGTTACTGATATGTCTGGTACTTTTTACGGTTGTAGAAATTTTAATCAAGACATAAGTAAATGGAATGTAAAAAATGTTACTAATATGACTGGTATGTTTTATATTTGTAATAAATTTAATAAACCAATAGGTAACTGGAATGTTTCCAATGTTACTAGCATGAGTAATATGTTCTATGGTTGTACAGAATTTAATCAAGATATAAGTAAATGGGATGTTTCAAGTGTTAATGATATGAGTTTTATGCTTGCTGGTTGCCAAAATTTTAATGAACCAATAGGTAATTGGAATGTTTCTAATGTTAATGATATGACTGCTATGTTCTATGGTTGTACAATATTTAATGAACCTTTAGATAAGTGGGACGTTTCTAATATTATTGATATGACTAAAATGTTCTATGGTTGTACAAATTTTAATCAAAATATAAGTAATTGGAATGTTTCTAAAGTTAATGATATGTTTAATATGTTCTTTATGTGTGAAAAATTTGATCAACCTTTAAATTGGGATTCGAAAGTTTCAAATGTTACTAATATGAGTTTTATGTTTGGCGGATGTAAAAGTTTTAATCAACCTTTAAATAATTGGAATGTTTCTAGTGTTACTGATATGAGTTTTATGTTCCTCATTTGTACAACATTTAATCAACCTTTAGATAAATGGGATATTTCTAGTGTTACAAATATGAGCAATATTTTCAATGGTTGTACAAGTTTTAATCAATCTTTATGTAATTGGATTACAAAGGTAAAAGATAAAAATTTATTAAATCAAGATACTTATTTACAGAATCAATTAAGAATCTGTGGTAATTCTAGCTTAAATTATATAAGATGAATATATAATTTACAATTAGTAGAATATTAAAATTTTAAAACTATACAGTAATTAGTTTTAAAATTAAAACCATGCATAATCAAATGATTTTTCTATTTGACTAGGTTCTATTTTATTATTTATTTTGAAATTTTCACAAACTTCATTTTCAGATAATTCCATTTCTCTTAAAAGTCTTTCTATAACACATCGTTTTATTAAAAAAGTATTAGATTTTTCATCATTCTCAAATAATACAACATGAAGAGATGATTCATTATCATTTTTGTAATAGTTTTCTAAATCTATATGAATTTTTTTAGACATTATATTATATTTTATATACTATTATTTAAATTATATAAAAATTATGTATATATTAAGATATCTCTCCTATATCTAGTATAATTTTCTATTTTGTCATTACACTTCGATATATCAAATAAACATATTTTTTTATTATTAAATTTTTGATTTTGATCACTTTCATATTTTCTTTTTTTATTAGTATATACATTTTCATTATTATCAAGCTTTAACTTTTTATTTGATAAAAATGGTTCAAATTCTCTTTTTCTTTTCATTTATTATAAATAAATTAAAATTTTAAATTTCATAAAATATTTTTTTATAATATTATTTTATTTTTAAAAAAGTATTTTATAATATTTTATTTTTAGAAAAAGTATTTTATAATATTTTATTTTTAGAAAAAGTATTTTATAATATTTTATTTTTAGAAAAAGTATTTTATAAAATAGTCTTACACACACACATTTTTTTGTATTTAAAGAACATTTCCAAAAATAAAATTTTTAACCTGTTATAGTATAAATCGAATTATCATTAATTAGCATTAATTAGCATTTTTGCTAATTTAAATTTAAATAACTTGTTTATAATATATAAAATGAATAATTGTGAATATTGTGATAAATCATTTTCAACAAAATCTAATTTATCTTATCATCAAAAAACAGCTAAATATTGTCTTGAAAAAAGAGAAACTGAATATAAAGAATATAAATGTAGTTGTGAAAAAAATTTTACAACTAAAATTAATTATGATAGACATAAAAAAATATGTAATATAAACGATATAATTAATCCTTATAAAGAAGAAAATATTAAACTTGAAAATCAAAATAAAATATATTTAAAAAATATCGAAGATAAAGATAAGCAACTTGAAAATCAAAATAAAATATATCTAAAACAACTTGAAGATAAAGATAAACATATTAGAGAACTTGAAGGTCAATTAGCTTCTATTGCTCTTGCTGGTGTAACTAAATCAACTACTACAAATAATAATATAAGTAATATAAACAATAAAATATTAAATATATCTCCTTTAGATTTAAACGACGCTGAAAAATTTAAAACTATATTAGACTCTAAATTTAATACCAATTATATATTAGATGGTCAAAAAGGTTTAGCTCATTTCGCTAAAGATCATTTTTTAAAAGATGATGATGGTAAATTAAAATATGTTTGTACTGATCCAGGTAGACAAACATTTAAATATAAAGATGAATTAGGTGATATACAAAAAGATGTTAAAGCAAAAAAGTTAACTAAAATACTCATGGATGCAGGTTTAAAAGAAAAAAATAATACAGTAGCAGTTGATTGGTGGACATCAGATGAAGGAAAAATAAATAATGATAGATTTACAACATTGCAACCAAAAGCATCAGAGATACATAGTATGTCAGAAGTAGATAATACATTATTTGTTAATGAATTGAGCGCAATAACAACATTATAAATTTAAAAAAAAAATTAAACTATAAAATGAAAAATTTATTTATAGTTCACCGTCATTATCATTTTGACGATTCCAAAAAATCAAAATCTTATAGTCTTATTGAAAAAATTTTTGAAAAAGAAATAGAAGCGTATGAATATTGTGTTGAAAAACTAACAATATATTTTAAAGAATATACAGTTATAGATTACGAATGTAAAAAATCTAATAATGAAAAAATAAAATTATACAATATTTTTAAAGATAAAAATCAAAGTTTTTCAAAAAGATATACTACTATTTTAGATAATTTTGAAATATTTTTCGGAAAACCGCAATTTGGTCTTTCACCTACTCACGATATGTGGTATATTACTGAAAAAGAAATATAAAGTTAAAAAATAATATATATAATAAAATGAAAAAAATTCTTGTTTTATCTGGAGGAGGTTCTTTAGGAACTTTTGAAGCTGCTATTGTAAGTCAACTTATTTCTCAAGGTAAAGGTGGTTGGGATCTTATTACAGGTGTTTCTGCTGGTTCTATTAACGCTTGTTATTTATCTACGATAGATAAGAGCAAAGAAATTGATAATATTGATGTTTTCAAGAATTTATGGTGTAGTATCGCGAACTCTGATGTATTCAATCCTGAATTATTTTTGAACGGTCTATCTATGTTTAATACCAATAAATATAAATCTATAATGGAAAACATTTTTAAAGATAGAAAAATATTAAGACCGATTATGATTAATGCAACTTCTCTCAATAGATCTTCTTCTAAAATATTTACAGAAACGGATATTGAAAAATACGGATTTATTGATATAATAATGTCTTCAAGCAGTATTCCAATTCTTTTTCCTCCATATCAATTTCTAGATGATTTTTTTATAGATGGTGGATTCTCTTCAAATATTGTTTTGGATGAAGCAATAAAATATTCTATAAATAATTTTCCAGATGAAGAAGTTGAAATTGATGTTGTTATATGTGGTCATTTTATTGATGAAGAAGTTATAACTCAAAAGGAATTAACTTTTAAAAAATTAATTGAAAAAATGATTGGTATTATTGAACAACAAATGGAATATTTTGAAGTATTAGAAAAAATGGAAATACCATCTAATATCAAAATTAATATATACCAACCGAAGAATAAATTACCTATTAGTTTTTTAAACTTTGATCACGGGGAAGAATTATGGGAATTGGGTTCTAATTTTGAAAATATAACTATAAAAAAATATTAAAAACTTTATTTACAATAAAATGAAAAAGATTGAAATAATTGGTATAGAAATAACAGTATTTATAGTATTTGTTATAATATTTACATTTCTGTATAAAAATAAAGATACTGAATTACATTTTAATGAAGCTCTTTATATAGCGGTGGGATTTCAAACTTTTAACGGTACAAATGTTGGAGATAGTAATAAAAAATTAAGAGGTTTAATAACTTTACAAATGATTTTATCTTATATATTTGTAATGATAGTTATGTATACTTTAATAAAATCTTAGAAATAATACAATAATAATTTAAAAATTAATTTTAAAAATATTTTATAATATTTTTTTATAATAAAATGTCTTCATCTAAAAAGATTAAAAATAATAATATTTATTTTATTATTATAATTGGTATTTTAGTAGTATTAGGTATACTTTTATATTTTTTATTTAAAAGAGAAAAATATGAATTCTCTAATCCAAAAGCTCAACAAACATATGATTTTTTAGCAAAAAAAAATTGGATTAAACAGTCTGACTTACATAGAGTAATGTTATCAGAAACACCCAACCCGACATCAATACCTTTAGTACCAAAACCTCCTCCTCCAAAACCTGTACTTCCAAGAGCTCCAGAATATCAATGTCCTGGAGGAGTTTGTCCTGGTTTAGGTAAAGGTTTTGATTTAACTAAAGTTAATTTATCAAATCCTTCAGAATTATTAAATGGTACAGATTTATTCTTAAAAGTTAATTTTTCAAATAATTGTCAAAAATATAGACCTGGTGGAAAAACAGAAAAAGATATCATAACAACAAATAGCGCACAAGAATTAATTACTAGTATTGCTATTAATAATAGTTTAACAGGTTCTATACCTGTCCAATTTTTATCTTTAAAACCAACTATAGTTTTTAATACAAAAAGCGATTTATCAAAATATCAAAATATAAAATCATCTCATATAGTTTATTCTAAAGAATCAGGTGTAATTTCTTTTGAAAATAATGATAAATGTAGAACTTTAAATATTAATCCCAAATTTATGACTGATTTTAAAAAATTACCTGTTGAAGTAGCAAATTATCAACTTTCTACTAGTTGGGAACCATTTAGAGCTTTTTTCAATAGATGGGGTACACATGTTATGACTCAAATAACTTTTGGAAGTAAAATCGATCTTTGGAATACAGAAAATAAAGAAAATTCAGAGTCTTCATCTCAATTAGAAGCCAAATTATGCGCTCAATTAGATGGTCCAATTCCAGATGCTACATCTCCTTTAGCTTCGGTTTGTTCAAAATTTGATAGAGCAAAAAGAGAAGAAGCTTTAAAAACTAGTACTAAAGAAACAAATATTTATATTGGCGGAACAGAAAAAACAAGAGATGCTTTTATTGAATCTGGAAATACTCGTCAAAATATTACAGATTTTATAAAATCATCAAGTGAAAGTAATCAAGCAATTTCATACGGTTTTACACCTATTTGGGAAGTATTTCAACAAATTGAAAATACCGGTTGTATAGAAACTATTAATAAAGGAGAAGATAAATCTATACATTGTGAAAATCTTCAAAGATGTTTAAATTTAGAAGCTGCATATGGTTTTGAAGCATCTCTTTGTGAAAAAAAAGTGACTAGTGACGGTATTGTATATCAAGAATTTATAAAAGAAGATTCAGGTGCTCTAAAAAGTTATAAATGTTTTAATAAAAAAGAAGGTTGTAATAAAAATTCAGATTGTCATTTTAAACTGGGAACAGGTTGTAGATCATATGGACCTAGTGCTTTAGATAAAGGCGAACCTGTTGGAAATGATTTTAGAACAGGAATAAGAGGAATCGGAAGCGGAACTGCTAAAGAAGGTATAAATCATTCATGTTATTATAATGCTTTTCCTGCAGAATGCAGATGTGATGATAAATGGGTTGGAGGATTAAACGATAGATATATTTGGGATCAAGCAAAAGAATAGATGATGATTAGTTAATTAATATAATTTTTTAATATATTAATATATATTAAAAAAATGACACCTGTAGAAAAAGATTATTGGACATTTTACACCTTTGAAATTATATTTATAATTTTTATTATACTTTTTATAAGTTTATATCTAAAAACAAAAAATAATAATTATTTAATATTCGGAATAGTATTTTTTATTATTCAAATTATTTATTCTGTATTTGCGATAAAATATATGTACAAAAAATATAAAGAAGATAAAAATATAAAAAAAAGCGGTATTCCGATATATTTATTCTTAAATAATTTATCAATTATATTTATAACTGTATTTATGGCATTTTTTATAAAAAATAAAAATTATCTATTTTTAATATTTGCTATAATATTTACTGTTATACATTTTTTTATTAATCTAGGTATGATAGGTTCTGATATTTTAATAAAATCATAATTTAAAAGTTAGAAACGTATAATAAAATGTTCAAAAAAGCTTTATTTATATTTCTTTCTTTTTTCACCTTTTCTTCTAACTCTTTTCTTACAAATCTTCCAGAACTTAGAAGACAGTATCAAGATTATTTAAGAATTTTTGATAAAACAGAAACTTCTTATGGGTTTGAAACCTTTGTTGAAAATTTAAATACAGTTGAGTATTATAATAAAAATAATAATGATGGGTGTAGAATGTATTTAACACAATATAGTGATACTTTCGACCCCGAAGCTGTTTTAACAAAATGTAGTTAAATTTTATAAGATTTAATATAACTTATAAAATTGAAAATTAATTTTAATTAGTTTGTATAACTTTAACTTGTGTTTACATTATCAAAATATGTCTTTTTTTACAGATTTATATATTGGACTAAGCATTATTCCAGAGAATGTTACGTTAGATATACTTAAAAAATATATAACAAACTGTGATTTAGATAAATTTTTATCTAAAGTAAAAAAAGAAGTTAATTATAAAAGAAATTATTTAGACACTTATGTAGACTTTGATATTTATAAAAATAAAAAAAGTAAAAAGTTATCAAAAAAAGAATATAATAATAAAATAAAGAATAAAAATAGGATTAAAAATACAAAAACGAAATGTATAATAGATATAGGAACCGAATATATTTTAGATAATTTAATTAATTGTGAATGTAAAAATTGTTTTATATTATCCAAAAAAATAAATATCTAACTAAATATAATTTGTACAAATAAATTATATTTTAAATTATGTTATTATTAAGAAGTATTTTTTATGCTCAATTTTTTATGCTCAATTTATCGCAATCTTTTTGAAGATGTTCTAAACTATCACATATAAGACATCTGATAGGTTTACCATATATATTTAATCCTAATCTAAAATCTTTTAAATAGCCTTTATTATAAACATCTTCATCCATTAATATAATTTTTTTTAAAATATAAAAACATTCATCAACCACTTCTGGCGCTGAATAAAAAAATTTATCTTTAGCCTGTCCTAAAATATAAAGTAATTCCAAATTGTAACGTGATAATGAAAATAATAAATTATATTCTTCATCTATTCTTTTTAATAAGTATTGTTTTTTCATTTCAAAACTCATTTTAACAATATTTGTAAAATATTCTAATTTATAAATAAATTATTTCAATTTTAAAAAATACCAACATATTTTACCTTTAGTTTTTTCTTTATAGGAGGTGGATATGTCTTATCTTTTTTAATTTGATTTTCAGGTGTTACATTAAAATCTTCTATAACTTTTATTGGTAAAGTAGGAATATTTATAGATAATTTATTATTTTGTTTATACATATTTATTTTATATTATTTCTTTATTTTATATATTATTTTATAAAATTAAAATGTTATCAATGCAGGAATATTTCTATCTGGTATACATTTTTGTATATCATATTTAAAATCTGTATATGTGATAACTGGTTTAAGAATAACATTATCAGCGTGATAAGTATAATCAGCTCCAGGTCCAGGAGTAACTGTTACACTCCTATAAATATTATAAGAATTCATCAAACCTGTTTTCTTATTTAATACATATAAAGTTAAATCTTTTCCTGGATATGGTATATTTCCTTGAACTTGATTTTGAGATGAAACTTTGTTTGAAACTGCTATAGCTCTTTTATTATTACTAAATTCATCCATTGTAATTCCGAGATTAGTTAAATATTCAGGTAATATTTCTATATCGTAATCAAGTATATTTTTACCACCAATTATAGGACCGTCCATTTCATTATAATTTAAATTATTTTTTGATTCAACTAAATCAATATTTCCATCAATATCTCTAGTTGGAGAAAATCCAACCGAAATAGTATCAGGATCTTTTGGGAGGAAAATTATCCAGTCCCATTTCCACCATGTATTAGAATTTGCTGAAGAACTTGTTTTATTATTTCTAATATTTACAACAATGTATATAATTAATCCGATTATAGCTAAAATCATAAAAATTATTAAAATATTTATATCGCTTTTCTTACTTTTCATTTATTATAAATTATAATTTTATTTATTTTAAAAAAATGTTATAAATGCTGCTTGTGGAGGATTTTTTGTATCTTTAGTATCGCAATCTTTTATAATATAATTTATTGTTGTATTATTTAATCTAGGAGTTATATTTATATTTCCAAAATTATAAGATCTATCACTACCAAGTGTTACACTCCTAGAAATAATATATGAATTTAATAAACCTGTTTTCTTGTTTAATACATAAATAATTACATTATTTCCTGGATATGGTATATTTCCTGGATTTGGATTTTGAGGTAAAATAACATTTGTAATACCTATAACATTCGTATTAGAACTGAATTTATCTATTGGAAGACCAATAGAATATAAATATTCTCCTACAAAGAAACCGCTTGTTATTATATTTTTACCGCCATTTATATGATTCATTCTATAAAAAGCTAACGTATTCATTGACTGAATATAATCAATATTTCCTGTATCTTTATCTATAGTTGGTGTAAATCCAATTGAGATGGCATCTGGATCTTTTGGAACCAAAATTGTCCATGCCCATGGATCTTCGTATTTCATTGGAGGCGGAGTAGAAATTGGATAAGGAGTATATTTTGTTGTCGAATTTCTATTTCTATTTTTATTATATACAATAATATATACAATTATAACAAGTACAGCTAAAATCATAAAAATAAATATTATATTTTTTTCTTTTGAATCACTTTTCATTTATTTATAATAAAAATAATTTTTATTATAAATATAAAATACATAATAATAAAAAACTTTATATTGATATTGTGAACTTTTAAATATACATAATAATTTATTAATAACTCTATACACCAACATAAAATGTTATAAATACTGGTCCATTAGGAGTATCAGTATAATCTTTTATACTATTTAATATCGGTGTCTTGTTTGAAATATTATTTATATTAACATTTCCATAATTGTAAGATCTATCACTACCAAGTGTTACACTCCTAGAAATAATATATGAATTCATCAAACCTGTTTTCTTATTTAATACATATAAAGTTAAATCTTTTCCTGGATATGGTATATTTCCTGGTTCTGGATTTTGAGGTAAAATAACATTTGTAATTGCTATAGCACCAGTATTTAAACTAAATTCATCTATTGTAATTCCAAGACTATTAAAAAATTGAGGTAATATATTGATTACATTTAGTATCTTTTTACCACCAAAAATATAATTCATTTTATACGATCCTAAAGCGTTATATGACTCACTTATACTAATATTTCCAGTATTCTTATCTACTACAGGAGAGAATCCAATTGAAATAGAATTAGGATCTTTTGGAACAATAATTATAAATGGACTTGGATTTGTTAAAATATCGCTTGTGGTAGGATTCTGTTTTCTATTTCTATTTCTATTATGTAAAACTATATATATAATTAATCCAATTATAGCTAAAATAATAAAAATTACTAAAATATTTATATTATTTTTTTTACTCTTCATTTATTTATTATAAATAAAATTTATTTTTTCATTTTAAACATATAAAATAATATTGCAATTAAAACTATTATGAAACATACTATTGAAAATCCAAATGTGTTATGTATATCTGATTTAAATATAAAATCTAATATGTAATAGAATGTTAATGAAAATACTCCTAGTTTAACAACAAATTCTGCATTTTGTATAAAAGGCATTTTTTATTTATATTAATATAATTTTAAAAATTAAAATTGTAAAATATACTAATGAGTGCTAGATAAAAAAATATTAGAAAATTTTAAAAATTAAATTACCTATTTAATAATTTAATTTTTTATTATATGGAAAAGATAATTTCAAATATTAATAATTCGAAATATAAAAATTTTTATACTCAATTTGAGTATAATAATTATTGGGAATTTTATTTAAATGACTTTATTATATTTAAAGGAATAAATTGTAATTTTTGTGGTAACTATATAAGATTAAAAAATTTGAATAGAAAAAAATATCCCGAAAATATATACTGTAAATGCTTTACGAATGAATGGATAAATAATTATAGAGATATTCATCACTATTATTTAGAAAAAGTTATTAAAGAATATATGAATATTATAAAAAGTCGTCAAAAAATAATAAAATACGCTATTTTTTATAATAAAAAAAAATATATAACTCAAGAAGATGATAAAGAAAATAAATATATGTTTGAAGATAAAGATGATGTTGACGAAGATAATAAAGAAAATACTATATCAGTTTCAGTATCTTCTTTTGATTATGATTTAAGCTCTGAATCAAGTTTAGATTTAAGTAGTTTAGATTCTAATTACAATTCAGATTCTGAATCTTATGATTATAATGAATACGATCCTTATAATAATGTTAATTTAAATATAATTTTAGAATCTTTAATAAAAAATACTGTTGAAGATTTTTTTAAAAAGAAATAATAATATAATATTTTTATTATATTATTTTATTTACCATTTTCCATCACATCCCGAATCCCAATCACCGCAACCGTCATCTTCCCAGTCACCACATCCATCATTTTTACTACGTCTTCTAGATCTACTCTTACTCTTTTTACTCTTACTCTTTCTCGGTCTTCCTACTCGTCTTCTAGATCTACTCTTACTCTTTTTACTTTTACTCTTTCTCGGTCTTCCTACTCGTCTTCTAGATCTACTCTTACTCTTTTTACTCTTACTCTTTCTCGGTCTTCCTACTCGTCTTCTAGATCTACTCTTACTCTTTTTACTCTTGCTCTTTTTACTCTTGCTCTTTTTACTCTTGCTCTTGCTCTTGCTCTTTCTCGGTCTTCCTACACGTCTTCTAGATCTACTCTTACTCTTAGACTTGCTTCTTTTCTTATTTTTTCTTCCCGAAGGTCTACCTACACGTCTTCTATATTTTGCATTTGGTAAAGTAGGT
>Ga0214923_10006838_pt1 | contig 12640 bp, 13 predicted proteins | sample LL1510_MetaG_FD_177993 | JGI IMG/M metagenome (GOLD analysis project Ga0214923, IMG submission 177993) | Freshwater microbial communities from Lake Lanier, Atlanta, Georgia, United States - LL-1510 | ecosystem: Environmental > Aquatic > Freshwater > Lake | place: USA: Georgia | collected...
TTTGGGTAAATGAAAATTGGTTATCAAACTATCGGCCACATTAAAGTTATAGGGAGGATGAATAAAGTGGTTAGTCCAACCTTCACTGGGTTTCAGTAACTGCTGTGCGGTAAAACTGCTTTCCATGGCACGCATGGTGGTTGTACCAATAGAACAAATGCGATGTCCGGTTTCTTTCGCTTTATTTACAATTGCACATGCTTGCTCGGAGATGGCATAATATTCCGCATCCATTTTGTGTTTGCTTAAATCTTCCACTTCAATTGGACGGAAAGTGCCTAACCCGGTGTGTAAAGTAACTTCAGCAAAGCGAATGCCCTGGATTTCGCAGCGTTTGATTAATTCTGGACTAAAATGCAAACCAGCGGTTGGGGCGGCTACGGCTCCTTCGTGTTTTGCGTAAACAGTTTGGTAGCGTTCCTTATCTTCTTCGTCGGGTTTGCGTTTAATGTATTTCGGTAAAGGGGTTTCTCCCAAAAATTCCAGCATTCTTTTGAAGCTGGCATCATCATCATCCCATAAAAACCGAATGGTTCTTCCACGGCTGGTAGTATTATCAATTACTTCTGCTACCAGTTCCTCGTTATCTCCAAAATATAATTTATTTCCAACCCGTATTTTTCTTGCGGGATCAACAATTACATCCCATAAGCGATTGGGCTTATTGAGTTCGCGTAATAAAAAGACTTCAATTTTTGCACCGGTCTTTTCTTTTCTTCCATACATGCGTGCCGGAAATACCTTGGTATTGTTTACTACAAAAACGTCTTTATCGTCGAAATACTCCAGAATGTCTTTGAAGTGTTTATTCTCCATGTGACCGCTTTTACGGTCTACTACCAGCATTCGGCTGTCTTCCCTTTTTTTGGTTGGGTTTTGTGCAATCAGGTTGAGGGGTAAATCAAACTTAAACTGTGATAATTTCATGTGTCTAATCCTTTAGATAATAGCCACCTGTAGTTGGCCGCCGAGAGGCTCAACGGCTCGCTTCATGTTACGGCATGAATTTTATAAAGTTGGCAAAGGTACGCATTTGGAGTGGTATTGCCAAATGTATTCATAATCATAAGGTTAGAAACGTTTTTGGGGTGTTTTCGCATCAGCCTGTCTTTAGATTCTGAACGGAATTTTTTCTTTTTACATTTTGGTTACAGGTTATTTTTATTTTAACTGTTTGTATTCTTCCTGTTTCACCTATTTTTGCACTCACATTTGTTAGTTTTTATACAACAATCATGTGAAAATCTTGGGTATGATGCAAAAAAATTGGTGGAAAGTACTGTGTATACTGTTACTGCTTTACACCTGCACTTATGGTTTTTGGGTTCCGATTCCCGACCCTCCCGGAGTTCCGTTAAAACAAACGATTCGAAATTTGTTTTTTCATGTTCCCATGTGGATTGCCATGATGGTCTTTTTTACGGTTTCGGTTGTGAACTCTATCCTGTATTTACGAAAGCTGCAACCGAAATATGATATCCGCGCTACTGAGTATGCCCGAACCGGAGTTGTATTTGGAATACTGGGTTTATTAACGGGTATGATTTGGGCACATTTCCAATGGGGTAAGGCCTGGAGTGGGGATGTGAAGCAAAATGGCGCCGCCATTGCTGTGCTCATGTATTTTGCATATTTTGTTTTAAAAGGAAGCTTACAAGACGAAGAAAAACAAGCAAGAATTGGTGCTGTTTTTAATGTGTTTGCTTTTTTCATGTTATTCCCTACCATTTGGATATTACCCAGATTGAGTGAAAGCTTGCACCCAGGTGGTATGGGTAGTGAAGGCAATCCGGGTTTGAATCCAAAAGATACAACTAATGCAATGCGCAGCGTAATGTATCCTGCATTTCTTGGCTGGACTTTATTAGGTATTTGGATTTCTACTTTGCGTGTAAGGGTTCAATTATTAACTGCTTAATTCATGATTATGTATATCAAAAGATTGCTTGTTTTGATGCTTTGTATATTAACCGGTTCTACTGTGTTACTGGCACAAGCAACCGACGCAACCCCAAACAATGTTTTTACCGATAATGGGAAAATAGGAGTAGTGGTGGCAGTATTGGTAACCATATTAGTTGGTTTGTTTATTTATCTGATTTCTCTGGATAAAAAAATAACTCGTCTCGAAAAAAATAAAATTCAATAATTCAGGAACCTGCTGACCCCGGTTCGTGTTAAGATCCCTGTTTATTCATTTTTAAAAAAGAAGTATGTCTACTCATTCCGATTACAGTTTTTTTCACAGTGTTGAGCAAAGTTTTGATAAAGCTGCTCAGTTTACCCAATGGGCTAGCGGTTTATTGGAGCAAATTAAAGCCTGCAATAGTGTATACAGTATGCGTTTTCCTGTTAAGATGGATGATGGAAGAATTGAAGTGATTGAGGCTTACCGGGTTCAGCATTCTCAGCATAAATCTCCTTGTAAAGGTGGTATCCGATTCAGTGATGCCGTTAACCAGGATGAAGTTATGGCTTTAGCTTCTTTGATGACTTATAAATGTGCAATCGTAAATGTTCCTTTTGGAGGTGGAAAGGGTGGTATTAAAATCAACCCTAAAAAGTATAGTGTATATGAACTGGAGAAAATTACCCGTCGCTATACCAGTGAATTGGTGAAGAAGAATTTTATTGGTCCAGGCATCGATGTGCCAGCTCCAGATTACGGAACTGGTGAAAGAGAAATGGCATGGATTGTAGATACTTATCAATCTCTGAAGCCAGGTGAAATTGACGGTGCGGGTTGTGTTACCGGAAAGCCGGTAACACAAGGGGGCGTTCGTGGAAGAAAAGAGGCAACCGGTTTGGGTGTGTTTTATGGCATTCGAGAAGTTTGCAATATGCCAGATGTAATGGAAAAATTGGGATTATCGGTAGGTGTTGTTGGAAAACGTGTAGTTGTTCAGGGATTAGGTAATGTGGGATATCATTCTGCTAAGTTTTTCCGTGAAAATGGTTCTAAAGTAATTGCCATTGCCGAATTTGAGGGAGCAATATTTAATGAAAACGGACTGAATGAGGAAGAAGTATTCCAACACAGAAGAGCTACCGGTTCCATTCTCAATTTCCCTGGAGCTACGAATATTGCTGATAGTACCCTGGCATTGGAATTGGATTGCGATATTCTAATTCCGGCTGCTTTGGAAAATGTGATTAATAAAGACAACGCACCTAACATTCAGGCAAAAATTATTGGTGAAGCTGCTAACGGTCCGCTCACCCCGGAAGCAGACGAAATTTTAATTAAAAAAGGAGTGCTGGTAATTCCCGATATGTATTTAAATGCGGGTGGGGTTACGGTATCTTATTTTGAGTGGTTAAAAAATTTGAGTCATGTTCGATATGGCCGAATGGAAAAACGCTTCACTGAAAATATGAATACACATATTCTTAGTCAAATTGAAAACCTAACCGGTAAAACTGTATCACAGGAAGAGCGCAAATTTATTATGCACGGTGCCGAAGAGGTTGATTTGGTGCATAGTGGTTTGGAAGAAACCATGATAACGGCAACCCGAGAGATTATGGATATCTGGAAACAGAATCCCGCTATTCCCGATATGAGAACGGCTGCTTATGTATGTGCCATTAACAAAGTGGCAACTACCTATACGGAGTTAGGAATTTTCCCCTAATCGGTTTTGTAGTTTTAAGATATATTTATTTAAAAGCTGGCATTTGATTAATACTCGTTGCTTTGCCTGTTGCATCTAGTGCAAACCCAATAGTATTATTTCCGTTTGTTACAATTATGTAAGGACAAGGAATGGATATATGATAGGCTAAAATTTGTTGTAGTATTTTATCATTCAATGGAATATTAGTTTCCTTACATTCAATTAGCATCCAGGGAGTATGTTGATGATATACCAGGATGTCTACCCTTTTTTGTAATTCACCCAAAGTGAATCCTTTTTCAACAGCAATACTGGCTGCTGGATATTGAAGGGTTTTAATGAGATATTGAATAAAATTTTGTCGTACCCATTCTTCCGGAGTAATGATTACCCATTTTTTTCGAATGGGGTCGAAGAGCCAGTCTTTTCCTTCCATTTGCTTCATCGAAAATTCCGGTGGGGGATAGGTGATGGGAATCATATAGGGAGAACCGCTTTTTTTTGGTATTTTTGGAGATTATCTTTTTCAAAGATATTGATTCAATATCGGCTGGCATTGCTAATGAGCGGTTATTCGGATAAAATTGTAAAACTAACTACTGATGAAAACAAAATCAGACATAGTAAATAACTGGCTTCCCCGCTATACGGGCGCCCAACTGGAGGATTTTGGCAAATTTATTTTACTCACCAATTTTAGCAACTACGTTTCACTGTTTGCGGAATGGAATCAAGTTGAGGTAATGGGGAAAGACAGACCGATGCAATGTGCTACTGCCAATGGAATAACAATAATAAATTTTGGAATGGGCAGTCCGGGTGCAGCTACTATCATGGACCTGCTTACAGCTATTGAACCCCAGGCGGTATTGTTTCTGGGTAAATGTGGTGGTTTGAAAAAGCGAAATAAACTAGGGGATTTAATATTACCCATTGCAGCAATCCGGGGCGAGGGTACATCCAATGATTATTTTCCACCTGAGGTTCCGGCTATGCCTGCCTTTGCTTTGCAGAAAGCCATTTCTACTACCATTCGTGATTTTGGTGTTGATTACTGGACGGGTACGGTATATACAACCAACCGTAGGGTTTGGGAGCATGATGAAGTATTTAAAGAATACCTGACCCGTGTTAGGGCCTATGCAATCGATATGGAAACTGCTACTATTTTTACGGTTGGTTTTTATAATAAAATTCCTACGGGTGCACTGCTTCTTGTGAGCGATCAACCCATGATTCCGGAAGGAGTTAAAACAGAAGAAAGTGATAAGAAAATCACATCCAGTTTTGTTGAAAATCATTTGAAAATTGGCATCGATTCACTAAAGCAGTTAATCAATAATGGATTAACCGTTCGGCACCTGCGGTTTTAGTCTTTCCACAAAAAGGGAAATAAAATAACTGCCAATGCCACCACCATTAGGTCTAAGCCCAGCAGTAGCGCAATCATTTGCCACAATCCCGCCTGAATTACACTGGAAAACGCCACTGCCGATATTTTCATTAGTAACAGAATTTGAGGAATGATAATGGGGAATCCCATTACTGCCATTAATGCGGTTGACTGTTGTGCCCTGGCTGCAATTGCTGCGAGAAAGGTAAATACCAAGCTAATACTACCTCCTCCCAAACAAGTAATCAATATAAAGATTGTAAAATGTTCCAGTGGATTGCCCAATAACAAAGTAAAAAGCAGCAGCGATAAAAGGCTCATGCAAACCATCAGAAACAGGTTGAACAAGAGTTTGGAGAGAATAAAATCTTTGGCTCCAGCTATGGAATAAAAATATAATAATCTGCCTCTGCTTTCTTGTAAAAAACTTTTGGCGACCGCATTCACACAAACAAATAACAAAACAATCCAGAATAAACCATTCCAACTGCTCTCTTCCGGTTCACCTACTGAAATATATAGTACAAAAATGGTAGATGCTACATAGAGCAGAATTCCGTAGAGTGTATATTGTTGCCTGCTTTCGAGTAGTAGGTCCTTTTTAAAAAGTTGCCATATCGTTTGAGTAGCTTTCATATTACTTACTAGCACTTATTCATAGTAACATTTTCTGCAACGGGGCTCATAGCTATCTGTGGCACCCAATAAAATTTGACTCGCTTCGGTTGTTTTTCGATAGGATATACTGGCCAGGTTTCCACATTTAACGCAGATTGCATGCAGCTTCGTAATAAAATCTGCGACTGCCAATAACTGCGGCATTTGTCCGAATGGCTTACCTAAATAATCCATATCCAATCCTGCTACAATCACTCGAACACCTTTAGCGGCAAGGGTTTCACAAACTGATACAATTTGGTCGTCGAAAAATTGGGCTTCATCAATACCAACCACATCTACCTGATCTGCCAGCAATAAAATTTTTTGTGAGTGGGTGATAGGGGACGAGGGGATAGAATTAGAGTCGTGACTAACTACGGCTTCCTCATCGAAGCGAACGTCCATAGCCGGTTTAAAGATCTCAACCCTTAGATTGGCGATTTTCGCTCTTTTTAATCTGCGAATTAATTCCTCTGTTTTTCCGCTGAACATGCTCCCACAGATCACTTCTATAGAGCCTCTTCTTTCTCCTGATATATTTGGTTCGATAAACATTTGTATACTAAAATCAGTTATTTTTCGTTCTATTGATATTCGAGGTAATTGCGAACCCCCCAAATGTATTACATCCGATGGAAAGAGCAGGCTACCTTATCAATAAATTAAGGGAACAGTACTTTCAGCAGCAATCTGCGACGAATTTGTTGATCACCCTTGATTTACTTAAAAAAGAGCTATTTGCTCAATTAACGCCCGATCCGGAGGAAGTGCAGCCCCATACGGCACCTCCTTCTGCGCCACTTTCGTTATCCGGAAGGCCCTCAGATGATGCCCTGTATGCGTTGGATTTTTCTAAGGATTTACCCACTTTTGCTCATCAAAATCTACACTGTCTGGCAGAAACTGAAGCAGCAGCAATTAGGAACAAAGAACAGCATGCAAAAGAGTTATCTAATGCTGAATTAATTGCCCAAACAAATCCATCAAACTCCACTTCAAATACCGAGCCCATTCGGGATCTTAAAAAAGCCATTCAGCCAACAGACCGATATGCATTTATAAATCAGCTTTTTAGAGGGGATGAGTCTATGTATGAACGGAGTATTAAAACCATTCAGGGTTTTTCAATTTTTCCGGAAGCAAGATTTTGGATTGAAAGAGAACTGAAAACGAAGTTAGGCTGGCAAGATAATGACCCCACTTTTCAACATTTCGATCAATTAATTAAAAGACGATTTTCCTGAATTACCTGCATCACTTTTTGAGTGGCACCCGTTTGAGTAATTGTAAATTCATTTGCTTTTTTACCAGTTGAAGAACATATTTCTTTGTTTTCAAACAAATTTTGTAGGGTATTATTGAGTTCCTGAGTTGTTCTAATTGCAATTACTCCACCTTGTTCCACCAGTTGCGTTACTTCAAGGTATTTAGAATATTCCGGACCAATTACCACCGGTTTTCCGAAAATGGTTGCTTCTAGAACATTATGCACTCCTTCAGCACCAAATCCGCCCCCTACATAGGCTACGGTTGCATATTTGTATAAACTACTCAACATACCCATTCGATTTATGATCAGTTTATTTATTCCCTTATATTGATTACTATCTTGCCAATCCCTTTCGAAATCTGAATAACAAACTGCTCCTGGAAAAATTTCTTTACACTGTCGAATTGCATCCTGATCAATATGGTGGGGAACAATTATCATTTGGATATTGGGATGATGATTCACAAAATGTTGCAATTCCTTATCATCCTCCGGCCATGTACTACCTGCGACCAATACAGGTTCTTTTTGAATAAATTGTTCAATTGCAGGATAATGGGTGGGGTTGCGCGCAATTTCCAACACCCGATCGAATCGGGTATCACCTGTTATGGTAACACCATCTAGTATACCAATCGATTTCAACAGTGCAGCCGAATCTTCATTTTGAACCAGTATATGTTTGAAAAATTGCAGCATACTCCTATAGAAACCTCCGTACCAATGGAAGAAAAGTTGATGTTGTCGGAAAATGGCAGAAATAAGTATAACGGGAATTTTTTGTTGATGAAGTGCCGCCAGATAGTAATACCAAAATTCATATTTTACAAAAATCACCAGTTCCGGATGAATTTCACTAATCCATTGTGCCGATTTTCGGGGATGATCCATTGGCAGGTATACTACCCAATCGGCTATTGAATGGTTTTTACATGCCTCATATCCGGAGGGTGAAAAAAAACTAACCAATATAGAAAATTGGGGGTATTGATTTTTAAGCTGCTTTAGCACTGGCAAACCCTGTTCAAATTCACCCATTGATGCACAGTGCATCCATATAATCTTCTTATTGTGGGGTTGCTTAGGTATTTGAGAAAAGGCAGTTTGCTGACCCCTACACCATCGACGGGCTTTTGGTGAAAAAATGCTCATCAATCGGGCAGTCAGTGGATACAAGTAAATGAATAACCGGTATAGTAGCATGTGAATGCGATGGAATGTGAAAATAATCAATAAAATGTATCCGCAAAGGGGGAGCTGGGTTTATACCCTGTTCTAGCCTTTTTATTGTAATTTTGACGGCCAGTAACAATAGATTTATGAAGCCAATTCAAATGGTAGATACCAAATCGCAGTACTTGAAAATTAAGCATCAGGTAGATGCTGCCCTACAAGATGTGCTCGATAGCGCTGCCTACATCAATGGTAAATGGGTAAATAATTTTGCCAACGATTTGAGTGCCTATCAAGGAGGCGTCCATACCATTCCCTGTGCCAATGGTACCGATGCATTGCAAATTGCTTTGATGGCATTGGATTTGCAACCTGGGGATGAAGTGATTACACCTTCTTTTACTTATATCGCTACTACTGAAGTAGTTGCCCTGCTAAGACTTACCCCGGTTTTTGTAGAGGTAGATCCTGATACATTTTGTATGAGTCCAAACTCCCTGAAAAAAGCCATCACCCCAAAAACCAAGGCAATTGTTCCGGTGCATTTATATGGTCATTCGGCACCCATGGATGAAATATTGGCTATAGCAGCCGAGCATGGAATTCCTGTAGTTGAGGATAATGCGCAGGCAATTGGATGCACGTATACTTTTCCTGATGGTACTACCAAAAAAACCGGTACAATGGGGCATATAGGAACTACTTCATTTTATCCCAGTAAAAATTTAGGTGCTTATGGGGATGGAGGAGCTATATTTACCGGAAATGCAGATTTGGCCGGTCAAATGAAAATGATTGCCAATCATGGTCAGCAAAAAAGATATTATCATGAGAGAGTGGGCTGTAATTCCAGGCTCGATTCTATTCAGGCAGCTATCTTGGGCGTGAAATTGCAACACCTGGATGATTACAATAGAGCACGTCAGTCGGTTGCAGCTTTTTATAATCAGGCTTTTGCCAATCATCCTCATATTCAAACGCCAAAAGTTGCTGCTTATAGTTCGCATGTTTATCATCAGTATACTATACTTGTTAAAAATGGGAAGCGGGATGCGTTAAGTGCTTTTCTATCCAAAAATCAAATCCCTTCCATGATTTATTATCCCGTTCCTGGACATCGGCAGCCTATGTTTACCGGGTTGAAAATGGTAGCGGGTGATTTGTCGGTTACTGATTGGCTAACAGATAGGGTAATTTCATTGCCGGTACATACTGAAATGGAGGAGGAGCAATTGCAGTATATCTCAGAAAAAGTATTGGAATTTTTCAATTAATTATTTACTCAAATTAATATTATATGAAAATCACAATTGTGGGAACCGGGTATGTTGGTTTGGTTACCGGCACTTGTTTTGCAGAAACCGGCAACAGGGTTACCTGCGTGGATATTGATCCGGGAAAAATTAGCAAATTGTCATCTGGTGAAATAACCATTTACGAACCTGGGTTGGAGAAAATATTTCTCCGAAACTTGCGGGAAGGGCGACTGCTGTTTACCACACAACTAAAAGAAGGCATTCAGGATGCTGAAATAATTTTTCTTGCATTGCCAACTCCGCCGGGTGAAGATGGTTCGGCTGATTTGCGATATGTTTTGGGCGTTGCCGAAGAATTGGGTAAAATTTTACAGGATTATAAAGTAATTGTTGATAAGAGTACGGTTCCTGTTGGCACTGCTCAAAAAGTTCATGCCGCTATAGCCAAATATTATCCCGGTGCTTTTGATGTTGTGAGTAACCCCGAATTTTTAAGGGAGGGCGTAGCAGTAGATGATTTTATGAAGCCCGACAGAGTAGTAATTGGAACCAATAGTGAAAGAGCCCGCAAAGTGATGAATGATTTATATGCTCCATTCGTAAGGCAGGGTAATCCCATTATTTTTATGGATGAGAAGTCCGCAGAACTCACAAAATATGCTGCCAATTCTTTTTTGGCGACGAAGATCTCTTTCATGAATGAGATTGCACAGCTTTGCGAAAGAATGGGTGCCGATGTTGATATGGTTCGCAGAGGAATTGGCAGTGATGAAAGAATTGGTAAACGTTTTTTGTTTCCGGGAATAGGATATGGAGGAAGTTGCTTTCCTAAAGATGTACAGGCACTGATTCGATCTGCTGCAGAAGTTGATTACGAATTTAGTATTTTACAAGCAGTAGAAGAAGTGAATGATCGTCAGAAAAAACATCTTCTACCCAAAATTCGTAATTACTTTTCAGGAAACTTACATGGGGTTAGGCTGGCATTATGGGGTTTAGCATTTAAACCTAACACCGATGATATTCGAGAAGCTCCGGCATTACAAATTATTGATGCACTTACAGCCGAAGGAGCTACTATTATTGCCTATGATCCCGAAGCCATGGGCAATGTGAAAAAGCTAATTGGCGATCGGATTCAATATGCACCTCATCCCTATGCAGCCCTGGAAGGCGCAGACGCATTAATTATTGCTACCGAATGGAGTGAATTTAGAACCCCAGATTTCGATCGGATGGGTGAAACGATTAAGAACAAAGTAATCTTTGATGGTCGCAATCTTTTTGATGTGAAGCAAATGCAATCTTTGGGGTATCATTATGAAAGTATCGGAAGGGGACAAATTTAGTAATCATTGAAAGTGTACGCATGAAAAGAATTCTCATAACAGGCGCAGCAGGATTTTTAGGTTCACATCTTTGCGACCGCTTTATCAAAGAAGGGTATCACGTGATAGGCATGGATAATCTCATCACAGGCGACCTTCGTAATATTGAGCATTTGTTTGCCTTACCTCAATTCGATTTTTATCATCATGATGTTTCTAAATTTATTCATGTTAGCGGTCCGCTCGATTATATTCTTCACTTCGCTTCGCCGGCCAGTCCGATCGACTACCTGAAAATTCCAATCCAAACGCTTAAGGTAGGTGCTTTAGGAACACACAATTGTTTGGGTTTGGCGAAAGAAAAAAATGCTACCATTCTGGTTGCATCTACCAGTGAGGTGTATGGTGATCCACTGGTACATCCTCAAAATGAAGATTACTGGGGAAATGTAAATCCGGTTGGTCCAAGAGGTGTATATGATGAAGCGAAAAGATTTATGGAATCCATTACCCGAGCTTATCACACCTTTCATGGGGTTGATATTCGTATTGTTCGCATATTCAATACCTATGGCCCCAGAATGCGACTCAATGATGGGAGAGCATTACCTGCATTTATAGGCCAGGCACTGCGGGGTGAAAACCTTACCGTATTCGGGGATGGAAGTCAAACCCGTTCCTTTTGTTATGTAGACGATTTAATTGAAGGCATTTATCGCTTGTTGATGAGTAACTACACCATGCCTGTGAATATTGGTAATCCTCATGAAATCTCTTTGCTCGACTTTGCCAACGAAGTACTTAAATTAACCGGTTCGGGTGTTTCTATTGAATTCAAAGATTTACCGGTAGATGATCCCAAACAACGAAAGCCGGATATTACTCGCGCAAAAGAGATATTAGGTTGGCAACCTACTGTTGATCGCTCGGTAGGTTTAAAAATTACATACGATTATTTCCGTTCCTTACCCCAGGAAGAATGGAGCAAAAAGCCAAAAGAGTTTTAGCCATTTACCTGAATCTACTATGCAGCCCAAGCCAATTATTGTTACAGGTAGTAGTGGACAGTTAGGAAAAGAACTGCGCGATGTTTTTACGGATACCTTTATGGGATATCCGGTTGTCTATGTGGGTAGGGAGCAATTAGATTTATCGAATCCCGCTTCTATTGCCCCCTTCTTTGAACAGCATCAACCTGCCTATTGTATTCATGCAGCAGCTTATACAGCAGTAGATCGTGCAGAGCAGGAAAAAGAACTGGCACTTACTGTGAATGCAATCTGTGCAGGCGAAATTGCTCGTTGTTGCAAATTAATAGGTTGCCGATTGGTATCTATTTCTACCGATTATGTTTTTAATGGACAAGGCAGTTCACCATATACTACAGATGAAAATTGTGAGCCGGTTAATTATTATGGTTATACCAAATGGAAAGGTGAACAGTTGATTATGGATGCACTCCCATCCGCCACCATTATTCGCACATCCTGGGTGTTTAGTGCTTATGGAAATAATTTTGTAAAAACCATGCTTCGGCTGATGAAGGAAAGAGAGTTGATTCGCGTGGTAAACGACCAGCGCGGTTGCCCTACCTATGCTGCTGATTTAGCCAATGCCATTGCAATTATGGTACAAGAATGGGAGAAGGGAAATACCCATAGCGGCATCTATCATTTCAGCAATTCGGGTGATATTACCTGGTATGATTTTGCATTGGCAATCCGTGATATGGCAGAGTTAACCTGCCAAGTAGAACCCATACCCAGTGCCGACTTTCCCACTCTAGCGCGTAGACCGGGGTATTCGGTTATGGATACAAATTCTCTCACAAAAGATTTTGGTATACAACTTAGGGGCTGGCAAGATGCTTTACAAGACTGTTTGCGAAAGTTATAATTCCAGGCAAATCAGAAAAGAGAAATTATTGCGTGAGCAAGTTCAAT
>Ga0214923_10006840_pt1 | contig 12640 bp, 10 predicted proteins | sample LL1510_MetaG_FD_177993 | JGI IMG/M metagenome (GOLD analysis project Ga0214923, IMG submission 177993) | Freshwater microbial communities from Lake Lanier, Atlanta, Georgia, United States - LL-1510 | ecosystem: Environmental > Aquatic > Freshwater > Lake | place: USA: Georgia | collected...
CTCGTAGTCGGAGACATTTGCAAAGGTCAGAGCTAGCACGCCCTGCTTTTTGAGGTTGGTCTCGTGAATACGAGCAAAGCTTTTTACAATGACTGCACTCACGCCTAAAAATCTTGGCGACATCGCAGCATGTTCGCGGCTTGACCCTTCTCCGTAGTTTTCATCACCGACAACAATCCAGCGCATTCCGCGTTTTTTGTAGTCGCGTGCCACTTCAGCGACAGTTTTTACTTCGCCGGTGATTGCGTTTTTAGTTTTACCGATGTCTTTTTCCATGAAGGCATTGGTGGCGCCAAGGAACATGTTGTCAGAGATTTTGTCCAAGTGACCACGGAAGGACAGCCATTTTCCTGCTGGGGAAATATGATCGGTCGTTGTTTTTCCTTTAGTCTTAAGCAGTAACTGATGCTCGACAAAATCTTGACCATCCCAGGCCGTAAATGGCGCTAGAATCTGGAGCCGTGGGCTTTTGGGGCTGACAGAGACTTTAAGTTTGCTACCGTCAGTAGCCGGCTCTGCAAAACCAGCTAAGCCTTTGGCAAAGCCAGTCATGGGAAGCTCTGCTCCCATGGGAGCACGGAGACGAATTTTATGGCCAGCTTTATTGGTCAGATAATCTGTGTACGGATTGAAGCTCAAGCTTCCTGATATAGCATAGGCTACGACCATTTCCGGTGAGCCGATGAAACCCAAGGTCTCAGCGTTACCGTCGTTACGAGCTCTGAAGTTACGGTTAAAGCTAGTGACGATCGAGTTGGGAGTACCGTCTTTCATGTCATCGCGCTTCCACTGACCAATACATGGACCGCAAGCATTAGCCATAACCACCGCACCAAAATCTTCGAATACTTTAAGCAGTCCGTCACGCTTCATGGTGTTATAGATCTGATCAGAGCCTGGAGATACTAAGAACTGGGACTTGGCTTTTAGCCCCTGTTCCATGGCGTATTTCACTATGCTGGCTGCCCGCGAGATGTCTTCATAGGAACTATTCGTACAGCTCCCGATGAGGCATGCCGAGATCCTATCGTGGTAGCCCTTCTCTTTAGTTTCAGCGCCAAGTTTTGACACCGGACGAGCAAGATCAGGGGTGTGAGGTCCAACGATTTGCGGCTCAAGCTCAGAGAGATTAATCTCGACGACTTCGTCGTAATATTTCTCTGGATTTTTCTCACACTCTTCATCGGCACGCAGGTGCATCGCGTATTGATCTGCAAGATCTGCGAGTGCTGCGCGGTCGGTGGTGCGTAGATATGTTCCCATTCTTTCATCATAGGGAAATACTGAACAGGTTGCGCCGAGCTCCGCACCCATATTGGTAATAGTCGCTTTGCCGGTACATGAAATTGATTTTACACCAGGGCCAAAGTACTCGACGATTTTATTGGTTCCACCTTTAACGGTAAGCTTACCGCAAAGGGCGAGGATCACGTCTTTTGGAGACGTCCAGCTTGAGAGTGAACCGGTGAGTTTTACGCCGATGAATTTTGGATTTAAAAGTTCCCAAGGCATCCCAGCCATCACGTCCACGGCATCCGCACCGCCAACACCAATGGCACACATGCCAAGGCCTCCAGCGTTTGGAGTGTGGGAGTCAGTTCCGATCATGAGACCGCCTGGGAAGGCGTAATTTTCTAGGACTACTTGGTGAATAATGCCTGAGCCCGGCTTCCAAAAGCCAATGCCGTATTTTTTGCTGGCTGATGCGAGGAAGTCATAAACTTCTTCGTTGTCGTGGTTAGCGACCTTCATGTCTTTGTTGACGCCCTTGCGAGCAACGATCAAGTGATCGCAGTGAACGGTTGATGGAACGGCCACTTGTTTTTTGCCGGATTGAATGAATTGCAAGATCGCCATCTGTGCCGTCGCGTCTTGCATCGCCACTCGGTCAGGACGAAGCATGATAAAGCTTTTGCCGCGAACGTAAGATTTAAGATCAGAGTCGTTATCAAGGTGAGAGAAAAGAATCTTTTCACCAAGAGTTAACGCGCGACCAAGTTGCTTTCTGTACTCATTAAATTTTAGCTGCAGGCCCTGATAGTGTTTTGCCACAACCTCTGGCCTCGTTGCGCAGACGCTGACTTTAGATTTGCCAGATGACTTCTTGGCGGACTTTTTGGGGGCGCTTTTTTTGGAGTTTGATTTTTTCAGGATTTTTTTGGCTGTTTTGGTCGTCATGAAAGTGTATTCCTTTCCCTCATTTCACTAGTCAACAGATTGCCATAAAGCCCAGAAAGTTCAAGGCTTAGGGGGCTTTTACGGTTAATAAATTACCTTAAATCTCACATTAGATTTGGCATCTTAAGGTCGGACTTATAAATTTTATACTTCCACTCTCAAGCCGAGCCGAGGGTCACTTGGAGCCCTTATACTTATCGGCCAAGATGTTGAGCTTGATCACAAGATCTTGAAGTTCATCACCATCTCTCAGTGCCAATTTTGAAGGGCTGCGACCTTCGACCATTTCGTCGATGAAGCGATTGATAGATACGAGTGGACCGTAGATTTTATGAGTGTAGTGAACGGCTACATAAAAAGTAGTGGCAACAAAGGCGACAACAATCAGACCAACCAAAAATAAGGGTGTCGAAAGTTTCCCCATGGCGAGTGAGGCATCGCCGCCGGTTAACTGAAAGTAGGTCTTAACCGCACCAAAAACATCCCACAAAAACCAGCTCATAACGCCGGCAAACAGCGCTGCAAACAGGAGGTTGACGATTATAAACATGAGCCCAAGCTTTATTTGAAAATAGGGCTCCACAAGCTTGGAACGCACACCACCGCGGCGGCCTTTAATCGATCCCATCGTGTATTTACCCCGTTTTCAAAAGTGATTTTTGACTCGCATAAAATTGTAGCAAGCTGCCTCGCTGGAACAAAGACAAAGATTTTTCATGGTAAGATCCCTGAACTTTGGGATTAGGGCCTGGGTGACATGCCTAAAAAAACGGCGGCCGCCTGTGCTGCGGTCTTAGCCCTGAGAATCCAGGGACCTAGCCTGACAGCAACAAACCCTGCTTGGCTCGCAAAGGCCTCCTCTGCTGACGATAGGCCTTTCTCCCCCCCCACAAGGACGGCGACACCGTTTCCAGGGGCGGTCTTGTGGGTTTCAGCCAAAACATCCGACGTGGCCTCTGGCGACAACATCCACTTTAAATTAATGCCTTCAACTTCTGACAATGCAGCTTCTAGACTGGGCAAACTTTGGACGTCGACCTTCCAAGGCCGTTTTGACTGTTTAACCGCAGATTTGACCAGCCGCTGCCAGCGCTCCATAGCGCCGTCTGAAACCCTAAAGTGCGGAGTATCGCTTTGTCTCCACACCAAAATCTTGTCCACTCCGAGCTCCACAAGCGGAGCAATCATGTCATCGACGTCACCTGGTTTTAGAGCTCCAATTAAAAGAGCTCTGCAGAAGTTATCTTTTGGCGTGAAATTTTCAGTGACATTTGTAACCTTCACCTTTGATTTGGATTCAACCTTTAGGCGTCCCACGCCGACATTGCCGTGGCCATCCATCACTTCCACCACTTGATCATCAGAAAGTCTTAGTACTTTTATCGCATGAACAGCATCATCGTCATCCAAGCTCCATAACCCCTGGGAAACTCGCTCTCCAAAAAATCTGTAGACGTGAGCCATGTCTTAACCCTATTTGACTTTTTTGAACGTGAGACAACTCCACCCCTCTAGTGACCCTTGATCAATTAGAGTCAGGCCCTCTGCCGTAGCTAGTTTGGTCATCTCATTGGCATCTTCCACGAGAACACCGGAGAGAATAAGTAAGCCATTAGCCTTTGTTATTAAGGCCAAGTCACCGATTATTTTTTGCAAGACTACAAAGAGGATATTAGCAATCACCACATCAAAGGGAGGTTCAAACTCTAATTTCCCTTCAACCCCCCGGATAGGGGAACTGCCCTGCCAAACAGAAAGAGAAATTTGGTTAAGCTTTGCATTATTCAACGCAGCCGTGACGGCGTCTGGATCAATGTCACTAGCCGCAACAGTTTTGAAACCCACTTTGTGAGCCGCCAAAGCGAGTATGCCAGTTCCTGTCCCCACATCCATACACCGCCAGCTCCTAATGGGAGCTCCGCCCGCCACCAAGGCTTCAAGTCGCTGGAGCACCACCTGCGTGGTCGCATGCTGCCCAGTCCCAAAAGCCATTCCGGGCTCGATCAGCAGTGGTATTTTGTCAGTCGGAATAGCGGCCTTATCCCACGGCGGATAAATGTAAAATTTTTGGGTTTCAATGGGCTTAAAGCTTTCCTTCCAACCCTCAAGCCACTCGCTTGTTTCCATCGCATGAACCGTTGCGGTCACACCAGCAGGAAAATCGCGCTCGATTTTAAGCTTTAAGTCTTCCAGCAATTCACGACTGTACTTATAAACAGAAACCGGAAGGAGATCTCCTCCGAGTTCTGCATAAAAATCTCGTTCATTTGGACCCGTGTATTCATGGTCAATATCTAAACCATCCATGACGCCTTCGACGAATTCATCGATCCCATGGGCAGAGAGCCATTCCATAAATCTTACTTTGTTCTGCTTTGCAGATTTCGAGCCTGGGTCAAAAACAACTCGAAGTTCAAATGTGTTTTGTGGATAGGACATAAAATATTCTCTCAGCGACTTAGTGCGTAGGGACCAAGTGGTGACTCCAGGAATTCGGCTGAAGATACATACCTTATTTTATCAGCCAACTCATCGGCTTTTGATTGTACAACTCGCGCCTTTTCCGCCTGTCCGGAAAGTAGCAAAGCCTTAGCATACAGGTCTGCCACTGTTGGCCAGTCGGGCTTCTTGGCATAGATCGGAGCCAAATCCGTTGCGATTTTCTTAAAGTAGCCTAAAGATGCTCTCTGAGACTTTTCACCGACCGTCAGCCTAAACTCTGCAATTGCGAGGCTAATCCAGACCATGCCCGGCGTAGAATTGATGCGCTGAAGTTTGGTCAGCTGCTGCTCGGCTTCTTTTAATTGACCACTCCTCGTCAGAGCCAAAAAATAACCTAATTGAGATTGCCAGTGACTTTGACCCTGTAAGGCCAATTGAAAATCTCTCGCCGCTTCCACAAGCCTGGAAGAGTTTCTCATGGCCAGCAAAGCTGAGCCCAATAGATGACTCGTCACGGCGTCTGGTCCCAATTGCTTTCTGAGGCTACCTACTCGGCTAATTGCCTCGGCAAGTTGCCCCGATGCCATTTGGGAACGAACCGCTAACGTCGAAATGTCTCTATAAAGTGTCGGATCAAACTCTCTTGGGCTCTCTTGGACAACGATTGCCTCTGCAATCTTTGCGATTTCTTTGCTGCTTCCAAACCGCATGGCGGGCATGGCAAGCAAGACAAAAGTCACAGGATCGCCCTTTAATAGGCTAGGTGCCGCTTGAACGAACCCTGAAATCTCCTTGCGAGCAAGCTGTAAGGAGGTTTTGTCCATACTCTGTCCGTTTGCTCGGATTCTTGCTACCGCTTCGAGCGCCCGCCACTTCAATGTGTCTGCAGGCTCCACAGAAATTTTTGAAGATTTCGCTACTATCCTAGGGAGTGCAATCATCTCCCCGTCGCGGACAACACTTTTGAATTTTGCATCAAACAATACACGCTGCAGGCCTTTATCAAACTCAGCAACTTTTAATGACTCATCAAATAACTCGTCTGATCTTTGCCCAACCACCGCTTGCGACATGGCAAAAATAAACAAGGCATGCTGAGTCTTTGGTAGGCTTTTGATTGCCGTCATATCAACGACCAGCATAGGCTTAAGTGAAGCCCGCATTCCTTTATACGCCTGATACCAGGCTTTCATCGCACAACTTTCCGTGGCTTGCCATTTTGGACAACTTGAGCCAATGGCTCTCTCAACCTTGGGCCAGTATCCATGCAGAACTGCTGCGATTAAAGGGTCACGGACAACTTCACTGGGTGCCTCTATTTTCTGTGCTCCGCGCAAGTGAAATTGACCTAGCTCTGTAGTGTTTTGCTCTCGAAATTTTTTGGCGTTTCTTGTCCATGCTGGAATCATTGCCGCTAGATTTACCTGAAGCCGCGAGATCGCAAATGATTGACCTTTTACTCTAAGAGGAGTTGCGTAATTCCAAAGAAAGATAAATGTGGCTACCGCAAAAAGCACGAAAACCAGAACTTTGCCCGTTGTCACTAAAAGGTATTTTGAAAGGGAGTCTGTTTGTTGCGCCAGCCTTCGTTGTCTGAAGAACGTGGAAAGCTCCTCTTCCGCCTGGTCCGCCTTTCCATTAAAGGATTCACCTTGGTCACGGGGCTGGGGATTTATCATCTGATGTGACTGCTTTGCCGAGGGCTGTCCACCGGGATTGTTGGCATTCGCCGCGGAAGGCTTAATCACCTGCACCTTTAGGCTTTTAATATTGCCGTCATCAAGGTCAGGAAGCTGAACGGGTTGATTTTTTTTTGTTGGCTCGTCAGACACCGCTTCATCCTTAAATTTCGAGACCTTAGACACACCCTTAAAGCGCACAATCTTATCGGACACTTTGTGCTAATCATGACGAGAGCAGGGGTAGAGACCCCGGAAGTGGCTGTAACATCATAATATTTTTGGGTTTAATTGAATTTTCCAGGAATCTGGGTGCCTTCACGTGACGGGCTTCACGCACCCTCTAGAAGAATACCGAGGGATTTGTTATTACCGCCAACTAACGGATTAACTCACTGATGATGAGGGAATTTAATTATGGCGATTTTAGAATTCCGCGGTGAAACCGTCTCCGATGCTCAAACGATAAAGAGCATGCTGTCTTCCTACGGGATCCCTTACGAAAGATGGGGGGTCAAACCACTCACAGACACCTCCCCAGAAGGTGTAATAAGAACCTACACGCAGGAAATCGGACAGCTCAAAACGATGCGCGGATATGTCACTGAAGATATTGTGGCACTCGATCCCTCGACTCCAAATCTTGAAACTTTATTGAAAAAATTTTGCGAAGAACACCATCACACAGATGATGAAGTCAGGTTCACAGTCGCTGGTGAAGGCGTCTTCGAAATTAATGTGTCTCAGAATGAGCGAGTTAAATTCACCGCACAAGCAGGAGATCTGATTGTAGTTCCTGCATGGCGTCGCCATTTGTTTTATCTGACTAATCTTAAAACCATCCGCTGTATCCGGTTATTTAAAGACAAAAACGGATGGGAGGCTATTTATCCATATGCATCGGAAGGATGCGCAGAACGTAAACTACACTTTGCTACCTAAAAAAAACCCCGGCACTAGGCCGGGGTTTCAAATCCAATGTAAGCAGTAAGAATTAGCTACCACTAACAAGAATGCAGTGTTCTGCGTAAAGGCCGAGAACGCTGAATGCTGAATAGTCTACAAATCCAACTTTATTGATACCGCCTTGCTTAGCTGCTGCAGTTACAGAAGCATCACCAGTTGCGATCAGGCCAAGAATCGAGGACGCACAAGCTTTGCCTCGTTTCGCACCAGCTGCATCAGCTCCTGCACCCATGCCACCTTTAGCGCTTGTGTACCAGACACCTTGTACGGGAGAAAGGGCAGTTGCACAGCTTGACAAAGATGCTGCAAGAATAAGGGCCGCAGACAAACGAATCATACGCATAAGTTCACTCCTAAAGAAATTTTGTGAATCCACTTAGCTTAATGGACGACTTCATCATTTTCAAGTAATCCGATAGTCTTACACAGTAATCATGCCCGCTCCCCATTGGATAAAATACAATGGATCTCGCGAAACACCCACTGCTCAGGCCGTTCACGTCTAAGCAAAATTTAGTGCGCTTTTTTTGTACAAAATAAATTCGCTTTGAAAAGTTTGTCGTTTGATGTTGACAAGGAATCACGACTAGAGGAGAATGTGCGTCCATTTCAAGCACCCCAAAGCGAATTCCCCCTTGAGAGAATCACTGTGCTGGGCTTAAGTTTGACCTGTGAATAAGCTGTGACTTATCCACGGGCTGTAAACATATTATCTACAGCTTATCCACAAGATACTCACAGATTCATCTGAGGTCTAACCAATGGCAATAATTAGGGAAAATAACTTTCTATCCAAACACAAAGACGACATCTTCACTCAAACCACGCAAAAGCCTTTTATCGGTCAGGAGTTTCTCACTTGGCTTTGGTATTCTACGGAGACCAACTATGGTCTTTTTCAAATCAAACTCGATGATGGCGGAATTAAAAAAGTTCAGATTGGAATCGATGACCGCATGGTCCTTGTGTCAAAAATTGGAAAATCACACGAACACATAATTAAAGGCGGCGTTCCTAGCACAAGCGACGAGGCCGCTATGGCCCTGAGAAATGGGAAATTCGTCAAAGAATTGAAGATTTGGTTTGAAATTGACGACGTCGGCATTTTTTCCGCCAACCTAACTGGGGACGTCACGACAGCCAAGTGCATCAAGCTTCCCGAGCCATCTGAAACCGAATCGCAGGATGCCGTAAGCCAAAGAATCGAGTTTCTAAATATTTTTTCTCGCACCATGGACGAAATTTTTGGCAAATTTATGGATGAACGAACGGACAAGCTGTGGGAAACTAAAGGAATCAACTCTATCAGGCAGTGGATTCAATCAAGGCAACATGGCGCAAAAACAATTAATTAAAAGACTTAAAGATAGAAGCCGCTGGCCTTTATGGGCGCAGCGGCTTTTTCATTATTTAAGTATTTGCGGACAAGACGTGGCCCGAAGCGAGCTTACCACGCAGGCTTCCTCGATGGCCTATATTACTCTATTTTCACTAGTGCCGAGTCTAGCGGCAATCTTCACCATGCTTGGCTTATTTTTGCCTATGCTTGGCGAAAATAGCAATCTCATGGGCGAAACCAGACAGTTTTTATTCAAGTATTTAGCGACAGGGTCTGGCACGCTTGTAGTCGAACACCTCGAAAAGTTCGTAGCAGATCTCAACCTTCGACGCATTGGCGCATCGGCTTTTGTCGGCCTTTTGGTGACACTTATTATATTGCTCCATCAAATTGAACGCGCCCTAAATCGCATTTGGATGGTCAATCAAGCCCGTAAAACATTGACCAGGTTCATTTACTTTTGGCTTTTCCTGACTTTAGGCATGTTCTCGATAAGCATCTTGATCGGACTTAGCACTAGCTATTCAGTGACGGCGTTTATAACCAAGAAAACAATGGCGGCGGCCGATCGTGCTGAAACGATCCCGCTTTTACCGATGATGGTTAACTGGGGCTTCACGTGTTTTTTATTTTTCCTCGCCTACAAAGTAATTCCGAATTGCGAAGTGCGAAGTAGAGCGGCACGTATCGGTGCCCTTTTTTCGGGGACGTTATTTTATTTTACAAGCAAGTGGTACGGGATCTACGTTACTAGTTTTGCAAGCTATAAGTCGATCTACGGCACCTTGGCTGCAATCCCAATATTTTTACTTTGGATCTATCTATGCTGGGTAAATTTGCTATTAGGTGCTCTCCTAGCTTGGCGCTGCCAGAATGGTTGGCCTCCTCTGGAAGAGGAAAAAACTCTCGAGTCGACCTACTCCCCATCTGACGAACAGCGTAACCACGGCATTAGGTCGATTCTACCTACAATTTCTCTTTTAGCTATTTACGAGAGATTTCGCGATGGCACACCCTGTGACGTAACCTCGCTTGTTGAAGATCTACGACTGCCCTTGGGCTGGGTGCACGAATCAATTGAATTTCTCAAGGAATCTGGGCTGGCTGCCAGTGCTGAGGTTATGCAACCAGATAAAACAACTTCCGAGCAGATTCTCCCCACTCACCCAGCTGAGTCCATAAGCCTTTCCAGATTGGCGAAGCTGGGCGAAGGACCAATATCTGTATGGTTTGAAACTTGGGAACCAAGCACTTCAAAATCGCTAAAACATTACATCGCCCACATTAAATCGCGAAAATTCAATGACCGAGAAGAATCTGTCGGATCGCTTCTCAAGTCAAAATCACCTATGTAAAATATTTTAAAAACTTCAGGTTGCCAGAGCTTGGGCTATCGTCAAATGAAACTGGCTACCTCGTCCTTGCGCACTCTCGGCCCTCACATCTCCGCCGTGGAGTCTCGCCAGCGCTCTTGCCAAACTCAGACCAATTCCCACGCCACCAGCTATGCGGTTTCGTGCAGAATCAACCCTGAAAAACGGGTCGAAGATTCTCTCCAGCAGTACCTGGGGAATTCCTTCGCCTTGATCGGCTACCGAAAAAGTGAGACCACCCGATAGTGACTTCTGGCAGGTCAGAGTCACCGTGGCATTCTCTGGCGAATGTTTCACTGCATTAGAAAGCAGATTTCCAAGTGCCAGCGCGAGATAATTTTCTGCTGCGAGAAAATCCTTGGGGGCGCGATCTGTAATGAGTTTAATCTGGATTTGCTTTCTCTTACCAAGCTGCTCAGCCTTGGCAGCAGCACCCTCGAGAAAGTCGACGGTTTTAACCCGCGAGCGCGTCGAGGGCAGTCCGCCGGTTTCGGCCCTTGCTAGGAGCAGTAAATCTTCAACGACCCCGCCCATAGAAACAGACTCCCTTTGAATGGTCTCAAGGGCTACTTTGTATTCGTCGGCCGTGCGGGGCCTCCTTAATGCTAACTCCGCCTCACCGCGAATTGCCGTTAAAGGAGTACGAAGCTCGTGAGAAACGTCACTATTGAATCGCCGCTGACGCTCAAAGGCATCTTCAAGACGGGTGAGCATGCGATTGAAGGTTTCCGCCAAATCATGCAACTCATCGCGAACATCTGGCACTTCGAGGCGGTGTGAAAGATCCGTAGCTGATAACTGGTCTGCGGCTCTTCGCATTCCATCCACCGGCGCAAGAGAGCGGCGCGCCATGATGTAACCAGCAATCATCGAAACAAAGAGAATCGCTGGAAATGCCAGGTAAAAAACGCTTCGAATCTGTGACAATGTAGCCCAGGTCGCATCCAAAGGAGCTCCGACTTGAACTAAAGTCCCCGTAAAAACTCCACCGACAATGACAGGCATGGAAAGCTGTCGAAATGGTGGTTTGTTATCTCGTTCCCATGTTTCAAACGTTGGCAAACCCTGCTCCGCTCGATGCATCGCCGCCTTCGTGATCGGCAGTGAAACATCATCGCGGGTGGATCGGCTTCGGATATTACCGCTAAGATCCACTACCCTAGCGTAGGCATTGACATCGCGACCACCTAAAAAATCCGACAAAAACTGGTCGAGACCGCCATTGACTGCGCCTTCAGCAGCTTTGCTTGCTCGCATCGACTCGGCCGAAGCCAAGAGTGCGGCGTCGACAGATTTTAGCAAGTCGCGTCTCACCATGTTGTAGACACCAAACCCAACAAGCGGCAATAGCACCATCATAAGAATGCCGTGACCAACAGCCAATCGAAGGCTGATAGGTAACCTTGCTAAAAATCTTAGGAAAAAATTCCGCCGCATCGGCTCACAACCAATAAACTAGTTTGAAAATAAATTTATCTTGGGACTTCGAGCATGTAGCCATGGCCTCTGATCGTGCGAAGCATGGGAACATCAAAGCCTTTGTCGATCTTTGAGCGTAGGTAGCCGACGTAAACATCGACTACATTGCTGTTAGGCTCAAAGTCCATATCCCAAACATGGTCACTCAACTCTGAACGGCTGACTACTTTACCTGCGTTTCGCGCCATGTACTCAATTAGTGCATACTCTTTGCCTGTTAACTCAATTAGCTGTCCTGCTCTCGATACCTCTTTGCGAGCTGGATCGATCTTTAGATGACCCACTTCAATTATGGATCCGCTATAGTCGGTCGTACGCCTACGGAGCAGGGAGCGGGCCCTAGCCAGAAGTTCATCTAAACTAAATGGCTTAGTCATGTAGTCATCGGCACCACCATCTAGGCCCGTGACCTTGTCTTTTATCTCGTCCCTCGCCGTCAGCATTAGTACGGGTGACTTTATACCTGCAGAACGGATAGTTTGAAGTACTGCGACCCCGTCCTTGCGCGGCAGCATTACGTCTAAGATGATTAGATCATAAGGATTTTCCGTGGCGAGCCACTCACCCTCAATGCCGTCATGGGCCAAATCAACCGCATAACTCTCCTCGCGAAGAGCTCGCTGCAGCAAGTTTGCGATCACCATGTCATCTTCTACTACTAATACCCGCATGATCATTAGCCTTTCTATCTAAGGCCTGGTGAAGAACATCCCTAAAATCCAGAAATCGGTATGGATTAGAAGGACCTTGCCCCATCGGTCTTTACACCTATCGACCAATTCGGCTGTTGCAACCCTCAGGCGTAACTATCCATATAGTTCACCAAAAGGAAGATGAGAAGCTTATTAATTAAGCTAGCACCCGGAAATTAGTGTTTGCGTGGCTTATCAGGAGTCATCAGTCTGCGCGGTAAGATTCGACATTTTCCCCGTAAATCTGGAAGCTTGCAGTTCCATATTGGTGGGTCTGACTGCTAACTCTGAGGGTGCCCTCCACCATGACTGGTCCGAACATGGTTTTTGCCTGCCCTGAGACCATTCTAACGTAAATCATCTGATTAGAGGGCGGGGGCGGGGCATGAATACAGGCCTGAGGGTTTGGAACAAGTAGAAACTCCGAAACGTTGGCCCGATTATCCTCAAGAGGCACCATAAATCCTGGTGAGCGAATCTTTTGCCCATCCA
>Ga0214923_10006841_pt1 | contig 12638 bp, 14 predicted proteins | sample LL1510_MetaG_FD_177993 | JGI IMG/M metagenome (GOLD analysis project Ga0214923, IMG submission 177993) | Freshwater microbial communities from Lake Lanier, Atlanta, Georgia, United States - LL-1510 | ecosystem: Environmental > Aquatic > Freshwater > Lake | place: USA: Georgia | collected...
GAGAATTCCCCCTTTCCCATCAAACAGGGAGACCTTGGTCCTCTATAAGTCTTTGCAATCTTGAAATTTATCTTTCGGACTGGCCTTTTTAAAAGCACAGTCAAAGGGATCAGGTCGGAGAATCAATATTTAGAACAAATTTTTGAAAGATCTGCGGAAGGGATTTGAGGACCACACTCTTTAATTCGAGTTGAGATGTTTTTAAAACACTCACTACCGATTCTTCAGTCAGTTGACTCAAATAAGTTTGAGCAAGGGGTGCATAGCTTAAGTGCCAGCGTTCCGGACTCACTCCCCCCCGATCTGTTTCATAAGGTCTGAAAAATCCAAATCGACTCATGTTTTTATCCAGCCAATTATGCAAATCAGAGAAAGGACCGCCCGCTTCAAATTCTTCAGCTATCAATTTAACGGTCGCATTCGCAGTTAACTTTGAGGCATCAATTACATCCAAGTCAGTTCCCCAATGATGCCGACTGGTCGCTGGTAGAGCAGACCAACGTAAGATAGCGTAGACCAATTCTTCATCCGATAAGCCCTTAAGAGAAATCGGTTTATTTTGAGAATCCAGGACTGGACGTTTGCCCGTTGCTTTCTCATTCCAAATTGCGAGTTGGCGTTGAAAGCTTCGGTAACCACTGCAAACTTGAAGTTGATACCCCTCCCGAGCAGCTTCTTCAGCCATCGATCTCAAAGGCTGTTCCACTTCTTGATGCACTCGTTGCCCTGGAACAAACTCCACAGTGTGGGAATCAGTAAGTCCCGTTAGAATATCTAAATTAAATTTCGCCATTTTTCACATACCAGGCATAAGTATCTTGTAATGCCTTTAAAAGTCCCTCTCCGGCCACCCAAGAAAACCCATCAGAAAATTTTTTAGAAGAAACCACCCACCGATTAGGCCAGATCTCTTTTGCTCTATCTCCACTTAAAGAAGGAACAGCAGCTCTCCAAGCAGGAACAGCATCCACAGCTTTTGCGACCATTTTCAAAAAAGGCTGAGGAACTTTAACTAAGATCCCCTTTTTCTGAGCTACTTTCGCTGCCGTTGTTAAAAGCATTTCATCGGTGATGACTTCATTAGACGCTACGAAATAACTTTTTGACTGAGACCCTTCCACTTTATACGGATCACTCAATCCTTTTTGAATCGCTTCCACCAGATCCGATACCGATACAAAACTATAATATTTGGGTTCAAAGCCAGGCTTGAATAACAATCTTCCTTTAACCATTTTAAAGAGTGGCAGAGTCGCACTATCTCTTGCTCCTAGAATCATAGGGGGTCGAAGACAAATGTAGTTTCTTTGGCCAAATTCTTTTTCCAGCTGGCTCTCCATTTCAAGCTTGGAACGGCCATACCAAGTGATCGGGTTTTCTAAGTCTTGTTCTGTCTTGACCAGTTGTCCTGCTTGACAAGGCCCACTAGCCGCTTGAGATGACACAACCACTGCTTTTCTGAAAGTAACATGCCTGAATAGCTGGAGAGTCCCCTCAACATTTGTCTCAAAGAACTCATCTTTTTCGCGAGCAAAGAGAAGGCCTGCACAGTGGACTAAAAAATCAACTTGTGCTCCTTCTAGACCCTGCCAGTTTGGGGCTGCACTTTCAACAATCTGAATCTTTGAATCTGTGAGAGATAGCCCCTCTTGGACTAATTGAGTTTCAAGTTTTTTTCGAGATCTGACAGGTAAAATGAGCTGAGAATATTTGGGATCTTGGTGGAGCTTCAACACCAAGTTTCTGCCAACAAATCCACTGGCTCCTGTAATCAGAGCTTTCATAAACCCTTCTCAAAAATTCGGTAGTTTTTGTAACGTTTTGCCCCCATCAGTTCCAAGCTTCGAATCATCGGAAGATTACTTTCTTCAATCCACGAAAGCTCCCCTCCAACCAATTTATTTTTACTTCGTTGAACACTCTCAAAGTAAAAAACTGCGGGGACTCCTAGGTTTTCGTACTCTGGCTTCACCCCTAACAGAGCCAAACGAGCTTCTGACGCTCTTCGCATTTTCAAAGACCAAACAAAACTTAAAACACGCAAGAGACCTTTGTGCTTTTTTGCTCGGAGCATGAATTCATTAATATTGGGAAGAATCATCGAAAACCCAATCGCCTTTCCCTCTTTTTCGGCAATCATCACCAGCTCCGGCTGAACAATTTGCTTTAAATCCTCACTCGCAAATTGAAGCTCTTCATAGGTAATCGGGACGAAGCCCCAGTTTCTTTTGATAGTGCTATTGTAAAGATCTTCAATTATTTTTAGCTCTTCGTCCATTCGACTCAAATCGATATTTCGAAATTTGATCCCGCTTCTCTTTTTCACTCTCTCTACGACCCGGGAAATCTTCTCCGGCACTCCAATGTCCGAACGAAGATAATAAGCATGAAGATCACAAACTCCACTCAGTCCCAATTCGTGGTAAATTTTTTCGTAGTAGGGGGGATTGTAAGGCATCATGATCATGGGGGGCAGATCATATCCCTCAACAAGTAATCCACACTCATCGTTGGAGCTGGGACTATAGGGCCCTCGAAGAACAGTTAACCCTTCTTTCCGTAAGATTTTTGAGGCTTCACAAATCAGAGCTTGAGCGACTTCCAAGTCGTCTACAAAATCAAAAAAACCAAAGAAGCCGACTTTATCTTGATAATAGCGATTATGGGCTTCATTTACGATGGCAGCAATCCGCCCAACGGGTTTCCCATCTTTGAAAGCTATCAATGGAAAAAGCTTCCCGCGCTTTAGAAAAGGGGCGCCGGGTTTAAACAGCTTTACAATACTACCGGGGAACGGGGGCACCCACTGTGGATTCTGTTGATGAATCTTCTCCGGTAGACTTTCGAAGATCTTCAACATCTTGGAGTTGGACGCTGCTAAAATCGTAACCATTCTTTTTTGTACTCCCTGTATAGGCAGCTTCTTCAAAAACCCCTAGTTCACGGCCTAGTCGACCAAAAGTCTCAAGAACATAATTTAGTTCTGAGTCCGTGTGTGTGGACATGTAACTCGTTCGGATAATGGCTTCTCCATATCGAACCGCTGGGAAAACCGCTGGGGTTGCAAAGATTCCGGCTTCATATAATTTTTGAGCAAAAATAAAGGCCTTAACTTCACTTCCAATCAGGATCGGTACGATAGGTGTTTGGGTCGTACCAATTCTAAAGCCTAAACTCTTAAATCCTTCATGCATTTTTCTGGTATTTTTCCAGAGTGATTCCATGAGTTCCGGCTCTTGTTTCAAAATCTGAAGCGCTTTTAAAACTCCACCCGCTACGGCAGGGGCCAAAGAGGCAGTAAACATAAAGCAGCGAGCTTTGTGTTTTAGATAATCAATCACATATTCAGGACCTGCAATAAAACCACCCATCGATCCCAAACTCTTTGAAAATGTTCCCATCGTTAAATCAACATCTTGATTCATTCCAAAATGGTGGGCTGTCCCCTCGCCTTTGGGTCCTAAAACACCCAGAGCATGGGCTTCGTCGACATAAATTCGACAGTCGTATTCTTTAGCAACTTTTGCCATGGCGGGCAGATCTACGATATCGCCCGACATACTAAAAACGCCATCCACAATTAATAATTTTCCGGCAGTCGCAGGCAGTCGCTCCAGACGCCTTCTGAGAGCATCAGCAGAATTATGAGCAAATGGGATCGTCTTTGCGGCTGATTGCTTACACCCATCTAAAATACTTGCATGATTTTCACGATCACAAAGAATCGCATCGCCATCTTCTAAAAGAGTTGCAAGAACTCCCTGGTTTACGAAGAAACCTGTGGAAAACAAAAGAACTGATTCCTTTTGGAGAAATTGAGCCAACTCTTCTTCCAATTGTTCGTGAAGTCGAATGTTTCCATTCAAAAACCGGGAACCGGTACAACCAGATCCGTATTTTCTAGCAGCATCACAGGCAGCCTCGATCACTCGAGGATCTTGGGCTAGGCCCAAGTAATTATTGGAGCCAATCATGATCTTGGTTTGGCCATGACAAACGACTTCGTTACCACGAGTCTCTTCAATCGAGCGAAAATAGGGGTAAACACCTAACTGTCTGACTCTATTAGCTTCTTCAAAAGTGGTGCACTTATGAAATATGTCCTTGGAGCTACCTTGATCCATTTTTCTCCCTCACTTGCCCTTCCCTAACGCTTAGCTACAACTAGGATCTTATAAAAGGAAAATCCTGTCAATTCAACTGCTTACTGAACTGTGTTTTATTTTTGAATGCCGTTCAGTTTACTGGCCGGTTTAACTCCCTTGCCAGACTTGCCTAACCTGTATCACACTGACGGGCCGATTTATCATATTCCGGCCTGAGATAGCGAGGAAAAAATGGGAATCAAAGAGCGGAAAGAACGAGAAAAAAAGCAACGAGCCAATGATATTTTGGAAGCCGCTAGACAGCTATTTGAAAGAAAAGGGTTTTTAAATACCCCCCTTCAAGATGTGGCGAAAGAAGCCGAAATTAGTGTTGGCCTGATTTATCGCTATTTTCAGTCGAAAGAAGATATTTTTGCATCGTTAGCTCTTAAAGGCGCTGAACAATACGACAAACAACTCGAAGCTCTTTTGAAGCGGGCTAAAGGGGTCAAGACCCGAGCTCAGGCCACTGATCTGCTAGTAGAGATCGCAGAATCGTTTTTCGCGTTTTACGGCCCCTACGGTGAATACTTTGATATGCTCCTTTATTCCTACAAAGGAATGAAAGAAGTCCAAATCCAAGCCACAACCCTCACCCGCCTAATGAGCGTCACCCTTTCAAGTTTGGACAAGTTAAAAACTTTCGTCGAGCGTTCTCCCTACTTCAAAGCAAGTAATGAAGATGAAGCGTTAAGAACCGTCTTTTTATTGTGGGGACTGTTACTGGGTTGTCATAAATTGTTTGATTCATCTGGACGAGGGCATTTGTTTGCATTCCAAAAAGACACTTTTATTAAAGAAATGATTGAGCAAGTTTTAATGGGAATTGGAGGAACAACTCCAGAAGGAAGAGAGCCTTTGCGAAAAAGTTTGCCCTCCAATCGAGAACTACAACACCAGGAGTCTTTGTGAAGTCCTTCGTTTTTTTAGCGGTTATCAGCACAATCGTAGGGGGATGCCGTTCCTCCTATCCAAAACCCCAGTCTTTAGAAAAACAAATTCAGGTTCAGGGACATCGAGGCTCTCGGGGGACCCATCCTGAAAATACGATTTCGGCTTTTGAAGAAGCCGTTTCAGCGGGGGCCGATTGGATCGAGCTTGATTTAGTTCTGTCTAAAGATGATGTGCCGGTGGTTTCTCACGATTCAACCATCTCGGTAGATCTCTGTTTAGACGCTCAAAAAAAACCTCTCTCCAAAGTAATTCCGATAAAAACTCAAACCGTGAAGCAGCTAAAGACGTTTGATTGTGGAAGCGTTCCGAATCCGGTTTTTCCAGAACAGAAGGCTGTCCCAGGACAAACCTTCATGACTCTTGAAGAAGTTCTAAGTTGGGCGAACAAATTTCCTGAAAAAAAAGTTCGGTTTAATTTAGAAACGAAAATCAACGCCGCTCGAAAACAATTTGAGCCAGACCCGAGAAAATTTGTTGATTCCATTGTCCGCCTGCTGCGAAAATACCATCAAACTGAAAACTGCATCTTACAAAGTTTCGATTTTCGAACTTTAGCGGAAGCCAGAAAAATGGAACCTTCTCTGAAATTATCGGCTCTTTTTGATAAACCCGGCCAAATTTGCAAAGTCACCCATGAACTTGGAGCAAAATTTGCCTCTCCTAAAGGCTCTCTTATCACTTCGGATTTGGTCAAAGAATGTCACAGTCTAGGAATTGAAGTTCATGCATGGACTCTTAATGAAGAATCGGAATGGAAAAGCGCCATTTCAATGGGGGTTGATGGAATCATCACTGATTATCCCCGCAAGTTAATTTCTTTTTTAAATTCGAGCGCCCACTGATGAAGCCGCTAGGGATTTCACATCTTCCGATTCAGGATATCAGGGCGGTCTTTTCTGACCTTGATGATACCTTAACCGATCACTCCTTGCTGCTTCCTCAAACCCTTCAGTCACTTCACGAACTTCACCAACGGGGGTTTAAGCTCGTTATCGTTTCTGGCCGGCCCGCAGGTTGGGCTGACTCCTTGATGCGGTTAATTCCCTTAGACGCCCTCATTTTTGAAAATGGAGCTGGAATCATGTGGAGAGAAGGACCGAAAATACGGACCCAATGCCTAGCGGAGAATCAAGATTTGGAAAAACAAAGAAAGCTTCTCCAAAAGATATTTGACCAAGTTAAAGTCCAAATACCCGAGGCAAAACTCGCCACTGATCAATCGTACCGACTCTTTGACTTTGCGATAGATTTCAACGAAGAGCCGCCCCTTCTGAAACAAGAGCAAATTGATTGGATTATGTCATTCCTAGAAAAGCAACCGGAGATCACTGCCAAACTCAGTTCGATTCATATTAATTACTGGGTGGGAAAACATACCAAGTTGACGGCCTGCCAGTTTTGGCTCAACCGATTTGGAGCTACTTTATCAATCACGCCAAGTTCAATTGCCTATACCGGTGACTCGCCCAATGATGAACCGCTATTCGGTTTCTTTCCAAATAGTGTAGGGGTAGCAAACGTGACTCGCTTCCTTCCCCAAATGAAGTCCCCCCCTAAATTCATCACGGTGTCCGAGGGCGGAAAAGGCTTTCAAGAACTGGCCCATTTGTTACTCTCCCCGGGTAAATCATGACGAGAGCCCGAGCTAAAAGCAGAATGAAATTAATTGCTGGAGGAAAGCAGCTCTGTCTGATTAGAGATACAGAAGAGGTCTTGAAGTTTCTGGAGTTTACTGCAAAGACGGGTTCAGAAGCTATTTCTGTGATTGAGTCACGACAGCAGGCCTGCACCTGGTGTTTTTCATTTTTGAAAGAAGAAGAAGATCAAGTGATCTGGATCCTTGATAACCTCGCGACTATTTTGTCGAGGCAGTCAGAAGTAGAGGGAGAAGAGCTTGAATCTCGTTCAAAACTTATTGTCGATGCTTTAGAAGATTATCAGTCATGGAGTTCTGACCCCTTTGGCTGGGAGAGAAAACATGCCAATCCAAATCCGCAACCAGCTAAAACGAATTCTCTTCCAACTAAAAAATTGGGTAGAACTCTGACTTTTCCGGTGCGCGCTGATTTATGTATTGAAGTAAAGATGCCTGAAGGGGGAATTTCTACTGAAGATTTTAAACGACTCGGTTTATTTTTGTATCCCTACTGCAACGATCTAGATTTAACCAAGACCTTTTCGTGGCTTGGCATTCCTGAGAAAAATTAAAACCAAATCATGGGTGGATGACTGTCCTGACAGGCAATTTCTGCATACTTGTACATGAATGAGACCAATTGATTGATCACTTCGTAGGATTTTGTATTTTTATCAAGTTCACAGCCATATTCCAAACCTGATCTCCCGTTCTCGTCAAAGGGAATAACTCTCTTAATTTCTACGACTACTCTTAAATACGTATTCGGCGTGAAATAGAAACGAAGTGGGATTTTTTGAGCGGCTTTGAATGGATTTTCGGGATACTCTTCTCTAAAACGCAATCCGGAATAACTGACATCCACTACTTCCACATGAGTCAAACCATCTTTTTCGGCAAAGCTGTAGACTCCGAGGACTCGATTGAAGATGATACGTTCGTACTCGCGACGTTTCTCTTCATTCTTATTCTTCCGGTAGCTATTCAGATCAATAATGCGTTCTTTTCCGCCCTTACCGGGAGATTTTCGTTTATCCATATTTTTTCCGATTTTTAGAGTTGGACTTTTACTGACAGGAACAAAATAAATTATAGCACGGAGCTAACCACCGTCACAATGAAAGGCTGAAAGTCTTCTGGATGCGCTGCCGAATTTACGACATTGAGCGAAAACTTTTTTCTTTGAAAAAATCTACGGTTTTCTTAAGCCCCTCTTCGAGATCAACTTGGGGCTGCCACTCGAGAACTTTTCTAGCCAGGCTAATATCGGGTCGTCGCGTCTTAGGATCATCTTGAGGCAGTGGTCGATACTCAAGCGTCGACTGGCTGTGGCAAAGATTAATGATTTTCTGCGCAAACTGATTAATGGTCATTTCAATCGGATTGCCCAGATTAATTGGCTGAGTGTAGTCACTGTGCAGGGCTCTCATCAAACCTTCGACTAGATCGGCTACATAGCAAAAACTTCGAGTTTGTGATCCATCTCCATAAACCGTTACTGGCTCATGGGCGAGTGCCTGCATGCAAAAGTTAGGAACGACTCGTCCATCATCGACTCGCATACGAGGTCCATAAGTATTAAAAATCCTAACAATGCGAGTAGGTAATCCGTAAACTCGATGGTAGGCCATCGTCAGTGCTTCCATGTACCTTTTGGATTCATCGTAGCATCCACGGGGCCCAATGGGATTAACGTTTCCCCAATAGCTCTCTTCTTGAGGGTGTTGGAGCGGATCACCGTAAACTTCGGAAGTTGAAGCGACAAGAATTGGGCACCCCTTTTCGAGAGCCAATTTCAAAATATTATCGCTTCCAATCGCTCCTACATGAAGCGTTTCAATGGGCAATTTTGCATAATCAACAGGACTTGCTGGGCTAGCCATATGAAAAACACCTGCTAGATTTCCCGAAATTTCCAAGTGATAAATAATGTCCTGTTCGATTAAGCTGAAACGGCTATTTCCCAAAAGTTGTTTCACATTTTCAGGCCGCCCCGTAACGAAATTATCAACTGCGATAACTTCACAATCTTTTTCGACGAGAGCTTCACACAAATGTGAGCCGATAAAACCGGCTCCTCCCGAAACTAAATAGCGTCCTTTAGGAAATGATTTTTTCATACCGGATCAACTTGTCCAATGCAGTAGTATTTCAAACCTTGGCTCTCAAGGCTCGTTCGACTGTATAGATTTCTCCCATCGAAAACGACCGGATTTTTCAACTCTCTTTTAATGGCCTCAAAATCTGGAGTTCTAAACTCATTCCATTCAGTCAAAATAGCGAGCGCATCAGCCCCCGGTAAAACATCGTATGCTTGCTCAGCCAATTGGATTTGATCTTTAAAATAATTTTTTGCCTCATGGCGAGCAACCGGATCATATGCTTTTACATGGCACCCTAATTTTAAAAGTTCATTAATGAGACTTACAGCAGGTGCCTCTCTCATATCATCTGTTTCTGGTTTGAAAGCCAGCCCCCACACGGCAACCGTCTTTCCGGGAAGCGCAGATCCAAAATGTTTTTTCATTTTTTCGAGAAGAACCAATTTTTGCTTCTCATTGACAGAATGAACCGCGCGGAACATATCCAAGCCCAGTCCATACTCTTTTCCCAAATGGATTAATCCTTGCACATCTTTTGGAAAACATGAGCCGCCATAGCCACATCCTGGATACAAAAACTTGGATCCAATCCGACTATCGGTAACCAATACTTTTCGGACCTCTTGAATATTTCCTCCAACGCGCTCACAGAGATTGGCCATTTCATTAATAAAAGAAATTTTCGTTGCAAGAAAAGCGTTTGCTGCATACTTGGCAAGCTCTGCGGAACGATTATCCATGAAAAAAATAGGATTTCCCGATCGCACATAAGGGGCATATAAATCCGCCATGACTTGTTTAGCCCATTCTGATTGGGTGCCTACCACCACTCGCTCGGGCTTCATAAAGTCATTTACCGCAGTTCCCTCTTTTAGAAACTCTGGATTTGAAACCACTTCAACTTGATGAGATACCCCCTTCAAGACTTCTCGCACTTTATCTGCAGTTCCTACGGGAACCGTGCTCTTTAGAATAACCACAGTACTGCCTCTGACATTCTCTCGAATCATTTTGGCGGCTGACAGCACATAGGTGAGATCCAAAGCGCCACTTTCGGTCGTTGGGGTTCCAACCGCAATAAAAACCACTTGGCTCTTACTGATGGAGTTTGGAATGTCTGTTGTAAACGAAAGACGATTGGCTTTTCGGTTTCTCGATACCAATTCATCTAATCCGGGTTCATAGATGGGAATCTGCCCTGCCAAAAGTTTTTCAACTTTGCGAGAATCAACATCAGCGCAAACAACATGATTACCCGAGTCAGAAAAACAGGCTCCTGCCACTAACCCGACGTATCCGGTCCCTAGAACACATATTCTCATTGGATTTGCTCCGTGAAGGGATGAAAGTATATGAAATTAATTGAGATTAGTTTTCATCTCTTTTTTGTTGTGAGAAACTAGCTCTAATTTTAGACTGTGCCGATTTTCAAGTCAATTTGTTGAAACTGCGAAGGAATTATGTCCCTAAATCAGAAGCTTAAGCTCACTTTAAAAACCCTTCTCGGCCTTGGACTCGTCGCCTGGGTTTTAAAAGGCAAGATGGTTGATTTTTCCCTGCTTAAAAATCTGATTTTAAATCCCATGAATTTACTCGTAGCTCTTTTGTTTTTGGGCGCTTCTGCTGTTTTGTGCACTTCTCGTTGGTTGATTTTAGTTCAAGGACAGGGACTTCAGCTCTCTTTTCGGGATTTGTTTTCCCTTAATATGATTGGAAACTTCTTTAATACTTTTATGCCCGGATCCGTAGGGGGAGATCTCATCAAGGCTTGGTACGTTGCTGGAAAACAACCCAATAAACGCACTGAGGCAGTTTTCACTGTCCTTTTGGACCGAGTCTTGGGGCTTTCAGTCATAATTTTTTATGCGGCTTTCACTTTGGTCCTTTTTTCAAACTGGCTGAGAGGTCGAACAGAGCTGAAAGCGATCGCTATTTGTGTTTGGAGTTTTACTCTGTTTTCTTTTGTGGGGGGTCTTCTTTTCTTTTACTCGAATTTTTTTAAAAGCTCTTTTTCCAAAAAGCTTCTTTATTATCCGAGACGCTTTAAAAAACTTTCAAAAGTATTAGATGCTACTTTTCTCTATCAAGATCAATCCAAACAAATTCTAAAAGCAATTTTGTTATCGGCCTTTTCTATTTTTGTTTCAATTTACTTTCACTTTCTTCAGGGCCAATCCATTAGTGTCCCTTTATCCTTGGTTCAATATTTTGCTCTAGTTCCTCTCGCTATGATTGCTTCTGCAGTTCCTCTTCTTCCGGGAGGAATCGGAACTGGCCAAGTGGCATTCTTTACGCTTTTCAAATGGAGTGGCATTAGCAATCCGGAACTGGGAGGCACGCTTTGTACTTTGGTACAGATTTACACCATTCTATTCAACTGTCTGGGGTATTTCTTTTATCTTCGTTATAAGAAGCTGCCTGCCCCCCTGGAATCTGCGGTATGAGACACGCTTCAAAGGCCATTGTTTTATCAGTTGAGAAATTCGGTGAGGCAGATTGCTATGTACGTTTCCTTACTCAGAAATGGGGAGTGATTTCTACCCTGGCTAAATCGGCACGAAAGAGTAAAAAAAGGTATGTCGGAGGCTTAGATCTCTTTTGTCATGATGAGATTTTTTTACGGGGAGATCCTAAAGACCGACCTTACCTGCTTGAGTTAGATGTTATTAATTCATTTCCCGGCATTCGAGAGGAACTTGATAAAGTTATGATGGCTGGAAAAGTAGTTCAGTGGATTAGAAAGCTAGCCGATGTTCCCACTCCCATGCCTCAGCTTTACAGTTTATTAGGCCAGACGCTTTCTCTGATCGAAAAGGAATCTCAAAGCGAGCGGTTAGAGCTTTTAACTTTGGTTTTCAAATTAAAGCTCCTTTGTTTTTTAGGGCTTAGTCCTCAAGTAGATAAATGTACTCGCTGTGAAGGTCCCCTGGATCCAACCACTATCTTTGATCTGAGTTCGGGTGGAGTGGTTTGCAGCCAGTGTCCGAAAGATGTTTCCACGCACAATCTTTATTTAGAAACAGAACAAAGAGTACTTTTAAGAAGTGCCGAACAATTAAAACTCTCGACTTGGAATAGCTTTAATACAAACCCATCGCAGATCCCTCCCCTCACACGTCTGCTCACTCAGTTTGCCTCGTTTCACACTCACATAAAGCTGCCGATTTGACCGTCTAGTTTTGATACAGCTGTACAAACCTACACTGAACCCCTTAACTCATTAAAAAGACGTTGTTTTTTCTTTCCCCCCTCCAAAATCTCGACACGGTCGCCCTTCCGGTTTTCAACAAGAGGTAAATGCCTTTCGGGGCTGAACGGGTACCAAGCCATTAAATTAACTTGGGAAAATCCAATTTAGAAAAGTTGGCCAAGTTCTTGCTGTATTCTAAGAGTAGACAAGACAAGAGATTCAACTAGTAACTGCAACTGAGAAACAACTTGATTACAAAACTGATGAGCAACGGAGACCACATCATGAAACGCAATTCTAAAATCTTTTTTATGATTCTCTTTTTAGCTTCAGTGGGCAGAGCTCAAGTGGTTCTGCCCCCAAGCTCAGAATATAACGATCCTTACACTTACTACCGAGATTGTGTTTCGAATAACGGAGCGGAAGGGGAAAGGGTCTGTGAGCAACAAACGGGCTCTCTTTTTCCCGAAGAAGAGGCTAAGCCAGCAGAAGAACAATCTGCCCAAATTGAAGAGGGATCGGTAGAACCGCTTTCTATGGCAGCTGTTGCTGGGGAGTAATCAGTTTAAATACCCGTCCGAGGTGCGATAAATTGATTACTCCCCAGCAAC
>Ga0214923_10006843_pt1 | contig 12636 bp, 8 predicted proteins | sample LL1510_MetaG_FD_177993 | JGI IMG/M metagenome (GOLD analysis project Ga0214923, IMG submission 177993) | Freshwater microbial communities from Lake Lanier, Atlanta, Georgia, United States - LL-1510 | ecosystem: Environmental > Aquatic > Freshwater > Lake | place: USA: Georgia | collected 2015-10-15
GAAGGCCTCTAAGAAGGCCACTAAGACAGTTGTCGAGACTGCCCCTGTTGTCGTAGATGTTCCCCCAACTCCCGCCCCCATTGCCAATGAGGTCGTTGCCACCGAGACCGATGCTTCCACTCTATCTCAGAAGATCAACGAGTTTGGCGCTAAGCTCCAGCAACTAAGCAGCGTTTTTGCAACTGTCAAGGTTGATTTCAAGACTCTTGAGAAGACCATTACACGTGAGCTTAAGGCCGCACAGAAGTCCTCTAGCAAGAAGGCTCGTCGTGCTGGAAACAGATCCCCTTCTGGATTTGTTAAGCCCACTCTTATCAGTGACGAGCTTGCCACTTTCCTCGGAAAGGAGTCAGGTACCGAGATGGCACGCACAGCTGTTAGCAAGGAGATCAACAACTACATCCGCGCCAACCAGCTCCAGGACAAGGAGAACGGTCGCAAGATCCACCCCGATGCCAAGCTTACTGCCCTCCTCAAGATCCAGTCATCCGATGAGCTCACCTACTTCAACCTCCAGAAGTTCATGAAGCACCACTTCATCAAGACTGAGGCTCCTGCTTCTGCAACTGCTTAAGGTCTATCTGTCTTTTTGTATCCATACACATATTTAGTTTGCGGATACAAAAACTGTGGAAAGCCTCGTAAAAAAGATAAAAGGATAAAAGGATAAAATCCATAAAAAGTGAAAAAACTAAATGCCCATAAAAATATATATTTACCCCCCCTCAGCTCACCATAAATATTATGTAAAATAATGTTTTACATAATGTATTCGCCTGGCTATATGAAAATAAACCCATCTCTTGACATAAATTGTTTCAAACAATTCATATCGAAAGATTTATTTATAAATCCCTTTGAAATAATAGTATCATTTACGCTAAACATATCTCTTTGAATTTTTGCATCATTCATATTTAAAAGGGAATAAAGTGAATCGGGATGATGTTGCAAATATTGTTCATAAATATCATGAATCGTAAAATGCGAATCATTACAATCTGTTCCAGCCAAAATTACCATTTCTCTAAATATAGTTAAATTCATTTGTAAATCGGTCAAGATAGATTCCATATCATAAAGCAAAACCGTGTTTTGAGTTAAACTCAAGTGTCGCAAAATACGATTACAACCATAAGGCAACATATCCATATCTTCACTTAAACATGCCCATGCTTTACCAGAAATGACTAATTCAGCACAAATATGATCGGCTTCTCCGGGAGCTTCTAAATAATTAACGCCATAATATTGCATTAATTGTTTGACATTTTTAACATCACTCGATTTTATTTTAATGAATTGTTTTTTCAACGATTCCATCTCAATCTGTATTTCTTGTACATTAGGACCACCCTTTTCAACCTCCTTTTGTAATTCATCGTATTTCTGTTTTGACAATTCTTTTTGTCGCGTTCTTTCCGTTAGAGTGGCGTTTTTTTCAGGAGGTGATTTTCCGTCAAATACAAATACAGGAATCATATTATACTTTCGAAAAACAGAAATCATCAAATAAAATTGTTCTAATAGTGCATTTAGTCCTATAAATTTATACATATATATACTTGTATCTACAGCAATCACTTTGTTTTCAAGAACCTTGAGATTTTGTTTTGAGATTGATTGTGGTGATTTGCACCTCTGTAAAAGAAATCTATTTAAATAACGAACACCCATCCTTCTTGGTTTTATTTTTATATTGTTTAACGGCTACGTGTAATATCCTTTTCAAAATCAATTTTCTCTGTTACACAACTTGCGTATTGTGGAGGGTGCGAATGCATTTTAGATAACGATATAGGTTGATTCGTCAATAGAGGTATAGTGTCTTGCATAAATCGCCATATACTTATTATCATACGTTGTGAGGAAAACCGAAAGGGATTTTGCATATCGTATATGATATAGGGGTAAAATATTACATGTCAAACAAACTCATTCGCAAAGTTTTCGCAACATTTTGCGGAATCTTCTGTTTTTCTTCATCGGAAAAAATAGTTTCAGCGCGATGGATTGATTCCAAGAATTCCGGTGTATTGTACAACCGTTTTATTAAATGACAAAAGGCAAAAATATTTTGGTCCGTTTTATTAAATTGCAGAACATTTTCAGTATTGTGTTTTAAACACCATTGAATAAATCCCTCGGCCTGGAACATTAAAATGGCTTTTACCACATAATAGGCAAAAATATGTGTATTTTCAGTATAAGGTTTTATTTTAGAAGGGTATAAGTCTATTATTTCGGCATAGGTTAATTTATAATGATGCAAAATCTTGGCGCATTGGAACAAAGAATGGTGCGCTTCATAATAAACCATCCGTTCCATTTTTTGAAAAACGGTATCAAAATGTGGGGGTTTATTCTCATATTGTGTCGTAAAATGGGCAATAAACAAAACATTGATTAATTCCGCCCAAGTCTCATTATAACTCTCATATATTCGTAATTCTTTGACGTTTTTCAAATGGGGAAAAATATGACAAAGTTCTTGGTCACCTCGTTTATGAATATGTGGCATCATATCTGAAAAATCGAGACCCATTGTATGAAAGGTTTCATGTATGAATACCTTGAACCATTCTTCTTTTCTAAAAATGACAATATCGGCTGAAGGAATACAAGAACTTGTAAATGCTGTATTTGAATGTATCCAATCCAGAGAATGTCCGCGCGTATCTGGTAATAATTTCAAAAAATCCGTAAAATATAAATATATTTTTACATTTTGCCCACAATGACTGTATGCGATCGAGTCGATGACTGAAAGCCAAAGATATATTTTATGCAGGGCATTTTCGAAAAAGTGGCCAATTTTATCTTTGGTCATGGCCGATGTTCTGGGTAAAACCATAATGATTGAATAATGACGCCCATTTGCATTAAAATTATAATTACTTTCCCAGAAATGCGTATTCGTCGAGTCCAAGAAGTCGCGAATTTCAAGGGGAATATATCGATGACCTATCGTTTTGCTAATCGTTTTACCCGTTTTGGTAATTAGACCTGATTTAGATTTTACAGAACGATAACCTTCTCGAATCCATTCCGTTTCTGCCTGTTTTATTTTTTCATATAAGGTTTTGAACATTTTCTTGGATTCGTCGGAAAAAAGGATAGGGGTTTTTTTGGAACCCGCCTGTTTTCGTATAAAATGCAATAATGGATCGAACAACTGTGACATTTTTTGTTTTTATTTATGTGTAAAATTTCGCTATTTAATGTATAGTTACATAATAATGGGAATCTTTACGCTATTAAAATGGCTGTTTTTCATAAATATCCCATTTGGGCCAAAATTATCTGAAAAAATGGAAATACGAACCCATGTGAAATATACTCTTCCAGAAGAACAACAAACAATAGTAAATAAAGTACGCGGGTTTTATGGCTTGATTGGGTCAAATGTAGCAAATATGTCGTCTATCAAATCTTTGATGGAATTGTTCATGGAAGATGGAAAAATCCAGGGCGTTTTCTTGGACAATGGGAATATAACTTTTGTAACACACATGGTTCGAACTGATAAATTTATTTACGAACAACAGAATGGAAAAATACCTGTTAAAAATGTCTTTGTTCAAATGATGTTTTATTTATTACACCGGCTAAAATTATTACCGAATTTGATCGGGATGGCGAATACCTCTATACTAAAAGTGAAAAACAATTATTTTGCACTTTTCGAAAGGGATGTTCCCTATAAGTTAAACATCGATTTCGATAAAAAAATGGTCGAAACGGAGGGTAGGGTAAATCTTGGTCCCATCCAGCATTTTTCTGCGCATTCCAAAGTATTCACGAATGATTGTCTAGACCAAAATCGTGGTCAAATAGAAACGATTGAATATTTGATCGATAAAAAACGCGTGGTTTATTATCAAATGACGTCGGATTTTGATATTACGTATCAAAAACGGTTTGACATGAAATATATCCCCATTACTCATGATTTTTATTCGAATCAAGATCGTTTGGTCATTATTGATTCGCCACTGATTTATGAAACAAAAATAGATTTTATTAGACATTTTCCATTATTATTTGATAAAACGAAAGATACGATTATTTATATTTTTGATAAACAAAGGGGCGGTATTCAAAAATATGTGGCGACAGGTAAGGCATTTTACGTATTTCATTATGGAGACTACAAAGAAACGGATGATCGGATTGAAATTTATGCATCTATTTATCGCGATATTGATTTTATGAAATACGATATTTATGGAAAATATAGCAAAATAGTTATTGACAAGGTATCGGGTTCGGTTGATATTATCGAGGGCGATGAAGCGGATAAATACAATTTGGATTTTCCAATGAGATATAGTCATTTTAGTAGGACTGCGAAAAATGTGAATCGCCAATCCAAGCTCGCATTTACAAATACGGATATGCAAAAAAAAGAGATAACCGGAATTATTATTTACGACGATTTGAAATTGGAAAAAAAAATGATATATACAGATCGTACCATTTGTGGCGAACCATCGATTGTATATATTGACGAAATACCGTATTTATTATCTTTTGCGAATACTAACCAAACGTCACTATTTATGATATTGAATCTGAAAACATATGAAACCATAGAAATACCCATATCTGACAAAGTTAGAACGGGATTTCATTCCACGTTTATTACAGATCCGCGATCATGATCAGTCTCTCATATATTCTTGATAATTCGTTCGACAGCAAGGACATTTGAATGATTGATCGAACCATTTTTTGATACAATCTTTATGAAATTGATGATGACAGAGGAGTTGAGTAATTTGTGTTTCAGAATCAAACTCGGAAACACAAATTGGGCATTTATCGTCACTGCTACTCGCGGTAATTGTTTTAGTAAAACTGTCTAGTTTTGTCTGGTATTGACACTTTTTACAGAAATATATCATGTAATGTGGATGAAATTCGTGACATTCGGTCGATTTACATTTTTCGATCCATATATAACGCAAAACTGCCAATTGGTTTTTCGATAAATCCGATCTACCCGCCAAATATCGATTGGGATTTTTACGTAATCGATTTTTGAATGTGGCTGCCTCGCTTGCTTTCACATTGTGTTCCAGTATCCTTGGTGTGAGCCGATCATTATTAAACATTGTCAAAAGATCATTGAATGATCTCTTGATTTTGGGGAGACGAACAAGTGACATTGCATATATTGATATTGTTTTCTTTGGTTTGGTTTTGTTTGTTTTTTTGTTTGGATACATTTCAATTTTATCCCAATTATTTTTGCGCCAATTCTTGTCGAATATTCATCAAAACATAATCGGGTTCAGATTCATCGCGTCGTATAAATCTCACCAATTTTGCATTTTGTGTTGCTAGTAGCATTCGTTTCAAATCTTCATTTTGTTCGAATTTGGCACGGACTGCCTCAATACGTTCCAATTGGTCACGCCCCCCTTCAAAATCAGGATCCGGCAAAACCGTTTTGGGTCTAAGTAAAACTTCCTTCCCCTTCACCTTAGTCTTTGCCTTACCCGTTGCCATGCCGGTTTTACTAGCAGCGGCTTTGGCTAGATCGACATCTGTTGCGATCGATAATGAGGTATTTTCGTTGGATTCCTTGGGAAGGGCAAATTGGAGCATAAAATCGGGATTCTGTTTTTTAAACTTGGCGCCTTGGTAGTAATGTTCAACCGAGGCCCATTTATGTCCATGAAGTGTAAAGGGTGATTCGATCCAGTCATCGTCCAATTTTCGACGCCATTCTTCGAAACGGGCGAGTTGCATAAATTTTGGTTTTTTATCCTTGGTAATTTTTTCACCCGACGCGGTACCCGGTTTTGCAACAATCGGTTGGGTAATACCGAATTGGAAAACAATTTCTTTATCGAATTCAGGGATTTTTGTTGAATCCATCTCTTTGTCGTGATCTTGTTCTCTCGGTTTTCCCTCATCCGCGTCAATTCCCATACGCGATTTCAAATCTCGGAAATCCTCTATCAAATAAAAGGGGCCCGAATTTCGCTCTAAACATTTATTGATAATGAGAGCCTTGATTGCATATGGTATTTCCGAATATTGCAAGATGCGTTTATCCTTATATGTAACTAAACGGTAATGATTACCACTAAATGTGGTCATAATATAATATTTAGGATTATATCCGGCTGTTTTTGTGGGTGCAATCCCACAATTCAAAATACCATCCAAATTACCTTCTAAATAGGATCGCTCAGATAAAATTATCATTTTCATTTGTAAGACATATTCCAATACGGAAATTGCCCAATCATCCGCCCAAAATTTGGAGGTTTGAATATATTCGCGGAATTTATCCAAGGTATCGATTCCGCTGAAATTGCCCACTCCTTCTTCAATCAAATCTTCGGTGGATTTTTTATCTAATAGAATTTTTTTGTATCTCTCTTTCAATTCTTCTTGCCGTTGCATTATTTCGGCCAATTCAGCGGGTTTATCTTGGGCATTTTTGGCGCGACGTTTCAGCGTTTTTTCCGTTGTATTCTTAATTGATTGCATTTCGGTATCATAATCGCGTATAGAATTTGTCAATTCTAAATAGAATTCATATTTATCTTTGAAAATCTTTTCTGTGGCTTCGGCAGCAACTAGAGAACGCAATTTGGCAACCGTGGTTTTTTGTCCGATTTGTTTAAAAGCATCACGAACAACGGCGAAAAGACAATCTCCATTACTTTCGACGGAATGGATATCATAAAACCCGTTTTTCATGAATTTTTGGATCCATAAATCGCGAACCGACGATTTGAATTCACTCTTAATTTTCTTGGCATCCTCTTCGGTTTCTTCAGTTAAGGTGACCGGGTGTTTAACTTCAGGGTCATAGTCAAAGATACCTTCTTTGAGAGATTCTCTTATTTTTTCTGTGGAAGGCGATATCTTGGAAAGGGGGGTCGTGACTTTGGTGACTTCGTCTGAATCATCTTCTCCATCCTCTCCATCTAGGTCTTCGTCCTTTTTATTTGATTCATGATTACTATGTGTATCAGGTCGATCTAATTTCCGCATAAATTCGTCTGCATCTGATCCAGATCTGTCTAAGAATGCTTCATCTACAAAACTATAAATGAGAGGTTCAGAAATCTTATCAATGTCTAAATCGTTATCGCCATCCAAGAACTCAATCAAACGACTTGATGGAACTTCCAATATACCGATTTGTGCGACTATTTTACGACTATTATTGACTAAATAAATCGGATAAAATACTAGATTGTATTGCGCAAATGTATGTTTTACTTTTCCGAAAACAATGAGAACCGATTTTTGCAATGCGGACAATTCATAAATGATGGATTCGTATCCGACATCTTCAGGAAAAATATCCTTTGATTCCTTGTAAAACACCTTGTTATTGATATTAGAATAAACCATTATTATAATATCCCGAGACATATTTGCATAGATTTTTGACGGATATCGGAATCGATTATGAAATCACCGACATGCCTGTTCTCAAATTTCTACCACGCACCTTTGTTTGAACAGATGGTCCTTGATCGCGAATATGAATCAAAGCCTCTCTATTTGTATTTGGATTAAAACGAGACATGAATGCAAGCTGTCCATTGGATGAATTTAGCGAACCATTTCCTATCGAATTTACACGACGTTTGGCAGCAATTTGTGAAGCATCTCGACCACCGCTTCCACCCATCCATTTTTTCTGGGCTTGGTATCTTGGTCCTTCTCCTGCGATTGTATTTTGTTTTTTACTTTGACTGAAAAACATTCGTTGTTGTCCTCCAAACATACCAAATGGGTTTTGTGATAGAGACCTGATATTCGGATTGATTGTATTGGTAGCAGGATTCGGGTCCAATGTTCTTTGATAATTTCGACGATCCATAGAAAACGAATTGGTTCCATCGGAAGTGCTACTTTTAACCGGCATAGCTCCACGTCCAGATAAAATACTTCGATTTAATCTTGATGGAAGAGGTTGTCCGATTAGATACGATTGAGTTGTTATTATATTGTTGTTACCAGCATTGTTGTCAGTATTAGTAGGCAAAGTAATTATAGTCACCGATTCCGAATTATTTGAAATACATAAATATTTACCATCTGTAAATACAAATTTTGGAGAATTCAATCCATAAATAACACGTGTAGTAACATTTGTAGTCAAATTGATTTGAATAACTGATCCGGAAAATGATATATCTCCATTATAAACAACATATAAATTATTATTACTGACGGCTATCGCAATTGGTTTAACTAATCCATACACTTCGTTCAATGTGAAATTTCGAACTTTTTCTTCCAATAGATCAATGAGAACAATAGTTCCAGAATTTTCTGTAGTATTTGACAATATATACATTATATTACCATTAATTGTTAATGATTGCACATTTGCCCATTTGGTCATACGTTCATAAGTTTGTACATTTATTTGATCGATTTGCTGGTTATTTAATGCATAAAGAGAATCATTATAATACACCAATGCTGTAATTGGATCATCGAAAATTATATGATCAATATTTTTATTTTCACCTGTTTGTAAGTTATATTGACTTATTTTTGTATTATTATTATTTGTTACATATAATATATTATTTGTATTATCAATTGCTAATATAGACGGTCTATTGAAAGGATCGCCATATGCGGGAGTTATAGAAGTTATTTTGGCTGTCTTCAAATCATATCGTCGAATGGCCGTTTCAGTATTTTGTCCTATATAAAGATAATTTCCATTAATAGCCAATGTTTCAGGATTACCAACAATATTAGATTGCAAAAGAATATTATCAAATGTTGGAACACCAAAATTAAATTTTGGAGCCCCTTGTACAAGTGTATCAATTTTTACGTCATTTGACAATTGCAAATTATTGATAGCTTGGGGTCCAGAAGAAACCCCTCCATTATTGAAATTTGTTGCACCGTTAAACATATTGGCGGCATCCGAGGTATTCAATACTTTTAATAAATTCCATCCGCCAATTGATTGATTAAATGATGTTGCATTTAGAAACATTTCTTTTAGGCTACTTATATTTTCAGTGTGCCAATTACCAATTGGTTGATTAAATGATATTGCTCCTGCAAACATTTTATCAAATGTTATATCTTTTTCACCTTCTTTAAACCAATCTGCAATACTGGGATTTCCTCCATTATTAAATGCACTTGCATTGAAAAACATAAATTGAGCGCGTTCCACATTTTGTACATACCAACTTCCTATATCTTGATTAAATGATGTTGCACCTTCAAACATATTGTTTGTATATACTACATTTGAAGTGCTTAAACCCCAAGAACCTATCGGTTGATTGAAATTTATAGCATTAATAAACATATTACTAATATTTAAAACATTACTCATATTCCATTTAATAATATTAGGACTATTAAAATTTGTTGCATTTGCAAACATACCATCTAAATTTTTAGTTTGAACTGGCAGAAGATATGGAACACTCGTTAAATTTATACAATTATTAAAAGCACTTGTAAAATCAACTATATGATTTATTTCTTGATCCCATTGTGTAACACTTGTCAAATATTGTGGATTACTCCAATCACCACCAGTAAGGCTTCCATTTTGACCATTTTCGCTTGAAACATTCACTGTAATATTATATGTTTGTGCTGTTTGATTCTTATATGAATATGTGTATTTACCGGTATATGTTAATATACTATAGTTGGTTATGTTTCCATCGCCCCAATCAATATCAGTTACATTAATATTTTTTAAAGGTATTGTAAATTTGCCTCCATCAGCAGCAGCATGAGCAGGTACATTTATAGTTAATTTTAACATTGGTTCCGATCTAAAATCTAAATAAGGTAAAGTAATTTTTTTAATTGCATTCGCATTACTTGAAATGTACAAGGATTGACCATCTATAAGTAATGCTCTTGGCGAATTCAATCCATAAATAACACGCTCGGTAGATAATATATTAATTTGTATAACCGATCCGGAATTTGCTATATTTCCATTATACGCGACATAAATATTATTATTATTAAAGGCTATCAATGTCGGATTAAATATTCCAAATATTTTACTTAAATCAACTTTCAATGGGATTAATTGAGAAGTAGGATTGACTACTGATAGATTGATTGTGTAAATTTCAAAATGTGGTGTATTATTTATTAATACAATCATTGTGTCGCCATTAATTGCAAATGATTGTACATTTGCGAAATCTGCCCATTTGGGGGTATTCACATTGGTATTATTTACATTTATTCGATTGATTTGATTATTATTGAGAACATAAAGAAAATTGTCATAATATGCCATTGCATTTGCATTACGAGTACCATCAATTGTTATAAATTCTGAAACAGCTTCTGAACGTATTTCATATTTACTTATTACATTATTACTATTATTTGCCACATATAATATACTATCTGCATTATTAATTGCTAATACTGCGGGACTATTAAATCTATGATTTGATATATCAGTTATAACATTTGTTGTCAAATCGTATCGTTTAATTGTTGATCCGGCATTTTGTCCTATATAAAGATAATTTCCATTCATAACCAACGTTTCAGATGTATCAATATTCGTTTGCATATCAGTATTCACAAATGTAGGGTAACCAAAATTAAAATTTGTGGCGCCCTGTACGATTGTATCGATTTTTATATTATCTGGCAATTGCAAATTATTAATAGAACCGATCCCATCATTAACATCTCCATTATTGAAAGATGTTGCACCACTAAACATATCGGTAGCATTCAATACTTGACGTAAATTCCAATTACCAATTGGTTGATTAAATGATGTCGCGCCGTAAAACATATTACTCGTATTTGTAACATTCGACAAATTCCAATTACCAATCGGTTGATTAAATAATGTTGCACCGTGAAACATAGCATTCGTATTAGTTATATTGCCTGTATTCCAATGAATAATATTCGGACTATCGAAAATGGTTGCTCCGTAAAACATACCATCTAAATTTTGTAATTGCCCTGACGATGGCAGACTATCTGGAACACTCGTTAAACTTGAACAACCTTTAAATGCTCCAGTAAAATCAACTATATGATTTTTTTCTTGATACCACTGTGTAACACTTGTCAAATATTGCGGATTAATCCAACCATTTGCCACGATATTCAAATCCTGTTTCAACGATCCGTTTGTGCTACCTTCTGTTCTTGATACATTCACTGTAATAGTGTATATTTGTTTATCTGCTGACGAGTATAAATGTGTATATTTATCGGTTTCCGGTGAATTATACTGGTTAGTGTTTCCATCGCCCCAATCAATATCAGTTACATTAATATTTTGCAAAGGTATTGTAAATTCGCCTCCACCGGTCGGAACATTTATAGTTAATATTAAAAAAGATTCCGACATATATTATTATCTATATATAATTTAATAATATATTTTTACTTAGACTACAAATCCATATATTTAAAAACCACACGCGAAGACAAACTCACATGTTCCTTCGCCTTCATTGTCACCATCTTCTTGACAAAGGCCATGATTTCACTATCCCATAAAGGATTCACCGTAATAATGACCAACGATTTACACATCGATACCAATATAAAAATATTCTCCGTCGTCTCTTCCACTTCATTGATTTTATTTTCTTGATCCATCATTTCCAATGATGTCTTCTGAAAATCCGAAATCATTTGCAAAACCTGGTCCGCCGCAATAAGACCCCGTTTCATTAAATGCACAATAAAAACCGCCGACGATTTTCGCAAATCATTAATCTTATTATATTTACAAAAGGCATCATAATCCCCATTTGGATCGACATAATGAATATTTTGCATAGAACTTTTATATTGTGTCAAAAAATCCGCTAAAATAGATTGGAACAGGTGATTGTACTTATCTAAATCAGATACCAATGTTTCACATAAATCCGCATATAATTCCGCCATCATTTTATTGGAACTAGCTATTGTAAATATGGTATTAATAATACGCGACTGGTCCTCACAATCATGTAAAACATTTTGTATTTTTTCCAAGATTGTGGGTTTTTGATTTTGATATGTTTTTGGGGAAATTTTATTCAGGAGAATTCGGATATCATTCACCTGTTTTTCGATTCCTTCTTTGGAAGTCTCCATTTTTGTGGCCTTGAATGCAATCTTATCATTTGATGTACTGTATCTTTCACCAGATACCTGTCCTCTAGATCTGTATCGATTGCCGCCACCGCTACCATTAGGTCCGAATGTTCGACGGCCTTGATGATTCGATGACGATGATGGTCCAAATTCGGGTTCTTTGCGAAAGGTCTTTTGATGTGGTCTCTCTGTGGATTCCTCGATCGCCGTCTCATCAGGTATAATAATATTTTGCTCAATGAACTGTAAAATATTTATTATATTTTGATCTAAAACACATTTAGATTCAATGGAAAATTTATGAAAATCCGCAGGCGTGTATATTGATGGTGACATAAAAATGCTTTTAGATCTATATGATATGCCAAGACATGTTTATATTATTTTTACTTAATCTACATCCGGGGATAAATACATTTATCCCCGGAAAGGATATAGGTCAAAGGGTGTTTTGTATCCATTTGGATACAAAAACACGGATAGACCTTAATCTCTATTCGTGCATAAATATATTTATGCACG
>Ga0214923_10006844_pt1 | contig 12635 bp, 6 predicted proteins | sample LL1510_MetaG_FD_177993 | JGI IMG/M metagenome (GOLD analysis project Ga0214923, IMG submission 177993) | Freshwater microbial communities from Lake Lanier, Atlanta, Georgia, United States - LL-1510 | ecosystem: Environmental > Aquatic > Freshwater > Lake | place: USA: Georgia | collected 2015-10-15
AAAAAAACTGTAAAAAAAAGAAAACATAAAAAATCTAATAAAAATACATTGTTCAGACACAAAAAAAGACTAAATTTAGCAAGAAAAACGTTAAAAAAATATAAAGGAGGTGATGATAATATAAATAATGTAAATAATAAAAATAAACCAATGAATGGAGATACTAACACAAACTTTAATAAAAATATAGAAACAACTAAAAATATAGATACAACCGGTACAGTATCAACAACTAATGATTCAACTTATATAGAAACGACAAATGATAGAAATATAGTTCTTCCAAGCGAAAATGATGATAATGAAGAACCAACAATTGTTATGCCTCTTTATGATGATAAAAATAATAATGAAAATGATAAAGAAAATGGGAATGGGAATGAGGATGAAAATGATAAAGAAAATGGGAATGGGAATGGGGAAGACAAAGATAATAAAAATAATAATGAAAATGATAATGAAATTAAAAATAGTAATGGGGATGAAAATGATAAAGAAAATGGGAATGGGAATAAGGATGAAAATGAAAATGAAAATTATGAAGAAAATGGGAATGGGGAAGACAAAGGTGATGAAAATAATAATAAAAATGATAATGAAATTAAAAATAGTAATGGGAATGAAAATGATAAAGAAAATGGGAATGGAAATGAGGATGAAAATGGAAATGAAAATTGTGAAGAAAATGAGAATGATAATGAGATTTTGGAAGAAATAATTGAAGATGAAGATACAAATTCTAAAGAAAAAAATGTCATGCAATCTTTAACAAATATAGTGGATTATATAGCAGATATAGTTTCAGATAAAATCACACAAAATATTACATTTAATAAAATTAACACAAATAATGGGGCAAATATACAAAATGGTTTTAATTCAGTAAAAAAAGCAGCAGAAAGTATGGCAAATGATAATATAAATGTAGGTGGTGGTAATAATAAAAAATTTACTAGAAAAAGACGATATTAAATATTTTTTTTATTTCTTTTTAGTTTTTTAATATTAGTTTTTCTTTTTTTCTTGCTGTCTATATTGTTTTTCTTATATTTTATTGTTATCTTATTTGTTTTTCTTTTTTTTGTAATATTTTTTATGCGTTTTTTACCACCATAATTAAAATAATCTCTATCAAATGCATCTCTATCTATTTTATTTTGCAAATACTCATCAATAAATTCATCCTCTTGCAAATTTTGCTCTTGGAATTTTTGTTTTAAAAATTCTCTCAAATTATTTATTTTTTCTTCTTTTGAGAGATTATGAAAATTTGCAACATCTTCATTAGAATTAATTAGATTTTGGTTGTATTTTTTATACCATTCCTTAATTAACTCAGGCATTCTTTTTTTTGGATCATTTGTTAAAACACCAATAATTTGAGGACATTTAATATTATTTTTATCAATCGTACAAGCAACTTCAATAGTTTTAATAATTCTCTCTAAAATTCCTCCAGAACAACTTAAGGTTTCTTCACCTTCATATGCATGTAAACAGTCTTGTAATAAACTTTCTATATATATTTGTTTAGCATCACTTGACAACGATTTAATAAATTGTAAGGAAAAAATAACAGATTTTTGTAAAGATTGACTAAATTGAGAATAATTTAAATTTTCTAACCTTTCTCTAAACAATATTTGAAAATCTTGTAACATTTTATTTTTAATAGATTGTGAAACGTTTAAAGAATTAACAATAGTTGTAATTTCTTCAGATAATATGTTACTATTTAATTCAAAATTTTGCCCTTCTAAAATTGAATTTTCATTTTCTATAAATATATTATTAAGATTATCAGTGTTTATTTTTGAAAATTCACGATGAATTTGTAAAGGATCAACAATAATTCTATCATTTCTTAATCTAGGTTTATTTTGTTCAGTAATAATACAATTATCAAATGTTTCATCCATTTGTTCTACATTTTCTAAATTCCATCCATTAAGTGATTGGTTAAATCTTGCACAACCAAAAAACATTCTATTTATGTTGGTTACATTTTCCATTCTCCAATTGCCTAATGGTTGATTAAAAAATCTACAATTTTCAAACATAGAGTACATAGAATTAACATTTTGTGTATTCCATTGTTCTAGTGGTTGATTAAACACTAAACAATCGTAAAACATAAAAGACATATCTATTACATTTGAAGTATTCCAACTGTTTAGTGACTGATTAAAATTATAACAGCCAGCAAACATTTTGCTCATTATTTGAACTTGTTGTGTAATCCATAAGTCTAATGGTTGATTAAAAATATAACACCCTGTAAACATGCTTTCGAAATTAATTACATTGGAAACATCCCAACTATTTAAAGGTTGATTAAAATTAGAACAATTGTTAAACATACTATTCATATTAGTTACTTTTTGTGTATTCCATTGGTCTAATGACTGATTAAACAATTTACATCCACAAAACATTAGACTCATATCACGAACATTGGAAACATTCCAATTATTTAAAGATTGGTTAAAATTACTACAACCATAAAACATATATTTCATATTTAATACATTAGATACATTCCAATTTTCTAACGGTTGATTAAAATTAATGCATTTACAAAACATACCATTCATATTAGTAACCTTGGAAACATCCCAACTATTTAAATTTTGATTAAATTTACGACAATAATAAAACATACTAGTCATATTAACAACATTGGAAACATTCCACTCATTTAAATTTTCATTAAAATCAGGCACTTCTTTAAATAAATAAGACATATTTGTAACATTTGATACATCCCATTTTCCAATTGGAATATTTTTCAAATCTGTTGGAAGTTTATTTTTAAATTTTATATAAAAAATAACTAAATTGTGTATATTATCATCTGTTATTAATGTTGTTGTCATTTAATATATATATATATAAATATATATATATTTATATCTAAAAAAATGGTAAATATCTAAATGTATTATTTTCATAAATTGTAACGTTATAAGGTTCATTTAATCCTTCAACATAAATTGTATCACCATTATATAATTTATCACAACCATATTCATTAGTGCAACTTTTACCATTTTTTGATATTGGTAATTTTATGCTATTATTTTGTGCACTTATGGTATAATATTGCCATTTGTCTCTATTTGTAAATAAAGGTCTTCCCATTAATGGAATTATTTTATCTTTTGTGTTGGTTGAGTTTAATATACCTAATTGTCTGTATTCTGTGTCAACTGCTCCAATATTTGTTGATATATTTATTGGAACTAAAAAAGGTGTATTATATAAATATCTTTCATCTCTAAGTGGTGGTGTATATAAATTTGTTAATGGATCATTTTTTAAATTTATATAAGGATAAATTTTTTCAATAATTATATTATCTTTACAATTTTTTGATATACAATTTTTTGATATTGTATATATTAAAAATATTAATAAAATCAAACAAATTATTAAAAATAATAATGTAATTTTTTCAAAAGATATTAATTCTTTGTATTTTTTCATATTATATTTATATAATATAATTATATCATATAAATTTTTATTTATACTTAGAAATAGTTAGTTAATATAGAATTATTACTAGCATCATAACCGTAATTTTTTAATACATTATTACTAGCATAATAACCGTAATTTTTTAATACATTATTACTAGCATCATATCCGTAATTTTCTAATACATTATTACTAGCATCATATCCGTAATTTTCTAATACATTATTACTAGCATCATATCCGTAATTTTCTAATACATTATTACTAGCATCATAACCGTAATTTTTTAATACATTATTACTAGCATCATAACCGTATTTTTTTAATACATTATTACTAGCATCATAACCATAATTTTTTAACACATTATTACTAGCATCATATCCGTAATTTTTTAATACATTATTACTAGCATCATAACCGTAATTTTTTAATACATTATTACTAGCATCATAACCGTAATTTTTTAATACATTATTACTAGCATCATATCCGTATTTTTTTAATACATTATTACTAGCATCATAACCGTAATTTTCTAATGCATTATTATTTATATATATATTTCCATATATTTTTATTTCAAATTGTCCTGAATTCATATTAATGAATGTTATCAAATCTTTAAATTAAAATAAGCTTTATTATTTTTATGAATTTTTATTGATAGATAATTTTTTAGCAATATTCATAATACTTCCTAATCCTTCTTTGCCTTCATCCATTTGTCCCATCATTCCTTTTAAATTTTCAACCATTGGTGTTATTGATTTAACTAATGGTGTCATACTTTTCATTGCTTCAGCTAATTGCATTTGTTGTTTCATTAAATTTTGTGTGTCACTTGTCAGTCTTTGTATTCCATCACTTCCTAAAATGTTATTTAATTCATCATATGCATCTTCAATAGTTGTAGCATAATCAATATCATAACCTCTATTTTTACGTCGTCCACTTTCAAATCCTTGTTGTTCTTCATTAGTTTCACTTGTATCATTGTTGTTTTCTTCTAAAGAACTCATAATTAAACCTTGACTAGTTTTTTTGTCAGGTTTATGTTTATTATTTTTAGAAATTTTATTATTTAATTTGTGTTCTTTATTTGAAATAGTATTTTTAACATTACTATTATTTTTCAATCCTTCCAAAACATTATGTTTTAATTCTAAAAAATTAACTATTAATAGAGAAACACCCAAAACAATTGTCATATTTTTACTAAAATATCTAATTAATATACTAAATAATACAAAATATAAAACAGCATTTAAATTACCTATCACTAAGTAACCGATAACATTAAACAACGCTAAAAAAGATACTATATTTAGAACTAATTTATTAGTTAATAAATTTGAAATAATTGTTTTTAATTTCATTATATATATAATATTATAAAAAATAGACAATGAAATTAAAATGAGATAAACGAACTTTTTTTTATATTTTATATTTTATATTTATATTTTCTAAATGTAGATTTTGAATTTAATTTATTTCTTTTACTATTTTTTTTATAAGTAAAACCTCCTTTTTGTGTTCGTTTTTTGTGTTTTTTTGTTTTTTTATTATATTTTTTACCACCTGTATTATTATTACTTGTGTTAGTTGGAGATGGTATTGAACTGGATATAGGTGATTCTGGTGATTGTTGTACAGATGAACTAATATTTGCAATTAATTTTTCAATTTCATCAAATAAATTATTAAATTCTGCATTAGTTTGTTCATTTGGAATATCTGACATCAATTTATTTAAATCTTCAATTGCTTGATATATTGCATTAGTTGCATTTTTTAATCGTTCAATTAACATGATATTTTCTTTTTTTAAAGGTTCAATTTCAGTATTTAATTGATTTATTTGTGATTTTAATTCTTGTTCTTTTCTATTAAATTCTTCTTCTTTTTGTAATTTTAATGTTTCTTGGTTTTGCAATTGTGTTTTTAAAATATCTATTTGTTTTTCATATTCTTTAATATTCCCAATTATTTCTTCTTGTTTATTAATTTTTGATTCTTCTTGTTTATTAATTTTTGATTGTATTTGGTCAATTTGTTCTTTTAATTTTTCACATTGTTTATCGCTTTCTATTTTTGATTTTTTTAAATCTGTAATTTCTTGTGTTAATTGTTGTATTTTAACATTCTTTTCATTTATAATATATAAATTAGAATCATATTGATTTTTTAAATTAATTGATGTTTTTTTTAATTCATTAATAATATTTTCTAATTTTTTTATTTTCTCTTTAATACTAGATAATCCTTTTTTGACTTTTTTGACAAAATTAGAAAAATTAATATTATCATTTATATTTTGATGAATTTTATTTAATTTTTCTATTCCATTTTTAAAATCTTCTATAAAATCTGACATATATATATATTTATAAAATTTTTATAAATATATTTAATATTAAATTATGCACAACACATTTCACAAATTTCATCTTTTTCTTCATTATCTTTATCTTTACTTTTTTCTTCTGGTTCAATCGTAAATTGTTGTGCTTGATGTTTTGCTTTTCTTCTTAAATAATAAATTCCAGTTTTTAATCCTTTATTCCAAGAATAGAAATGCATTGATGTTAATATATTATAATTTGGATCTTCAACCCATAAATTTAAACTTTGACTTTGACAAATAAATGCACCTCTATCAGCAGCCATATTTATTAAATGTCTCATTGGTATTTCCCAGACAATTTTATATTTATTTCTAATATGTTCGCTTAACATTGTTAATTGTTGAATAGAACCTTTGTTTGCTATAATATTATTTTTTATTTTTTCATCCCATAATCCTAATTCAATGAGTTCTCTCATTAAATATTTATTAACTACAATAAACTCGCCGGCAATAGTTCGTCTTGTATATAAATTACTGGTAAACGGTTCAAAACACTCATTAAATCCTAATATTTGTGAAGTTGACGCGGTTGGCATTGGTGCGACTAATAAAGAATTTCTTAAACCATGATTTACAATAGATTTTTTAAGTAAAGACCAATCATAACGGTCAGATGGGGTAACACCCCACATATCAAATTGCAATGTTCCAAATGATGATGGAGAACCAACAAAAGAACTATATGCACCAATAAATTTTAAATCTTTTATATATTCTTTTAATGGAACAGAAAAATCATCATATTTTATAAAACTATTATTTTCATACATATTCATTACATTTAACAAATCAAATGTTGTATTACAATTTTTTTTAATAAATATTTCTCTTTCAATTGCGATTTCATTGCTTTTTTCTAAAGCACCATGATAAATTGTTTCAAATATCAATTTATTTATTTCAATTGCTTTTGTTGAATGAAAAGGCAAATCTAATAATACAAAAGTATCTGCCAATCCTTGAACACCAATTCCAATAGGACGATGTTTTATATTGCTTATTCGTGTTTTTTCTGTGGGGTAAAAATTAATATCAATAACTTTATTTAAATTATTTGTTACTACTTTAACAACTTCGTGCAATTTATTGTAATTAAATGTTTTTGTTTTAGTATCAACAAAACTTGGCAATGCAATTGAAGCCAAATTACACACTGCAGTTTCATATTTATCTGAATATTGCATAATTTCTGTACATAAATTAGATGATTTTATTGTCCCTAAATTTTTTTGATTAGTTTTGTTATTTACTGAATCTTTATATAACAAATAAGGTGTTCCGGTTTCCATTTGCGAGTCTAAAATTTTAAACCATAAATCTCTCGCATTAATTGTTTTTTTTCCTTTTCCGTTATTTTCATATTTTTCATATAATTCAACAAAATTATTTCCATAAACATCACTTAGACCTGGACATTCATGCGGACACAATAATGTCCATTTTTCATTATTTTTTACTCTTTCCATAAATAAATCAGAAATCCATAATGCATAAAATAAATCTCGTGCTTTCATTTCTTCATCACCATGATTTTTTTTCATTTCCAAAAAATCTTCAATATCTGCATGCCAATTTTCCAAATATATTGCAATAGAACCGTTACGTTTTCCTCCTCCATTATGAACTAATCCGTTGTGTAACAAATAGTTATGTTCGTGTTTCATTTGAAGGTCATATAATGTACCACAGTATGTTTCTTGAGTTATTGATTTTATTCTAGAAAGTAAATAATTATCATACCTTAAAAAATTAAAAAAATGACTTACATTATAATCAATATTCATTAATTTGCATATAATTTCAATTTTTGGAATTTTTAAACTGTATATTAATTTTTGTTTTGTAATTGATTTATCTACTCTATCTACTATATAACAACTTGTTAACACACCAAGTTTTAAACAAATAAATCTAACACATTCAATTAAATTTCTTGATGTATTATCAAAAACAAATTCTTCGCTATTGCAACCTTCTGTTCCTAATAATCCTTTTAAGATAAATTTAGATTTTTCAATAGGTAAATTAATCCATTTTCCGTGTATATATTTATTTTTATTACTATCATATACATCAATATATCTAAATGGTATATTTATTGTTTTATTCCAGCTAATTCTTGTGATATTTTCATTAATGTCAATTTTGTATTGAACACATTTTTCTTGAAAATATTTTATGCAAAAATCAATTATATGCTTTTTGTTTATTGTATTTAAAAATATATATCCATTTTGTTCTTCATTTTTCATACTGCCATATCCTAATATTATTCCGTACATATAACAATCATTAGCGGTTATATTATGTATATCTAAACTATATTCTGGAATTTTATAAATTAACAAATCATCACAATTTAAGTCTTTTGCCTCAATCCATTCAAATGAAATTAAATTATTGTCTAATCTATTTTTAATTACATTATAATCAATTTCTTTTTGCTGATTTTTTAAAACAAATATAGGATGTTCTGGTGTTATTTTTAAATTATCTATACAATGCATTGTTTCAATATTATAAATTTGTCCTTCATAAGGATGTTCTAAAACATTTTCAATTATTTCACAATCACCCTTTAAATTAAATATTTTTGTTTCACCGAGAACACAATTTTGTATTTGTATTGGACCATTTGTTGTGTAAATTATTGTTTCCGGATGAACGCATTGGTCAACATATCTTGCAGTATTGTTAAATACTCTTAGCATTGGAACAATTCCATTTGATACACCATTTGTTCCTTGAATATGTGTTCCTTTTGCTCTAATATTATGAATATGTAATCCAATTCCTCCGGCATACTTAGAAATCATTGCACAATCATGTAATGTATTATAAATACCATCAAGACTATCACTTTCCATACCAATTAAATAACAACTAGATAATTGTGGATTTGGTGTTCCTGAATTAAATAAAGTTGGTGTTGCATGTGTAAAATATTTTTGTGACATTAAATCATATGTTTCTTTTATTAAATGTAATGCATTAGGGTCACAAATATCTCCATGTATTCCAATTGAAACACGTAACCACATATGTTGTGGTCTTTCAACAATTTTATTGTCTAATTTAAATAGATATGCTCTGTCAAGTGTTTTAAAACCAAAATAATCAATTAAATTATCTCTTTCATGAACAATCATGTTGTTTAATTCAGTTTCATATTTTTGTGTAAATTCCCATAATTTTTCTGATATTAATGGTCTATGTTTTCCATGAATATCTTTAAAATTAAATAAGTCTTGCATAACCGAAGAAAATAATGGATTTGTATTTTTTTGATGATTTGACACAATAATTAAACCAGCTAATGTTGAATAATCAGGATGGATTGTTGACATAACTGCACATTGTTCAGCAGCTAATTCATCAATTTTTGATGTATGTATATTATTATATAATTGGTCAATCACTTTAATTACCAATGATTGGTAGTTTATATGAATTCCTGCTTCAATACCTAATTTTCGTATTCGGTTTAAAATTTTATCAAATGATAACTCTTCACGATTGCCATTTCTTTTAATAACATACATATCATTTGTATTTTCCATTTTATACTATAATTAAATGAAAAAATAGTTTTAAGTTGTTTTATAATTTTATAAACGAATTAAATTAAAACATTTTTGTTATTATTACAATAAAAAATTGACATAACATAATATATATTATTAATATAATAATACAATGAATTATTATGATAAATTAATATTTAACATATTTGAAAGATATAAAGACTTAAAAAATTCAAACAAAACTAATTTTGACAACAATGATTTATGGAAAATATTTGAGTATTATTCATGCATAAAATTAACAGATGAATATAAAAAACAATTTTACGAATATAATGATATTGACCCTGATTTTAAAGAAATAAATAAAATGTCTCGTAATGATACTGGAATTGACTGTAGTGACTTGTTAAATTCTATTGTCCAATGTAAGCTTAGAAAAAATACATTAAATTGGAAAGAATGCTCTACCTTTTTCGGCAGTCAAGTTATTTTTAGTAGCGAATTAAATAAACCTATAATACGATGGGAAAATTTAATTATTACCAGAAATAACGATTGCACATTGTCGGAAAATTTATTAGAAAGAAATGAATTATTTATTGATAAAACATATGATAAAAATAAGATGATTGATTTTTGTGAAAATTTAATAGCAAATCCTCCAGAATATCCTGTTGTTTATGAAGAATTTATATTGAGAGATTATCAAATTGAAGCAATTCAATTAATTAAAAATAGTACAAAAAATGTTATTATAAACTTACCAACTGGCACTGGAAAAAATTCTGTTATTATTCATTCAATAAAACCTAATTTGAAATATTTAATCTTAGTTCCAAGAATTATATTAATGGAGCAAATAAAATCGGAAATTGTTCAGTTTAATCCTAAAATGAAATCAAAAATACAATTTATTGGTGATAATAATAATACATTTAACGAAAATAAATTAATAACAATTTGCGTTTTCAATTCAGTACATCTTATTGAAAATCATTGTTCTATTTTTGAAAAAATATTTATTGATGAAGCACATCATATTTATAAACCTGCTATTTATTATGAAATGGAAGATGACGACGAAAATTATATGGCTAATGATGATTTAGAAGATTATTCGAATGATAATTCAGATAATAATTCGGAAGATGATATTGACTTATCAGATGATGACGATTTTTCAGATGAATTGGATGATGAATTGATTAATGTTAAAACTTATACTAAAATAATAAAAAATTTTGAGAAATATAATAATAATGTATATTTGTCTGCTACAATTGATAAACATCACGATTATGAATATTACTATAAAGATATAAGAACAATGATTGATTTGAAATATTTATGCGATTATCAAATACATATTCCGATATTTAATGATGATCCAACTAACAAAAATATATGCCAACATCTATTGAAATATTATAGAAATATAATTATTTATTGCAATTCGCAAAAAGAAGGTAAATTAATAAATAATTTAATGAATATATTGCAACAAAATTGTTCTGAATATTTAGATTGTAATACGCCAAAAAAACAGAGAAATAATATAATAGAAAAATTTAAAAAAGGTGAAATTCCATTTATTGTCAATGTTAAAATATTAATTGAAGGTTTTGATGCTCCAATAACAAAAGGTGTTTGTTTTATGCATTTGCCAAATAGCAATACAACATTAATTCAAATCATTGGAAGATGTTTAAGATTGCATCCTAATAAAACAATAGCAAATGTTATATTACCATTTTCAAATGAAGATGAAAAAAATATTTGCAATTTTATGAAAGTTATGGCAAAAAATGATAGTCGTGTAAAAAAATCATATGTAAATAAAATGTTTGGAGGTTATATTTCAATTGAATATGATGACGAATTAGATTGTGAAAATGAAAATATAGAATTCAAATACAATGCAATTTATAATAGTATGGGAGTTTTATTAAATTCTGAAGAAATATGGAATGATAAATTAAATCGAGTAAAAAAATATATTGATGAGAATAATAAAAGACCATCATCAATCGATAAAAATAAAGAAATAAAACAATTAGGACAATGGATATTAAACCAAACTGGAAATTATAAAAATAAAGAACAAATAATGAAAAATGAAGAAATATATAAAAAATGGACTGAATTTATAAATGATGATAAATACAAAATATATTTTATATCTAATGAAGATGTATGGATTAATACTTTAAATCAAGTAAAAAAATATATTGATGAGAATAATAAAAGACCATCATCACACGATAAAAATAAAGAAATAAAACAATTAGGAATATGGATATCAACCCAAACTGGAAATTATAAAAGTAAAGAACAAATAATGAAAAATGAAGAAATTTACAATCAATGGACTGAATTTATAAATGATGATAAATATAAAATATATTTTATATCTAATGAAGATGTGTGGATTAATACTTTAAACCAAGTAAAAAAATATATTGATGAGAATAATAAAAGACCATCATCAATCGATAAAAATAAAGAAATAAAACAATTAGGACAATGGATATTAACCCAAACTAACAATTATAAAAATAAAGAACAAATAATGAAAAATGAAGAAATTTACAATCAATGGACTGAATTTATAAATGATGATAAATATAAAATATATTTTATATCTAATGAAGATGTGTGGATTAATACTTTAAACCAAGTAAAAAAATATATTGATGAGAATAATAAAAGACCATCATCAATCGATAAAAATAAAGAAATAAAACAATTAGGACAATGGATATTAACCCAAACTAACAATTATAAAAATAAAGAACAAATAATGAAAAATGAAGAAATTTACAATCAATGGACTGAATTTATAAATGATGATAAATATAAAATATATTTTATATCTAATGAAGATGTGTGGATTAATACTTTAAATCGAGTAAAAAAATATATTGATGAGAATAATAAAAGACCATCATCAATCGATAAAAATAAAGAAATAAAACAATTAGGAATATGGATATTACACCAAACTAACAATTATAAAAATAAAGAACAAATAATGAAAAATGAAGAAATTTACAATCAATGGACTGAATTTATAAATGATGATAAATACAAAATATATTTTATATCTAATGAAGATGTGTGGATTAATACTTTAAATCGAGTAAAAAAATATATTGATGAGAATAATAAAAGACCATCATCAATCGATAAAAATAAAGAAATAAAACAATTAGGAA
>Ga0214923_10006846_pt1 | contig 12633 bp, 12 predicted proteins | sample LL1510_MetaG_FD_177993 | JGI IMG/M metagenome (GOLD analysis project Ga0214923, IMG submission 177993) | Freshwater microbial communities from Lake Lanier, Atlanta, Georgia, United States - LL-1510 | ecosystem: Environmental > Aquatic > Freshwater > Lake | place: USA: Georgia | collected...
TCAAACCAATCCCCTCTGAAATAGACTTCTTGCATGGCTCTTGCTATTTCAATCCCAAGCTCAGAAGTGAGCGGGTCTTTTGATAAAATACGCCTCGGCGATTCCTTCGACATAAATTATTTATCTGGGTTCAATAAAAATTAATTAAATCTGCAGAAGCCTATTCATTTAAACTCAACTTGATCAACCCCGCACTTTACCAAATTTGGATTGGTAGAGTTCCATGGCCTCGTTAACTATTTCCAATGCTTCCTCCGGACCCAAAAACTCATTTACTTTGACCGTTTTCATTTCCAAAGCTTTGTAATCCTCAAAAAAACGCTTCACTTGTTTGATCCAATGAGGGGGCAACTCCTCAATACTTTTGTAATGCGAAAATTCTGGATCATCCACATGAACTGCTATGATCTTATCATCTGCCTCACCCTGGTCCTCCATTTTCATGACTCCAATCGGGCGAGCTCTCATCAGCGAAAGAGGGATAGTCGGCTCTTGTCCCAGGACTAAAATATCTAGCGGATCTCTATCCTCGCAAAGCGTTTTGGGAATAAACCCATAGTTTGATGGGTAGTGAACTGAACTAAATAAAATTCGATCCACTTTGATTAGACCACTCATTTTATCGAGTTCATATTTAATTTTTGAGCCCTTCGGGACCTCAATCACTGAAGTCACAGTCTTGGGTGCCTCATTACCTATCTCAACGTCGTGCCAAGGATGCATCACTATCTCCTAAAATCGATATTTTAAAACTTTTCTACCTTCAATTTCAGTCAATTGTACATAATTCTTTTTGATCCAGCTCTCGAAAAGCTCGCTCTTAAGCCAGACAGAATTGCCAGGAAGAGCGTACCAATATCGTACGATCATCTCAGGAGGGTTAACCATCCAGTCTTTGACAAGAGACTCTTCAATTCTTGAGTTGAATTGATCAAAATACAAATTACTTATATTTCTGACTGGAACTGATCCACTCAAAGAATGGGGTCCTCCCATTGACAGCCATAGTGTGCGCTTCCCATTGACGTAAGGCTTAAGTTTTTGGGTATACAACTCGACAAAGCTGCGATCATTTTCTCCAAACCAAAGCCCACCTAGTTGGCTTCCTTCCAAGCGAACTTGGGGCCCTAACGCATGAGTGGGATAATAGAAATAAATCCCCACCCACAGCAGCAAAGCAACTAGTACAATCGATTTTCTTGACCAAAGCCCTAAGCTAAGTGTTGATGTAAAGAAATATCCCGCAAAAAGGGCTAAAGTTAAAAAGAGATAAGTAAACCTCGATGAACACACAAAAAAACCCAGCCCCACACTAAAAATTAAAAGTAAGATTTTTTTATAGTTATCTCTCCAGTTTTCTTTTTTAAAAAGCCAGAATAGATAGAAGCCCTCGCCGATAAGGACAATCCAAGAGAAAAAAACAAGTACAAGTTGAGAAAGATGATACTGTTGCTCAAACCAATAGTACTTTTCCCGAACTAAAAAGACTGCTGATGGAACCATTAAGGGCACACTCATCACAAAAATGAAAACAGCACACAACCCAATAAGAGCCCGGTTGGTAAAGCGTCCTGTCTCTTTTTTCTCTGAATTCAATTTCTGAAAAAGTAGCTGCTTATAAAGAAGTAAGTTTATGGTAACCGCAACCAAGAAAAATAAAAATTCAGCGAGATGCTGTAGAAGCCATTTAAAATCATGCTTTTCCGAAGTTCCGAAAGTCATTCTGGGAATTGCAGTTTTGATGATGTTGAGTGAATTTCCTTTGGCCTCAGCGGCATCTTTGAACATTAGTCGCCATAGTTCATTGAATCCCACTGGCTTTGAATAAACATAAAAAAGAAAACCCGTTATTGCTGAAAAGGCTCCCACAAAAAAAATAAATCCAAGAAAAGTTTTTCTAATGGAAAGAGAAGGGTTTAAACAAGGGCTCAAAACCAACATTGAAACGATCAACAACAAAACACCAATACCGATGTTTTGTTTTGTAAACAGCGTCAGAGCTGAAAGCAAACCGGCCAACAACAACCAAAGATATTTTTCACTGTTTAGATACTTAAAAAACAACACTCCACTCCAAATGGCCAGTAAGTAACTTAAAAAATTATAATTATGAAGTGCCACTAAGTGGGGAATGCTCAGAGGCATCACTAAGATCATAGCCAAAGTTAACTGGGTGGTATCAGAGCTGATGTTTTTAAGAAGTTGATAAACACCAAGCAGGGTAAGTAACCAAGCGGAATAAGAAATCAAATAAACATAAATCCATTTGGCTCCGAAGAACTTAAAAACAAAACCTACTATTTCATAAGAAAGGGGCCCTAGAGCGGTATAAAAGTCTATTCCGTAATGCTGTCCCGAAAATACGCGGTATCCCGTTTCAAATTCCCAACCAAAATCATAACCGTCCGCGATATAGACCCATCTTAGGGCAGTAATTAAGGCCAAAACTATTATTAACGTAGGTGGTTTTAGCTTTGAAAGAAATTTGCCTATCAACATTTTCGCTAGATTATACCAATTTGCAATGAACCCGTCTGCGAAAATACTTATCTGTGCTTGCGATGCACGGTTGTGAAGCCCTTCTTAAAAAAGTTCATTTCACAGCTACATTCATTTCGGAACTATGAAGTGGTTCTTACAATCTATAAGAGTGAACAAGTCATTAAAGCCCAAAGAACTTAACAGGGTACCTGCCTTTACACTTCTCTGCCCTGATTGGCAGAAAAGAACTGCAGTTTTCTCTTTAGTTAGAAAGGGTAGGTCATCAGAGCTTTTTAGTTTAACGATTTGTGATAGAGGTAGTGAAATCGCACCCTCAATGGTACCAGATAGAAATTCCTCTTTCTCTCTGACATCAATTAACATGAAATCTTTTTTTATTTTTAACCAATTTTTTAATTCTTCACAGCTTAAGTTTGAAACTGACCCACAAATCGTAGAGAGTGAAGACAGCTTCTTGATTGTAGCTTCGGAAGAACACAAAGGACAGGAGGGATGTTTTTTAATAATGAGCCTTTTTAGAGAAAAGTTGAGTAAATCGCCCACATGCATGATGCCGACAGCATTTTCACCGATATTCAAGATGAGTTTCAATGCTTCAGTGGCCTGTAATGTTCCCCAAAAACCAGGTACCGATCCTAGGATTCCCTCGGATGCACAATTTAAAATAATATCTATGGGGGGTTCAGGATAGAGACAACGATAACATGGCCCGTCGGGACTAAAAGTAGTGAGTCGCCCCTCAAACTGTGTGACCGATGCAAAGACATTAAGTTTTTTTAAAAAGAAACAAGCATCATTGATTAAATATCTCGTTTTAAAATTGTCGGTGGCATCAATAACGATATCGTAGTTTTCAATGAGAGAAAGAGCATTGAGTTCATTGATTGCAATGGGGTAGGCCTCAATTTCGATTAAGGGGTTATACGATTGTAAAGTTTTTGCTGCGACCTCGGCCTTGAACTTCCCAACATTACTCGACGCGTAAAGAGGCTGTCGTTGAAGGTTGGAGGTTTCAATTTGGTCGGAATCGACAAGCCCTAATTTGCCAATCCCAGCACCCGCCAAATACATAGCTGCCGGACAACCAAGGCCACCCAAGCCAATAATCAGAACTCGAGCCGACTTCAACTTTTCTTGACCCGCAGCACCAATTTCAGTCAGGTTGAGATGTCTAGAGTAACGTTGAAAATCCTGTGGAGTTAAGTCCATAAAGGTCTCTTATCCCAACTTGCGGTTGGAATTCAACCAAGTTAGAACAAACATTTTAGAGAAGAATGGATTCGAGTTTGTTAACCGATCGTTTTAATCGCCAATTCACTTATTTACGGCTTTCTTTACTCCCGGTCTGTAACTTTAAATGCTCCTATTGTTTGCCGAATGGAAATCCCAAAGAAGCTCTTCATCGGTCTCACTTAACACTGGATGAGATTCGTCGTCTCGTGATTGCTTTTTCTGGACTTGGAATCAAAAAAATAAGGTTCACCGGAGGCGAACCAACGTTAAGACCGGATCTTATTAAAATTGTTGAGACCATTTCTCTTAATAATCCAGACACGATTCTGGCCCTTACCACCAATGGATTTAAATTGACCGAATTAACGGACCCCTTGAAAAAGGCTGGGCTTGGTTGTCTTAACGTGAGCGTCGATAGTCTTATTCCTGACAAATTTGAACAGATCACGGGGCAGAATCTTTTACGGCATGTCCTTAAGGGCATCGAAAAAGCAAGGATGGTGGGATTCTCAACCATTAAAATCAACACTGTTGTTCTTAAAGGAATTAATGACGGCGAAGTTGGTTCTTTAATTGAGTGGGCCGAAAACAATCAATTCGAGCTAAGATTTATCGAGCTTATGGAAACAGGCGATAGGGTCGATTATTTCAAGCAACATCATACCGATTTAGATTTTATAAAAAACTACCTCACAGAGCGGGGGTATTTTCCAGTAGCTCGAGCTGTTCATGGTGGGCCTGCAGACATTTGGCAAAGTCCCAAGACAAAATCTAGATTTGGTTTGATTCGTCCCTATCGAAAAGATTTCTGCGATTCTTGTAATCGCTTAAGAGTAACTAGCGAGGGCGCTCTGCAGCTTTGTCTTTTTGGATCTGGGACTTTATCACTAAGAAAATATTTACAACGAGACGGTGAAGAAAAATATATTCAAGAAGCTGTTTTGTCAGCTCTTGGAGCTAAGACGAAAACCCACTTTTTACACGAGGGAAATTATGGAATCACAAGAAACCTTGCCACTATTGGGGGATAGCTCCAATTCTAATTATCACATGGTGGATGTTTCACCCAAGAGTGCTACTTTAAGAGTGGCCCAGGCTTGTGGTCGTATTCGAATGTCTCCCAACACTTTTACTTTGGTGCGCGACCGAAAATTACCCAAAGGGGATGCATTAGCGTTAGCTGAGATTTCTGGAATCACGGGTGCCAAGCAGACAGCCCTTTTGTTACCCCTCTGTCATCCTATTCCTATTGAGAAAGTCACTGTAAAATGTATTCCCATTGAAGACGAAAGCTCTGTGGAAGTGGTATGCGAAGTATCGACGACCGCTAAAACAGGTGTGGAGATGGAAGCTCTAGTGGGAACTCAAACCGCTCTTTTGTGTCTCTATGATCTCATCAAAATGGTGGATCCTGCGCTTAATATCGACGGGGTTCGACTCAACTTTAAACAAGGTGGTAAAAAGGGGGGTTGGAAACACCCTGACTATAAGCCTGCAGTTTTTTCGAAGGAACCAAAGATATTTTCCTCATTGGAAGTTTCAATTTTGATTGCGAGTGATCGTGTTTCAAAAAATGAAGCGCAAGATTTTTCCGGCCCCTGTGCTCAAAAATGGTTTGAGCTTCGGGGGGCAAAGATAAAAGAGATTTCAGTAGTTCCAGATGAGAAACAAAAACTTCAACAATCGATTTTCGAAAGCTGCGAGCGAAAAATACCCCTAGTGGTAATCTCTGGTGGGACCGGCATGGGTCCCAGAGATGTCACTATTGGAGCTCTTCAAGAATTAAACGCAAAAGAAGTGAAAGGATTTGGAGAACTTCTTAGAAAAGAGGGCTCGGCCCACAAAAAGACCGCCTGGCTGAGCAACTCCGGCGGATATATCGTGAATCAAACGTTAGTTTTAGCTCTTCCTGGCAGTCCTAAAGCTGTTGAGGAGGGGTTGATGGTTTTGGAGGACCTTTTACCCCACGCATTGCACGTGATAACTGGCGGAAATCATGGCTAGAGTTTTAAGAAATATCCTCGGTAGTTTTTCCGATGGTGCTATTTTATTTCCGCTTATTGCTGCAATTTCCTCAGGCACGGGAGTCTCATCAGCTAAATTATTTTTGACGACTGGCTTGGTCTACTTTGTTTCCGGTCTTTGGTTTCGAGTCCCGATGGCGGTTCAACCCCTGAAAGCTATCGCGATTGCAGCGATCGTATCTGGCGCTAGTTTTTTAGAGATTCGCTTAGCTGGAGCTTTACTGGGCGTGTTGTGTTTGGCTTCCTTAATTTTGCCCGTTGAAAAAATAAAAGCTCGGATTCCCCAATACGTCATCCAAGGAATTCAACTTTCTTTGGGCCTTATGCTCATGAGACGCGGTTTAGAAGTTTTCTGCCCTCTGTTACCCCATTTTTGGGAAACTCCTAATCTCTTTCTAGTCGCTGGATGTCTAGTCAGTGTGATTATGGGGAGTGCGGTGAACTTTTCATTTCTTGGTGTTCTAGCTGCGCTAGGGGTTGTTCTGGGATTAACTCACATGGCGCCAGATCCACTTCCAACACCAATTATTCAATCTAAACTTAATCTGGAGCGAATTTTATTTTTGGTAGTTCCACAACTGCTACTCACGGGAACCAATTCTGTGATTTCAACTTGCGATGTAGCGCATAGGTACTTTGGAGCCCAAGCAAAGCGAGTCACTGTGAGATCTCTTTTGATGTCGATCGGATTTGGCAATGGTTTAGTGGCTTGGATGGGAGGACTACCTTTTTGTCATGGCTCTGGAGGAGTGACTGCTCATGTTCGCGGGGGGAGCGATCATTGGTTAAGTAACTTTGTGATCGGTTTTTTCCTTTTCGGACTCGCTTTATTTCAAATTTACGGAGCCCACGTTGCACTCCAATATCCCCCGTTTCTACTAGGAGTCATGTTGTTTATTGTGGGTGGATACCATGCTCTTTTGGCTAGACCCTCGTGGAAAAATATTTCTTTGCGGCCCACATTGATCGCAATCGGTTTGGTTTCCGCGTTCACTAATAACCTTCTTTTGGGGGTCACTGCGGGGTTAGCACTACACTATGCATTGAATCGTTGGGATGTCCGAAGGAGTATCTATGATACTGTATGACGAAGCGATTAAACGAATGCTGTCGAATGCACCAAGGCCTGAAGTAGAAGAAGTTTCCGTCAGTGAATCCTTGGGGAGAATCACGGCATGCGACATCTTGAGTTGTGAGAATATTCCTTCGTTTTCGAACAGTGCAATGGATGGCTTTGCTTTCCGTTACCCCGATAACAAAATCCTAACCCCATCAGAAAAATTCAAAGTAATGGGGATCATCGCGGCTGGGGATGATATTACTCAATTGAGATCTACGGGACAAAACGAGGCTTGGGAAATCATGACGGGCGCTTCAATGCCGCCCGACTGTAATACCGTAATTAAAGTGGAGGATACTTGTCGTCGTGGAGAAGAGGTTATTTTTAATCAAATCCCCAAATTTGGGACACATGTGCGAAAAGCCGGAGAAGATTTTGCAGTTGGGGATTCCATCATCAAACAGGGAACACGAATTTTCCCAGAACATGTAATGGCTCTTGCAGCTCTAGGCGTGCAAAGTATCTCAAGTGTCAGAAGACCCAAAGTAGGTATCATTTCTACCGGAGCTGAGCTTATGAGTGAGGGCTCCTTGTCCCCCGGAAAGATCCGAAACTCAACGGCTCCCTTTTTAACGGGCGAGTTAGATTTACTTGGGACAGAAGCTAAGTTTTTGGGTTCTAACTCTGATGATCCCAAAGAATTTCTGAAAGTGCTTAGGGGTCAAGTTGATAAAGAGGTTGATATCGTGATTTCCACTGGGGCTGTCTCCATGGGAAAGTATGATTTCGTAGCCACGGCCTTGAGAGATCTGGGAGCCGAAATTCTTTTTCACAAAACTGCAATACGACCTGGTAAGCCTCTCTTAGTGGCTCGTCTCGGCAAAACAATTTTTTTTGGGGTTCCCGGGAATCCGGTTTCCACGGCAGTAGCGATTCGATTTTTTGTGGAACCTTATTTAAGGGCAATTCAAGGTGCTCGGCCTGAATTGGGCACACTTTTTAAACTCAAAAGCCGAATTAAAAAGCCTGAGGGTTTAAGATGCTTTTTTAAAGCCGTGAGTTTTATTGAAGACGGAAATGCCTTAGTTGAAATTCTGCCGGGACAGGAATCTTTCAAGGTTTCACCACTTCTTACGGCAAACTCTTGGGCAGTACTTCCTGAGGCAGGTGCTTCACTAGAAGCCGGCGAAAAAGTACGCGTCTTTGGTCTGCACTCTTGGGGGACTAAAGAAATAGTATTTGGAGAAAAAAGATGAAGACCACTCAAATCACTCTTTTTGGAAAACTGAGAAAGTGGGCCCCACAGGGATTGATTGAGGTTGCGACCCAATCCGAAATGAATCCCCAACTTCTAAGAGAGGTTGTGGCTAGGGAACTATCGAAACGAAATCCTGATTTTATGGGACTGTCGGAGTTGCTTTCTTCTGCTGTTGCTAATGAATCGCGTGTTTTACGGGAAGATGAGCTTATTGGAGATTCAAAAGAATTTTTTCTTCTGCCACCGGTGTGTGGGGGATGATTTCAAATGGATTCTAAGAGAACGATCATAAAAATCGTAAAAGGAGCTGTACAGGCAGAAGAGGTGGTTGACACCCTAACCCATCCTGCTCACGGAGGTCAGGCCTGTTTCTTCGGGGCGGTTCGTAATTTAAACCATGGGAGAGACGTATTGGCGGTGAGTTACGAATGCCACACCTCACTTGCTATGACCGTTTTAGAAGAAATTGTGAACGAAGCTAGAATCAAGTGGGGAGACGAACTTGTTGCGGTCGTCATTCATGGAACGGAAAAGCTAAATGTAGGTGAAATAAGTGTGGGTATTGGTGTGAGCACACCCCACCGAGACGAAGCTTTTGAAGCTTGTCGCTATATCATTGAACAACTCAAAGTAAGAGCCCCCATTTGGAAGCAAGAACATTACATCGACGGCGATAGTGAGTGGCTCAAAGGGCATGAGTTATGCCGTCATTCCAAACATACGACAGAAAAATCTCTATGACGATGATTGCAGCCATCTTAGTTGGAGGAAAAAGCCAAAGGATGGGGCGATCGAAGGCCCTATTGCCTATCGATGGGGGTTATTTGGTCGATAGAATTGAAAAGAAACTCCAAGAGCTGGTTCCAGCTATTTCGAAAGTTATCTTAAGTGGAAAAATAACTGAAAGAGAAACGGTCCCCGATGAAGAGCCCCTGAGAGGCCCAGTCGGAGCCATTCATACTTTGGCCAAAAGATATTTAACTAAGGCTCAAAGTCTTTTGGTGGTTCCCGTTGATTTACCGCTTCTTGAATCTCACGTTTTAAGCCCTCTTATTACCCACTTTCTCGCAAATCAGAGTTCTGCGGTTACTTTTTGTAGTCATCCGCTACCTGCCATATTTAGAATTAATAAAAATTTGATCAAGAAAACTCACGAAGCGGATTCGGTGCGAGAGTTGTTGTTGGCGCTTAGAGCCGATGAGATCAGCTTAGATGAAGCCAAGTACTTAACCAACACCAATACCCCTGAGGAATGGGCAAAAGCGACTGGAGAGAAACTATGACTCTGCGTTTTTCTGAAGGAGATATTAGATTTAGAGTAATGACTTCTGAGCTAGACGCTTTAATAGCGGGCAAAACGCTAACTCTAATCTCGTTTCCAATAACAGCAGAGATTAGGGCTAAAGAGTTAAGCGGATCTAAAAAATTTTCTTTGAGAGCTGAAGGTGCCCAGTTATGGGTAGAGATCTCAAAAAAGGAATTAGAACTTCTAACGTCGAAATTGCCCAGTCGAGAGGGCATCGATGAAGTGATAATATTGAACTCTGGTACAGAACTTTCAGTGTCATTTGAGGTGGATATTAAATCAAAGCAGGGGAACTTATGAAAAAAGTAGATGCGGGAGGTGGCTTTCAAGCGGTTTTTTACACTTTTCGAAAAGCCAGAGAAGCCGGTGGGCTTAGAAAGCTTTGGAAGGCGATGCGTACTCGTAACGCCTGTAAAACCTGTGCATTGGGAATGGGCGGGCAAAAAGGTGGAATGGTCAATGAACAAGGCCACTTTCCTGAGGTTTGCAAAAAATCATTGCAGGCGATGGTTGCGGATATGCAAGGGGCCATCAAGCCTCAATTCTGGAACAACTACTCCGTAAAAAAATTACAAAGTTTAAGTCCCCGTGAACTCGAACACTGTGGTCGCCTCACTCAGCCCGTGATTTTAAAACGTGGAGAATCTCATTACCAACCTATTTCTTGGGATGAAGCTTATTCCAAAATATCCTCAAAGCTTAAAGCTATTAAGCCTGACCAAACATTCTGGTATTTTAGCGGGCGAAGCTCCAATGAAGCGGGATTTCTCCTACAACTCTTTGCGCGAATTTTTGGAACCAACCATGTCAATAACTGTTCCTATTATTGCCATCAGGCGAGCGGTGTGGGACTAGGAAAAACATTGGGTTCAGGTACTGGGACTCTAACTCTAGAAGACCTTGAAAAGTCTGATTTGGTATTTGTAATTGGAGGAAATCCGGCCAGTAATCATCCCCGCCTGTTGACTACCTTAAAAAATTTGCGTCGTCGTGGGGGTGAAGTCATCGTGATCAATCCTATTCAGGAAACGGGAATGGTAAAATTTCGTGTTCCCAGCGATCCCTGGAGCTTACTTTTCGGATCTAAAATCGCAAGTCTCTATATTCAACCCCACATTGGGGGAGATCTCGCGCTTATAACAGGAATTTCAAAAAAAATTGTTGAAATGGAAAAGTATGATGAAGCTTTTTTAATTCAGTATTGCGATGGATGGCCTGCACTTAAAGCTCATTTGCTCGGATTAAATTGGCAGGAAATTGTTCAAAAGTCGGGTGTCTCTGAAAAAGAGATTGAAGAAGTAGCTGTGAAATATTCAAACTCAAAGAACGCCGTCTTTAGCTGGACGATGGGAATCACTCACCATTTGCATGGCGTAGAGAATGTTGAGGCAATATCAAACTTGGCTCTTTTGCGAGGTATGGTAGGTAGAAAAAATGCGGGTCTCATGCCCATAAGAGGCCACTCGAATGTTCAAGGAATGGGGTCTGTGGGAGTGACTCCGGAATTAAAGAAAGCGATATTCGACGGACTCCAAAATCATTTTAAGATCCAACTTCCTACCGGTAAAGGCATGGATACGATGGCTTGTATGGAATCGGCACATAAGGGAAATACCAAATTTGCATTATGTCTGGGGGGCAATTTATGGGGGAGCAATCCTGATGCAAAGCATGCTTCAAAGGCCATGGGAAAGCTCGAAAGTTTGGTTTATTTGAGCACTACGCTCAATACTGGACACGCTTGGGGACTAGCCGAGGAAACGTTGATTTTACCCGTGCTAGCTCGCGATGAAGAGCCACAAGCAACGACTCAAGAGTCGATGTTCTCGTATGTTCGCTTGAGTGAAGGCGGGCCCCCACGGCATGAAGGTCCAAAGAGTGAAGTCGAAGTCATTTCTCGTATTGCAAGTGAAGTTCTTGGCGATAAAGGACCCATTCCATGGAAAGAGTTGGAGTCTACTCGAAGAATTAGGGAAACCATCGGTGCTGTGATTCCAGGACTTGAAAAAATGAGTCAGATCGACCAAACGAAAAAGGAATTTCAAATTGGAGGTCGCACTTTTCACGAGCCTAAATTTCCAACACCCAATGGAAAAGCTAAGTTAATCGTTCATGAACTTCCTACGTTAAATTCGAGCGATGGAAAGCTGAGGTTGATGACTTTACGGAGCGAGGGGCAATTTAACACAGTGGTGTATGAGGATGATGACCTTTATCGAGGAATCGAGGGGAGAGATGTCGTACTTTTACATTCCGAAGATATTTCCTCTTATGGTTTTAAAGAGGGAGATAGAATCCGCATTAAAAGCGAAGCAGGAGAAATGACGGCGAAATTAGTTGCATTTGACAAAATTCGTTCCGGTAACTGCGCTATGTATTATCCGGAAGCTAATATCATTGTTCCAAGGCATATAGATCCGCAATCAAAAACACCAGCTTTTAAAAATACTTTGGTCGAGTTGAGTCGGTTCTGAACTCTTCGAAGAGGATTTCACTTATCGAAAACACCTTTGCATCTTTAAAAATGGGCTCTCCCAAAAGTAAAATACAAGGGTGGAAACGAGAATGGTTGAAACTAAATAGATGGAGAGACGAAAGAAATCTACGGGCAATGCAAAAGCCATGATATTGAACTTTTCCCAAGGAAATCCCTGAAATAAATATTCCCGGTAAAACCAAATAACAGGGCCGTGGAGCAGATAAACCCCATAGCAAAACTTACCTGGAACAGTGAAGATGGGCATCCTGAATAGATTTCGAATCAAGCTATGTTCAGGAGCATTAAGGACAAGAAATAAAAGAGCACTGTAAGATATTCCAATAATTGTGTATCCGATTGAAGATCCAAAGTAGGGATAGCGCGCACGTTCGTAAAATTCCATGGAAAACATTACAATCAAACCAAGAAAAAGAATGAGATAGGCCCAGAAATGGGCGTGTCTTTTTTTGACTAAACCGTCATTTAACAGATAAATAACAGCTCCAAAAGCCAGAGCATCAAGTGGAGTCCTTCCTAAGGGCCATTTAGTGAAAAGAATCGGGCCCAATGCAACGACTGAGATAAGAAGAAATAGCAGTGGGACGATTCTTAAAAATCTTCTTGCATAGAAAAAATAGGGGGGATTATTTTTTTTTATGTCCCGAAAAAGTATAAAAGTAATTAAATAACCGGAGAGCACAAAAAATAGATCCACACCCGAATGGCAAAAGGCCATCATTCTCGCATAAATGGAATCCAGCCAATGTTGGT
>Ga0214923_10006847_pt1 | contig 12629 bp, 10 predicted proteins | sample LL1510_MetaG_FD_177993 | JGI IMG/M metagenome (GOLD analysis project Ga0214923, IMG submission 177993) | Freshwater microbial communities from Lake Lanier, Atlanta, Georgia, United States - LL-1510 | ecosystem: Environmental > Aquatic > Freshwater > Lake | place: USA: Georgia | collected...
GTGGAACAGGGTCGTTGCCATAAACATAACGCCGAAATTTACCAGCAAGAACACGCTCTGCCGCCAGCGAAAAAGTTGCATTACCAATGCGAGGTTGCCCCAGCGAAACAACACCAGCCAACCTGACACCCTTGCTCACTCCGTCAACGGCAGCCAGGGTTGCAAGCGCCGCACCAAGACTATGGCCAACATAGTATGTGGGAATATCGGGGCGATCTTTTAGGTTCAATGCTTGATACAATGCTGAAGAAATAGAATCGAAACTACTTTTGAAACCGCTATGCACACCTCCCGGCAATGAGGTGAACGACGAAGGCGACACCGCAAACTGAAGATCGCTGATAGCACCTTTGAGATCATGAGTGCCGCGGAACACCACCAGATTGATTTGACTCGAAGAAGCAACAAATCCTTGCACTCCCATTGCTGAATTTTCCAATGCTGTGAACTGCGAAAAACCGGCTGATTTGAAATAATTTTTCAACTCAGCGTTGAATGGAAACGGAGCCCCACCAACCATTGCAAAACGAGCCAAGAGATAAGAATTCACCGGATTGAGGCCCGCGGATTTGATGAATTCCAGCCCCTGTGGATCGGCGCAACGCAGGCGCATGGGAACTGAACTCAAGGCAAAAGCCGGCTGCTCTGCCGCCTCGACCGCGATACCACCTCCTTTCGTTGCACTTTCCGCTCCATTCGCTTTTCCAGCGATACTGCGCTGGGCTGGCACCTGACCACCAGCCCCAGAAAGGTTTTTCTGTGCACATCCGCCCGACAAAACGAGCAAACTGAGACAAAACCAGCGAAAGCGCGTTTTAAACATCAGCAACCCCAGGCAAACACTGAATTTGCGGGCGTATCGGCAGAATCGCAGTAAAAATTGACTTAATTTTATTTTTTCATATCCGATCCTCATTGAGTTGATTGGCTTTGCGCTACAAAGGGGAGTCACGGATGTGGAGTTTTAAAACACCAAGCCCTGCAGTCGCTGTTTGTGCTTTGGCCGCGCTTGTCAGCTTATCGAGCTGCACGAAATCTTCGTCGCAATCGGCGAATTCACCCGCCCCTGTGATTCAACCACCAGCTCCATCCACATCAGCTCCAATAGGCAATGCGCCCGGCTCGGGGAACGTAAGCGAATCTATGCTGAGCTATTCAATTGCTTCGCTGGCTGGAGAGGATCTGTTTTGCCAGACGGTAACAACAAAAAATCAAATGAGAAGTGCAGATCTTGAGCCGCTGGCAAATGCGCTTGCCGGTGCGCAAGGAAATGTTCCAAAGGGAGTCTTGAACCCCTTCACAATGCAGACTCTTGGTTTGGTAATAAACGCAACGCCATGCAACAAAATCCCCGCGCTTGTTGCATCAGGGCATTGTGAAATTGCTGCAAGTCAACTTGCTGCGACAGGTCAAATAGCAATTCAAACCGAGCAAAGAATTCTTTGGAAAGATGTTGCCCTCCTGGCGCAGGCAACCTCAGTACAACTTTCGCTCGACAGCAAACGCGATGTCATTGCCTCAAAAAATGCGGTTCTCAGCAGTGTTCAAAGTCAAATCCGTCAGCAGCAATTACTGTTGCAGATCCTGCAGGCGCCAAACGGAAATTCAACACTTATTTCTGAAGCACAGGCGCTTTTGACACGTTTGCAGGAGCAAACTGTCTCACTCGATAAAGACATCAAATCTCTTGAAGCGGAAACGAAACCCATTCAAGATGAACTCAACAAGACACTCGATAAATTGGCAACAGCGCGAGCGAGTTTGAAACTTGCCTGCAACCCTGTGGGTATGGGTGCTGATTCAGCGGTTTGGAAAGACAACTGAATCTGCCATCAGCGCAAGACACGACTTATTTCTCCGCTCAATCAAAACGGTGCGAGGGCTGCAATGCGACCGGTTGCGCGGTGACGTGGAATTGTGACGGTAAAGACCGTTCCTGCACCGGGTTCGCTGCGCAGGTGAATATGCCCGCCATGCGCTTGAATGACATGTTTCACGATAGCCAACCCCAAGCCAGAACCTCCGCCCAAACGTGCGTGGCTTTTATCAACCCGATAAAAACGCTCAAAGGCGCGCAACTGTGCTGCATAGGGGATACCCAAACCCGAATCTTCGACATACACAGTCCATTCATCGTCGCTTTGCCGCACTGAAACTTTCACATAGCCGTCGCGCCGATTGTATTTGATTCCGTTGTCGACCAAGTTGAGCAACACGGAATCAAAGCGTTGTCCATCCACCATCAATTCCTGCACCTGGGGAGCGATATCAATCACCACACTCACGCCAGCTTCTTTCGCTTTCGGAGTGAGTGTTTCTTTCACGCGGGCAAGTGCCATGCGGATATCGTAGGGTTTTACCGTGAGGGGTATCTGATTGTTCTCAAGACTTGATAGCAGGATCATGTCTTGAAGAAGCGTTGAAACCTGCTCTGAATTGCGAACAATGACGTTCAAAAACTGCTGAGCCATCTCCAGGTTCAATGATGCATACTGATCTTGCAGGAGTTCGGCATAGCCACGAATCGATGAAATCGGTGTTTTCAGCTCATGGCTCACGTTGGCAAAAAATTCGCGGCGAAATTGCTCGAGCCGATGAAGGTCACTCATGTCAAAGAGAAAAATGAAACAAACAGGATGCTGTGTTCCCGATTGCACCAGCACCATCTTGGCGCGCACTCTTTTCGCTTCCGGACCATCGAGGTGAATCGACTCAACCACCTCAGCTTCAACACCACCTGCGGCGAACTCGCTGCGGCAGCGGAGAAGAAACGAGACAAAGCGATCATTGAGTTCAACGCTGCGAATGACCTCAATCAAATCACGTCCAACCGGATCGCCATAGTATTCCAACCAACGCCGCACGGTGTGATTGATTTTTAATATTTTGCCCTCGAGCGTGCACAGAACAACACCTTCACCAATGGCATTAAAAAGCTCATCAATGCGACTATTTTGTTCGCGGGCCTCTTGGATGGATGTGTTCATCCTCCGGCCCATGCCCTGAATTGCACGCGCAAGCCGCGAGTATTCATCGTACCCGCTCACCGCAGCCACGCTGCCGCTCAGATCGAACCCACCCTGACGCGTGAGCTGTTGCAGCGAGCGCAACGGCACATCAACAAGCCTTACAAGCGCAATATAAGCAACAGCGGCGCAAATAACGATGAGAAGCACTGAAGGAAGATGTGGACTTAAGACCTCTTCTAAAACCAGAATTAATACAACTAAAATCCACAATCTTAGATGCACTGAAAGAGGAATAAGAACTCTGAGGAGGAGGAGAGAATTTTCAAACAAGCGAACAACCGACCGACGCCAGCTTTTTGCTTGTGCAGTTATTCTTTCTAAAGAAACAGCAACTCGACTCACAACCCTTCAACTCCATCCTCAATGCTGCAATCAAACATCAACGTCACCGGCCCATCATTGGTTAAAGTAACCTGCATGTCAGCAGCAAAAACTCCGCTTAAAACAGGTCTATCTGCGCATTTCTCTCTGACAAATAAGAGTAAATCAGAAAAACAGTGTTTTGCGAGTGGAGCCGCAAGAGCACCGGTAAAGCTTGGACGATTGCCTTTGCGCAGATCGGCAAACAAGGTGAACTGACTCACCAAATAAAGACCTGCCGAGGCGGATTGCTGCAGCAACGATTCATTCATGCGCCCTTCGGAGTCTGAGAAGATCCGCAGTTGAGAGGTTTTTTCCCACCACCGCCGAAACAACGGCTCGAGCAGTTGCTGGCGGGTGTCGTCAGGAATCTGCAAAAGCTCGGAAATTCCTTCGGTCATGAGATCCGCCTGGTCTGTGGCAAAGCCAACCAAGGTCAGCAGGCCTTTTTCAAGAACTCCACGCGACTCACCGTCAATCACGACTTGCGCATTTAAGCTTCGCTGGACAACAGTGCGCAGGCGAATTTGCTGCCACGGATTCGAATTAGATTGACTCAGCAACGACACGCACAAGCCTTTCAACATCGTCCACAGTATGTTCTGTGCTCAAGAAACCTACCTCATAGCCACTCGGCCCCATGTACAAACCTGCATCCAACCAACGATGATAAACCTGATTAAAAAGATTCATGTCAGTTGAGGCAACCTGGGTGAAATTCCGCGGAGGCTGTTTGCTTCCGAAGAAAAAGCAAAAAAACGATGCTTTGCGAACAAAAGACACTCGCCCGGAGCGAATGGCGGCAGCCAAATGCTGTTGCACCAGAGCATCAAGTGCTTGTCCGGTTTTTTCAAGACGGTTAAATGCGTCGCATTCTTCCATTGCGGTGAGCGTTGCCAAGCCTGCGGCCATTGCGAGCGGATTGCCACTTAATGTTCCCGCCTGATAGGCCCGCCCCAACGGAGCAACATGTTCCATGACGCTTTTCTTTCCGCCGTATGCTGCGGCTGGAAGACCACCACCAACAATTTTTCCAAAAGTCCACAGATCAGGCTGAACAGCAAATGCCTCTGCTGCACCGCCGCGTGCGACGCGGAAACCGGTCATGACCTCATCGAAAATAAGCACACTGCCATGTGTGCTGCACTGCGTGCGCAACGCTTCAAGGAAGCCTTTTTCTGGCAAGACAAGGCCCATGTTGGCCGCCATCGGCTCAACAATCACGGCCGCAATTTCACCACCCCAGCGGGCGAAAATCTCTTCAATACCTTCGATTGAATTGTAGACTCCAGTGATCGTGTCCTGCACACAGGCTTCCGGAACTCCGGCTGAGCTCGCCTGTCCAAGTGTTGCCAATCCGCTTCCAGCCTTGACGAGCAAGCAGTCCGCATGGCCATGGTAACAGCCCTCAAATTTAACAAATTTATTGCGACCCGTGGCTGCGCGAGCGACTCGAATTGCGCTCATTGTTGCTTCAGTTCCGCTGTTCACAAAGCGCATCATCTCTAACCCAGGCATCCAGGTTTGAATTTTTTCTGCAAGCTTCACCTCTTCTTCGCTGGGAGCTCCAAAGGTCAGCGCTCGCGCCGCTTGCTTTTCAACAGCCGATAGAACTGCTGGGTGGGAATAGCCCAAAATGAGTGGTCCCCAAGAACCACAAAAATCAATGTAGGTGTTGCCGTCGACATCGGTCAGGTACTTTCCGCGACCGTGCGAGAAGACAATGGGGTCGCCGCCGACGCTGCGGAAAGAACGAACAGGAGAATTCACTCCACCGGGAAAAATTTTCCGACTTCGGACCATCACCTCGGCAGACCTTTGTCGATTCATCTTCATTTTTGACTCCAAACTCCAAACGCACAACGGCTTATGCGATTCTCAATGCGACCCCATGACCATAGGTGCCAAGAGCGGTGGGAGGCAAGTCGGATGAGCAACAAGAGTTCGGGTCGCCAAAGCAAACCCTTCGGTTCTGGGCAATACTCAGCGCCGTTTCACCTCCGGTTGGTCGGAAAAACCCTTATTTTCGTTGCATTCGCCCTCAGCGCATGCACTCAAAAAGCGCGAAAATCAACCCTCCGAGACCTCCAGGCCGACGCAGCCAACCAGCCCACGCTGAAGCAAATGAAAATTAAATATTCTTTCGTTTTCATTGGGAGTTCTGGGAAGAAATACCCCATCTACATGAGCGCCGATGTGGCGGTCAGCGACGGGCAGAAAGAAGCCCTCTGGAATAGCGCAATTGACAGCGACGCTGGGTTAACCTCAGCCAGCAACGAAAGTAAAACATTGAAGCCCGACAAAGACCTGCAGTTCAAAGCGCAGATCAGTGGGGAAACCAGCAGCCCTTCGGTTGTGGTATTTACCTCTGGCAACCCCGAACTTGGGCGCGGACTCAGTCTCTCTGTGCAGAAAGTGGTGGCAAGTGGTGCGACAACCTGGAAGGCTATTTCTCTGAGCTATTTCGGCTATGACGCGCAGATTGAAGACAGCACCCTGCCGACGCAAACGGCAGCAAGCACAACCAACCCACAACTCGCAAAGTAACACAAAGACATCTGTAGAAACAAATCAGATCATAATTCATTGCAGGACAGTAATCATGGCTCTCGCAAAAATATTGTTCAGCGCTCTTGTGCTTTACAGTGTTGAATTTCAGGCGGCCGCGTCTTGCCATGATTCTGCGAGTCAACCAAACAAAAGTCAGTTGGGTTCAGAGGTCTAACTTGCCAACATGATCATCTATTCACAAGAATACATGCGCTACTTTTTCGCCGACAATGATTCCAATGTTCAGCCTTTACCCGCCTCGGGAATGTCATTGTTTCTTGCTCGCGATGTGAAAAAAGGAACGCGCTTTTCAAGTATCCTCACGCTTCCATTGCGTGAAGAAGAAGTCCGCAAGGTGAATCAAGAAGCCTTCAAATATTATTACCCAAAACTTGCGATGATTGGTGTCGAGGTGAGTCATCACGTCTATTTAAATTTTGGCCTGGGATATTCCGGCAATGTAAAAACGGGAGCCTGGTTTTTTCCCTTTGGGATCAGCTACCGTCTGGTTGATGAGAGTTCATCCATTTGAACGCACGACAACCTTAACCTCAAACAACCCTAAACCTTTGATTTCATTGCGATAAAACGAATATTTTAAAGCTTCAATCAAGGTATGACGATAATAGCCCCACTGGGGGATATTCAATTTGCAAACACGTCCACAAAAAAACTATCTCGTTCTGCTCATGTTGTTTTGTGTGTGGACTGCTGCGTGCAAAGGTGCACGCAGCAGCGGCTCCGAAGTTTCTTCGACCGCATCTGCAACAGTGATCGCTCTGCGTCCGAAAGAAAATTCGTATATTTTCCTCCACCAGTTCTCGACACGCTCTCTGGTTAGAAAAGGACTTGAGTGTTCTGTCAAACTGGAAAACGATCAACAGTTGGAGCTTGTGCCCGTCAGTGAAGCTCGCCTAAAAGCGCCCCAGGGTTACGAGTATTTTATTGTTCTCAAAGAACCTTTGGATTTGAAGAGCTGCACTGGCAACAACGAGGTTGAAGATTTCGACGGCAAATCTTTTTTCGTCAGTCGTCTGCAAACAGAACTTGTTCTTTCGAACACAGTTGCCCCTGCACCGGACAAAGAAGTTCCATTTTCAACCGATGATCTCAAATCATCCAAATCAGAAGCGCTTGCTCGTGACATGGAACGCCGTCGATCGGGAGGCGGCAAATCTTGTGGATTGACTGCCTTTGGCAACCGCGGGTGTTGGGCGTGTGTGGGTTGGGCGATGACTGATCAAGGGCTATTTCCACGCGGATTAGGCTCTGATGCAGATAACAGCCCAAACGGATTTCTTCGCGCAACCGCATCCGCTCGGGCAAGAAAAACTGCCGACGGTCTCGTTAATATCAATGGAATTCGCTTTCGCTCGCTGAAAGCGCAATACGCCAGAACGCCTTCGCTTGCGCCACGCGGATCAATTCTCTTCTGCAATACCTCAGCCGAGGGTCACGCGGCGGTGGTGATTAAGCCAGCCGAAGAATTGCGCAGCGATGTCGTTGAAATTCTGTCCTCGACCTGGCGACAATCAAAATGCTGGGAACAGGTGGAAGAAATCCTTTTCCCTGTGGATTAAGCCTTCCATCCATGAACAACAGCACAAAAAAAAGGGACCTCGAAGAGGTCCGTTTTTGCATTAATCACGCAGCTGCTTTCGCTTGACAGCAGCCGAGATCAGTTCTCGAAAGAGCGGATGAGGCTGGGTTGGACGGCTCTTGAGCTCTGGGTGAAACTGGCAGCCCATGAACCAAGGATGCCCTGAAAGTTCCATCATTTCTGCAAGCGTTCCATCGGGGCTTTCTCCCGAGACCAAAAAACCCGAATCCTCAAAACGTGATCGGAATTCTGGGTTGAATTCATAGCGATGGCGATGCCGCTCACTGATTCTATCAGCTGCATAGGCCGTGTAGGCATTGGTTGTGCGGCGAACGATGCAGTCGTAAGCCCCAAGCCGCATGCTCCCACCCTTGCGCTCAACATTCTGCTGACTTTCCATGAGGTGAATAACCTTGTTGCGCGATTGGGGATCGAATTCTTCGGAATTTGCATCAGCGATTTTCAACACATTTCGTGCATATTCCAAGCAAGAAAGTTGCATACCCAAGCAGATCCCGAGGAATGGCACTTTGTTTTCACGGGCAAATTGAATGGCTGACATCTTGCCAAGCACACCACGGTCACCGAATCCACCAGGAACAATAATCGCATCAAAGTCACCGAGAGTTTCTGATGCGTTCGCTGCAGAAATCTGCTCGGAATCGAGTCCAACAATTTCTATCGAAGCTTCGTTTGCGATTCCACCGTGGGTCAGTGCCTCATACAAAGATTTGTAACTGTCACGCACGCCGAGATATTTACCAACAACACCGACTCGCAAAGAATGACGAGGCTTTTCAAGGCGCTCGATAATCCGATTCCATTCTTCGAGATTAGGCTGTGCCGTCCAGATCCCGAGATGCTCAGCAATCCGCGCATCCAGCCCTTGTTCGTGATAAATGATTGGCATTTTATAGATGTTATCTACATCAAGCGCTTCAAAAACACATTCACGATCTAAGTTACAAAACAGCGATATTTTTTCGCGTACATCTTGCGACATCGGCTGATCTGCGCGACAGATAAGAATATCAGGTTGAATACCTATGGAGCGCAGTTCTTTGACTGAATGTTGTGTTGGTTTGGTTTTCAATTCACCAGCAGCACGAATGTAAGGAACCAATGTCACGTGAATGAAAAGTGAGTTTTCCTTACCCACATCATTGCGGAACTGCCGAATGGCTTCAAGAAACGGCAGACTTTCAATGTCCCCAATCGTTCCACCCACTTCAACAATGGAGACATCTGCACCTTCAGAAGAATGGACAATATTGGCTTTAATTTGATCTGTAATATGCGGAATCACCTGCACAGTTCCGCCCAGATAATCACCTCGCCGTTCGCGATTGATGACCGTATCGTAAACCTGCCCCGTGGTAAAACTGTTGCGTTTGGCAAGGTTCGCACGAGTAAACCGCTGATAGTGTCCAAGGTCGAGGTCGGTTTCAGCTCCGTCGTCGGTGACAAAAACTTCGCCGTGCTGAAAGGGCGACATCGTGCCTGGGTCAACGTTGATATAAGGGTCCATTTTGGTCATGGACACGCGCAGCCCGCGGGTTTCGAGCAAAGCGCCTAGGCTCGCAGCTGCAAGCCCTTTGCCAATGCTGGAGACAACCCCACCTGTCACGAAAATGTACTTCGTCGGATGCTGCCCGCCCCGACGTACCCCGGCCTTTTGCTGAAACTGCATGGAAGCCCCCAGGAATCACAAAACTATCTGAACGTTCGTCGGGACCCTTCTTTATCTTAAATCTGCGAGCAAGGGAAATTCTTGCCCGTGCTTCTCTGGGCAAGGGAAAATCTTGCCTGCACCTCTCTTCCGGTCACTGATAAAAATGAGGTGAACGTTGATGTGAGGTGCCCATGATCAGCAGAGACAAAATTGATGTGCCCAAGTTCGCAGCACCTAATTTTGCACAACCCTCAACTGAACAGGTGGTTTCAACCCTGCTGATGAGTTTTGTGGAACGCAAAGTGAGTCCGCAAACCATTGCTGATGTTGTGCGCGCTCAAGTGACTGAAAACGGCATCAATGCCGATTCACTCAACCCTGCCACATGCAACGGCATTATTGAGGTTGTCACCACAGCTCCCAGCGTGGGCGACTGCACCGACCTGCTGTTCTTCATTGCAGGCCACAATCAATTTCCATCTGCGTTGTCCTCCAAAGCCGCCCTGGGCGGCCTGGCCTATCTGCTTCGTCGGGCACAAGTTTATCTGAATCACTCGGATGCACTGCTGCGTCGGCAGTATTTGAATACCATCGAAGGATTCGCCCAACAGGTGTTCAAGTTGATAGAAAATGAAAGTGCGGAGATTAATCACGCCGACAGACTGCGTCTCATTAACGTCGTTAAGACAAACGACCCAGCGCTCGTGCGCCTTTTCTCGGCCTCAGACCAACTCAACAAGCTCAAGGAACATCTCCTGTCGCCCGTTGCAAGAATGACTGCAGCACTTGGCGGAGCAAGCACCTTGTCTGGAAAAGCAACCTCGCCCGACCAAATCATTCAAGAAATTTCCACAACTGCGGATCACACCCTTGCACTCAAGGGAGTCTCAGCATTCAAACTCTCGTCGCAATTTGGCGGACACCTTTGGAAGCTTCACAATGCCGATGCCTGTCTTGCCTTTCTTGATGACGGTGCGATGTCAGTATTTCAGCTGAGCTTCTTCGCCGAATGGTTCTTTGACGGATTATTTCGTGAAGCAGTGCTCAACCCTTCTGCGGAACAGGGCGTTTTGCAATTGATGCGGAGAATTCTCACCCAGAAAGCCGCAGACATGTCGATTGTCAAAGGGCTCGTGCGTTCTCTCCAGCGCGATTTTAGCCAGGTTCAGGTTGAATTCCAGAATCAGAATGCCGCGCCATCTGTTCTCAACAAAGCAACAGCGGTGGTCAATCAGTTCTTCTTAACCTTGCTTCCAGCAATCGAGCAAAATCAGCAACTGTACGCCCGCCAGTTCACTCCATGGGCACTTCAGCTGCCTGTTCATCCGCCAGAAACGCGCATCATCACCCGTGCACAATGGCAATGGCTGCGCACTCTGACTTCGCAAAAATGGGAAGAAGACCTCCGCGAACCACCCAATTGGATCATCACCAACGCCAGTCGGTTTGCGGCCCACATGTTTTTGATGGCACCCAACTTTTGGTTACATGATTATGCAATTCAGCTCTTCGATAAACTTTACGTCGAAAGCCTCACTCCTCAATTCCAAATCAACAAACATCATGTTGAGTACGTTGAATTCCTGGTGCGCGCTTTGCGAAAGAAATCTCCGTTCTTTGCAAGCCGCCCGGAAACTCTCGCAGCTCTAAAAGCACTCGGTGTTGCAAGTCCGCATGAAGAACAACTCCTACAATTGGCGCTGACACGCGCCAAAATCAACGCACGCAGTGGTGGAGAATCTGCCAAAGAGCATGAGTTCTTGCTCGAGCTGTCGACGCACGGAGCTCAGAGTGAACACTATGGACAAAATCCAATTTCAAGAACACTAAACTTAATGATCCGTGCCGCGCGTGACAGCTCGCGGCAGCCGGCTTACGCGCGTATTCCCCAACCACCGGCTGCAACAACCGGAGTTGGCCACGGCGGACGCTCAGGATTGGCGTCTACCACTTAAGTGTAAAGGCTCAACCACCACCATGTGCGGCTTTTCTGGTCTACTGACTGCGAATCGAAATCATTCGCTAGCGAGCGAATGGAAAGAAAAATTCGCTGAAGCGGCCCAACGCATCGCGCATCGTGGCAACGATGAAGCACGCCTTGTCCAATTCGCAGACGTTTCGCTTCATCATTTCCGGCTTGCCTTTCAAGACATCGAGTCAGGGCGACAGCCGATGCTGTCTGCTGACGGCCGCTTGGCTATCACCTTCAATGGCGAAATTTATAATCACTTTGAGCTTCGCAAGATTCTTGAAAAAAAACACGGAAAACGAGAGTGGCGCACACTCAGTGACACCGAGACGATTGTTGAAGGCTGGGCTCTGGAGGGCAATGCATTTGCCGACCAACTCGAAGGAGAATTTGCTTTTGTCATTGTCCGCACCGACGGCTCAGAATGCTTTGCTGCGCGCGACACCTTCGGTGTCAAGCCACTTTTCATTGCTCTTGCGGACTGCAACACGCGCATGTTCTCATGTGCTCGACCCATCTACCAATTGCAATCGCCAGTGATTGCCTTTGCCAGCGAAATGAAGGCTCTCCCGTGCAAAAAAAACTGGAATCGAGATGGCGCACTTCGCCAGTTTGTTGGTCTTTTTGAGCCCATTTGCACCCCATATGAAAACATCATTCAATGCCCTCCGGGTGGTCGCTTGCACGGTCAACGCTTGCGCAGCCCTGATAGTGAAGGTGTCTTTAATATCTACGTTAGCACCCGCACTCAACCTATTCGGCGCATCAATAAATCGGCGTTTTGGAGCGAACCAACACTTACAGAAAAACTCAAAGAGTTTCGCAACGCGCTGTCACACTCCGTGGAAGAACGCTTGCTTTCAGATGTCGAGCTGGGAGTTTACCAAAGCGGCGGAATCGATTCCAAAGCTGTTGCCTTTGAACTCGCAGCAGCACTTCAGAGACGTGAATCGCCTTGGTTGAAGGAAAAGCTCAAATCATTCACAGTTGGTTTCGCCGCACTTGGCTATGATGAAAGCGAGGAAGCTATTGCATTTTCGCGTCATCTGGGCTTTCAACCACACCTTCTGCGCTTAAGTTCTTCGGCTTTGAGTTACTCATATCCTCATGCAGTGAATATTTCTGAAAACATCCAACCGTTCACCAACGGAGCGGCCAAATGGTGGCTCAGTCTATTCGCACGACAATACGTCCCGGGTGTTTTAACCGGCGATGGCGCTGATGAACTCCTCTGCGGATATCCAAGTTTCAGGTATTGCGCGTGGTGGGCATTCTCGCAACGCGGACGCAAAACGGATGTGCCTCTCGGTGGTCGGTGGCGCGACGACCTGTATATCAAAAAATTTGCTGAACAGTCGCGTGATCCTTGGCTTGCTGGCAGTAGCGCTGAAGGAAGTGGCGAAGACTTCGAACTCAGTCTTGCATTGTGGGGTGTTCCCCGCCCTTTGT
>Ga0214923_10006848_pt1 | contig 12627 bp, 14 predicted proteins | sample LL1510_MetaG_FD_177993 | JGI IMG/M metagenome (GOLD analysis project Ga0214923, IMG submission 177993) | Freshwater microbial communities from Lake Lanier, Atlanta, Georgia, United States - LL-1510 | ecosystem: Environmental > Aquatic > Freshwater > Lake | place: USA: Georgia | collected...
TATCGGGGCTTTGACGCAGGGCCCGCTTTACCCAGCGTGAAGTTGGAACGGACACCCCTAGCTTCGCCGAAGGATTAAGGCGGGCCCTGCGTCAAAGCCCCGATATCATTTTGCTGGGAGAGATTCGAGATTCGCTCTCAGCCAGCACCGCCCTTCAGGCGGCCGAGACGGGGCATCTCGTTCTTGCGTCTCTCCACAGCAGTAGCGCTACCGAGGCTGTCGAACGTCTCCATCGCATCTTCAGCCCCGAAGAGCGGGAGGACGCCACTGCTCTTTTAGCCGCCCAACTGATTGGCGTTTTCACCCAGCAACTACTCCCTGGGCTAACCCAAAAGCTTTTCCTCGTCGGCGAACATTTCGAAAACCAAGCCGCCACCCGGCAATGGATCCGAAGAGGGGGAGGTACTGAACTGATCGATTTTATTCAGAACTCCCAGGCTTCGGAAAACAGATCCATGACGACCTCCCTCGTCCAAGCCTATCGCGAGGGAAAGGTGTCCCTCGAGACGGCACAAGCTGCCGCCCCCGTGACGGATGAGTTTCGCCGCGCCATCATGGGGATTTCCAGTCAAGTCTTCCAGGCAGGGCCAAGTTGACCATGGCCGAAGTCAACATTCTCCAACTCTTGAACGAGGCCAGCCAACGCGGGGCTTCAGACCTTCATTTCGCGGCCGGCCAACCGCCGGCCTGCCGCGTCGAGGGCATCCTCCAATCACTCCCTTATCCCGCGATGACCCCCCAACTTTGCCGGGAACTAACTTTCAGCGTTCTAACAGAAACCCAGCGCGCCAAACTCGAATCAGAGCTCGACCTCGACTTTTCTATGGATGTCTCGGGCATTGGCCGCATTAGGGGGAATGCTCACTTTGCCCGGGGCACGGTGGAGTCTGCTTTTCGTTTCATCAATCGAAAGAATCCCTCCCTCGCCGAATTGGGGCTCCCACCCGTGGTGAAAAAACTCTGCCAGCTGGATGAGGGTCTTGTTTTGATCACTGGAGCTACAGGCTCGGGCAAGTCCACCACCATGGCGGCCATGATCGAGGAGATTTCCCGGACTCGCTCCGGAGTCATTATCGTTCTGGAGGATCCCATCGAATATGTTTTTCCCCCCGCACTTTCTTTGATTAAGCAGAGGGAAATTGGCCGGGACACACAGTCGTTTCCCACCGGACTTCGTCATGCCCTGCGACAAGACCCGGACGTCATCGCTGTTACCGAGTTGCGTGACCAGGAATCATTGCAGGTCGCCCTTCAGGCCGCCGAGACCGGTCACCTCGTCCTGGCAACATTTCATGCCTCCGACCCAGTCAAAGCGCTCGACCGAATTCTTGAAATGTTTAGATCGGAGATGCTTTCTCAAATTCGAGCCCAATTGGGCAACGGTCTAAAGGCTGTTATCTCCCAGCGCCTTCTCCCCAAAGCAGATGGGCATGGCCGCGTTCTGGCCACAGAGGTCCTTGCAACAAATCCAGCTGTGTCCGCATGTTTGCGAACCGGTCGCATGGAGCAGATCGTGGGAATCATGGAGATCGGGGGGAAGGAAGGAATGCACACCATCGATGCCAGTTTGGATAGCCTGGTGGAGTTGGGGTTGATCACTTCAGAGGAGGCCGTGCAAAATGCTCGCGACCCCTCCCGTGTGGCTCTGGCTAGACCGAAGAAAAAAGGCTTTTTCGGCTAGTCTTCCAAGCAACTCCAAAACAGTCCGCACGGGCCCGTGCAGAGCATGGGAACCCCACCCTCTTTTCGCATGGGCTTCTCCCCTGCCCAGACAACCGTCTTGAGACATCGTTTTCGACAGTTTTTCTCGATCACTTTTAGCGGCATCCCGACCGTTTCGGCTTTTTTCCTTACCCTTTCGGTCTGTTTGGCCACCGCCACACTCCAGGAATCATATTTCAACCCTCCCTCCCTCCATGCCTCCGCATTCCCCCACAAACCCGGATAGATCACTTCCATCGCCTCTCGAAATTCCCCCCCATTTTTTGCCCCAAACCACCAACCGGATACCAAATTGCCCTCACTTCGAAGAGGTCGATACCGGCCTTGCCCATCCCACCGAACAACCTCCTCCAACTCCTCCAAGGTTTCGACTCTCCTTAGTCGACCCATCTCCCGTCCCTGATCTTGGATATGTCTGAGATGTTGGATTTCGCCCTCCCGATCCCAACAGACCTGCCCCATAAATGTTGGTTCCGCCATCCCAGTCAGTCCTTGCCGGTTCCAGGTCGGCTCATCGCCAGATTGACGATCATCTCCTCCACCTCCTCCGGTCTTCCCAAAGGCTCTCCGTAACCCACTTCCGCCCCTTGGGATTCGTACCAACCCTCCCGGGAACCCTCGATTCCCAAAAGCTCCGGCACGTCCTCCGAACCGTGCAACCCTCCGGCCAGAAAGTGGGGCAACACCACCACCGCATCCCCGCGCGTCAGCTTTCTCCAGTCGGAGATTCTTGGCTCTTCCTCGAGAAAAACCGCCTGAGCCATCCGGTAGCCGTCTTTTGACAGTTCTTGGGCCAATTCGCATGCCGCCCCACGCGAGCCCGCATGCAACGGCGTTCCATGGCTTGCCACCAGAAGAGCCACTTCGGCAGGTTTCCTGCTTTTCGCTCGAAGCAGACGCTCCGCCCGCCTCCGCAAGTGAACAAGAATCTCGGGCCTTGCCCCCAAAGGATCGGTGACCTGACAATCAAATCCAGGGACATCGGCAAACTCCCGCGCCAATACCCGGGTCGTGAAATAACCTCGGGCTAAGAACCATGGTACCACCACCACTTTTCTGGATTTCAAACCCTGCAGGGCCTCCGCATAGGACGGTTGCTCTTTCCAAAAAGCCGCCCGCACTTCGGCAAAAATTCCCCGATCTCTGATCCGATGGGCCGTTTCACGCGTATATCGGCTGGAGTCGGCATTTTTGGTGGAACCATGCCCAGCTAGGAGCAGAGCCGTATCCTTGAGACGCATCCAAGGAGGATACTTCAAACTCTTCTAATCTTAACCTTAATCTTGCCCGGTCTGCCGGCAGGAGGGGGGACTTAGCGGTTCGCTTTGACCGGCATGCCTTGATTGGCCGAGCCGCCACTGGGATTGGGGAAGAGAGGAGCAGGTTCCACCATTCGGGAGCTGTCCGGGCGGGCTGAAACGATGATGGTAAAAACCTCCTCTTTGCCATCCCGACGAACCTTCACGGGAACTTTCTCCCCAACCACGGAAAAGAAGGCGGCATCCAACACATCCGACGGCTCCCGAACCGGTTTGCCGCCGATGGAAATCACCTCATCCCCGGCTTTGAGCCCGCTTTTTTCCGCCGGAGTGCCCTTGTAAAGACGATCCACGAAAACGGGCGCCCCTCGGTCTGGACGGCTGCGATCCGGCATCACTCCTACCCCCATCCAACCGTGCCTAGGCTCCCCATACTTGACGATATTGGAGGCCACCTTGCCCGCCGCCTCAATCGGCAGCGCGTAACAGGCTTTGCCCTCGTCGATTTCCAGCATCAACACGCCCACCACTTTGCCATGACTATCCAACAACGGTCCGCCAATCTGTCCGGGTTTGATGGGGAGGTTTGCCCTCAGATGGGTCGTGGCAAAAAAACGGGTCAGATATTTCACATCGAACCCGGCCACCAGCCCAAAGGTGGGCTCGGCCTTCAGATCATAGGGGAACGCCACACTGACCACCGCGGACGCAGGTCTGAGACGCAGCCCCTCCCCGAATTCCAAAAAAGGTGTCTTGCCGGCGTCGATCTTAAGAACCGCCACCCCGCTTCGCGGGTCTCTTCCCAAAATTTTCGCCGGAAAATTCCTTCCGTTGACATCGACCGAGGCACCTGCCGCCTGCCCGATCACCGCATAGGCCGTCATGACGGTTCCCTGCCCATCAATGAAAAATCCCGTGCCTGCCAATTGCTCCGGCCCGTCGGTCGCATGGACGCGAACCACGGCGGGAGCCGCTTGTTCGTATACCCCGCTGACCTCTGCGGCGATCCGGTCAAAAACCCCCGATCCCGCAGCCAGTGGTTGTGCGGGATTTGCCGGAGTCGAGGGAAAAGCATTGGAAGCTTTGCCTAGAGAATCACCACGGGAACCGGACGAGGACACACCCCAAACCGGCGCCCTTTGCTTCGACAGATAAACATACCGGCCGACGACAACCCCCAGGAGACCAACCCCAAGGAGACTAAGAACAAGAATGGCTGGTTTAAAACGCGAGCTGGGAATCATAGGCTACCGCACCCCGCCCGTTCACATAGAGGGGCCGGATTTCGGTCACCTCGCCACCAGCCGCTGTGTCGATCAGTTCGGGCTGGATCCGCGCAGAATCTTGGTTTTGGCCCGAAGCGACCATTACTCCGCGGGCATGGGTCACCTTTCCATCGGTCAATTGGATCGAACTCGCCCCTATCGGACCAAACATCAAGGCCATTCCAGCCATAAGGCAGGCCATTGCCCCGCCGACCGTGGCCAAACGAGGAATCCCCGCTACCCAGGGCTCAAAAAGAACGTCAACGATCTTTGCATACCAAGGCTCCTCCCGAAGAATCTCCTGCCTTTGGTAACGATGGAAAGCGTCCACAAAACGCTCGAAGTACTCCTGACCGGGAGTCTCCAGCCTCTTCAACTGGAGGAGTTTTTGCAGGGATTGAAAATCTTCAGGTTGGCTCATCAAGGTGCTCCTAATATCCTTTTACCTTCTCAGATAAATGCCAAGAGATTTTTGCAATTGCTTGTGAGCATAATGTAGACGGGAACGGACAGTCCCCTCCGTACAGCCCATGATCTTGGCGATCTCAGCATGTGCAAGTCCTTGAATATCAAATAAGGTAACCACGGTTCTATGCTCCTTCGACAGCTGAAGCATCGATTCGTTCAATTTATTTTGTAACTCGTTGAGCATTGATGATTTGGATGGATTGTTTCTTTGGATTGGGTCTGGAAAATCAAACTTGGGCAAACCCTCCTCATTGATTTCGTTCAAACTCATGGCCCCTTGCCGCCTCTTTCTCTTGTCCAGAAAGTTAAAGGTTCGGTTAATCGCTATCCGATAGATCCAAGTGTAAAAGGACGACTGCCCGCGGAAGGTAGGAAGACTCCGGTAAGCCTTGTCAAAGACCTCCATCAGCATGTCATTGGTATCATCGTGGTTTGAGGTGAGATGATAAATCACACCATAGAGCCTGGCCTGAAATCTCCTGATCAATTCGTCATAGGAGCCCAAATTGCCCTTGAGCGTCTCCGCCACCAACTCCTCATCCGTCGGCCCATGTTCCAAATCCAGTTCTTTGGTGGCATCCGCCGACATCAGAGAAACCTTACTCTGCCCCGCCCGACCCGAAAAGTGGAATCACTGAGGGACTTTTCCGCCCCTTACCCCCGTTGGAAAAATGCCCTATTCCTGATCCGCTGTTTTCAGATAATCCGTCAACCTCTCCGTCATTCCCATCAGCTCACCGACTTTTTCTTCCCCCCCCAAAACCCTGAGGTCGCCCTTGGCCCTTTCCAACAAATCCACCGCTTTCCGCAGGGAAAACTTCAACCCGCCCGCTTGTTTCACCTTTTCCGCCACCCCCTCGACCCCCTTGTTTTCCTGAACCAATCTCGCCCGTAGCGCCTCGGATTCTTCTTTCGGCAAGGTCTGCAGGGCGTGCAACACCGGGAGGGTCCATTTGCCTTTTCGCACATCCGTTCCCAGCGTTTTTCCGCTCTCCTCATCCGTCCCGAACAGATCGAGGCAGTCATCATAAATCTGATACGCCATGCCCAGTTGATGTCCGAAGGACCGGGCCGCCTCACGTTTGACCTCCGCCGCTTTAAAAATCAGGAAGGGCACCTCGGCCGCCGCCCGGAAAAGGGCGCCGGTCTTCAATCCCACGATGTGCAAATAATCCGCGGTGGTCATGTTCAGGTCAAACCGCCGCTGGGTTTGCAGAATTTCCCCTTCACAAAGATTCCGGGAAGCCTCGGCAATTCTCCTTGCGACTTCCGCATCCTCCAGGCGAGTGGCCAGTTGCAAACCATGGGCGAACAGGGCGTCCCCCAGCAAAACTGAGAGCTCGGTTCCCCACTTTGCGTTGCAGGTCGCCCGGGCACGCCTCATCTCCGCCCGGTCCAAAACATCGTCATGGATCAAGGAAGCAACGTGCACGAGTTCCACAATCACGGCCAAATCACGGATCGCATCGTTTCTTTCCCCGGCCACCTGCCCGGCCAATAGCACCAAAGCCGGTCGCAGCCTTTTTCCCCCTCCCTCCAAGGCGTACCTCACATAGGTCTCCGCCCCGGCATCAAACAAGGTGGCTTGGTGTAAAATCCTCCGCTCCACCACCTTCAGCTCGGCATCCAAACGCCGATCCGCCCGCACCCAATCTGGGCGGGACTTTAGCCGGGCACACTTCACCAGACTCTTCATGGGGGAAAAGCTAGGAAACGAGAGATTGAAGTCAAATAAGAGGGCCAGGCCCACGTCGCCTCGCTCAGGCCTTCCTTAATCGGGATCTTCATCTTAATCTTGCACCTATGCGCTCGGTCTTCGCCTGCCTGCTCCTCGCTACAGTTGTTTCCGCCTGCTCCAGACCCGACCAACGCCTCGCGAGAGAGGCTCATCAGCTCCTCGAGCAGGGCAAAATTCAGCAGGTCCAGGAGAAAATTGAAGCCGGCCTTCGGCAGTTCCCCGATAGTCCCGCACTCCGGCAGGCGCGCATGGCTCTTTACCTGCGATCCGGCCAAGCCGAACTTGCCGCCGCAGAGGCCCACCAAATCCTCCAAACCAACCCCTCCTCCCAACCCTATCGGAATTTTCTGCGGGACCCTTCTCCAGCTGTTCGATGCTCGGCCCTGCGGGCCTTGGCCCTCGATCCCCCTCACGGCACCCTGCCCGTTGGCACTCTGAAAACAGCCCTCCACGATTCCGATCCCACCGTCCGTCGCGAAGCTGTGGAAATCACCCGTCTTTTGCAGAACTCCGAGGCCCTCCCCCTCTTGCGGGAGGCTGCCCGGGATTCCGACTGGTTGACCCGCGCTGCCGCTGCCCGCCTTCTGGGCACCCGCGCCGATCCTCAAGCTCTGCCCGATCTTTTTACCCTGCTTACAGATCATGACTCCTACGTTCGACGCTTCGCCCGTCGTTCTCTTTTGGAACTGGCCGGACAAGCCACCCCCGAAGCCTATGTCCCCGCACTATCCGCCCAAGATCGCACCACCCAGGTCGTGGCCGCCTTGGCCCTGGCCCGACTGAACGATGGCCGCGGGCTCGGGATCCTTCTGGCAGAACTGGCCAACCCCATGGGGATCGAACGGGTGGAGGCGGTCAAATCGATCGCCCGCATTCAGGACCCCAAAGTTCTTCCCGCCATCCGAACCGCCACGAAGGATCCCGATACCGAGGTTTGCGTCGTTGCCCTCATCGCCCTAGGGCTCCTGCAAGACAAGGAATCCTCCCCGCTATTGAAAATGATGTATGCCGACCCTTCGACCCCCAAGCAGGTTCATCTCGCCGCCGGCAAAGCCCTCGAACTCCTCTCCAAGCCTCCCTCAAAGATCGATCAAAACTAAACCCGATACCAGGGTCGGTTAGGACTTAGCCACCGAGCTCTTCCTGTTCAAAGATAATCAGGTCATCCAAGGCACGCGCGAAATCCTCCATCCCGCTGGCCGGCATGATGATCCGATCCCTCCGCCCCCCCACATCTTCCGTGATGCGGAGAAACCGCCCACGGTCGTTCTCCTTCAAATCCAAAAAGAACGTTTTCCGTTCAATTTGCACCTTTTCCGATTTCAACGTCCGCTCCCCATCTCGATGTTCCATATTTACTGTCCCCCTTTCGCGCAAATCCTACTTCCCCGTCCCCGTCATCGTCAACCGATCCCCGCTGACTGCCGATCCTCCCATTTAAATCTTTAAAAAATTCGCCAACAGGTCCTTGCCCTCCTTGCTTAAAATCGATTCCGGGTGGAACTGCACCCCGTGCACCGGATGTTCCCGATGACGCAACCCCATGATCTCCCCCTCCGCCGTATCCGCGGAGATTTCCAGGCAATCCGGGACCGAACTTTTTTCCACAATCAGGGAGTGATACCGCGTGGCCTCAAACGGATTGGGCAACCCACGGAACACTCCTTGGGCATCATGCCGGATCGGGGAAGTCTTACCGTGCATCAGTCGACCTGCGCGAACCACCTTTCCTCCGTAAACCTCGCCGATGCACTGATGTCCCAGACAAACCCCCAACAGGGGAACCGTGGGACCCAAACGCCGGATCAGCTCCATGGAAATACCGGCATCTTTGGGGGATCCGGGGCCGGGAGAAATGACAATTCTCTCGGCTTTCATTTCGATTGCCTCGCTCACGGAAATCGCGTCGTTTCGCCTCACCACCGGATCCGCCCCCAACTCTCCGAAATATTGGACGAGGTTGTAGGTGAAGGAATCGTAATTATCAATGACCAGCAACATGGGTTGATCTTAGGCCAAGGTTCTCGCCGCCGCCACCGCCGCCAGTCCGGCCTTCGCCTTGTTCACGCTCTCGTGGTACTCGCCCTCCGGGGTGGAGTCGGCCACCAAGCCGCCTCCCGCCTGCACGTGCGCTTTTCCGCCTTTCAGGAGAATGGTCCGGATGGAGATGCAGGAATCTAGGTTTCCGTTGAAGGAAAAATACCCCGCCGCTCCGGCGTACGCCCCCCTGCGGGTCGGTTCCCCCAAAGCCAAAATCTGCAACGCCCGCACTTTGGGCGACCCGCTGACCGTTCCGGCCGGGAAGGTCGCCCGCATGACCTGATAGGCATCCTGCTCCGGCTTCAGCCGGCCGGTCACCCGGGAAACCAAATGCATCACATGCGAAAACCTTTCCACCTCCATCAACTCCACCACCTTCACGCTTTGATATTCGCAAACCCGGCCCAGATCGTTCCGCGCCAGATCGACCAACATGATATGCTCCGCGCGTTCCTTGGGATCCTGCTTCATCTCTTTCTCGTAAGCCAGGTCCTCTTCCGGGGTTTTGCCTCTCGGCCGGGTTCCCGCGATGGGACGGATCTCCACCTTGCCGCCTTCACATCGGACATGGGTCTCGGGGGAGGATCCCACCAAGGCGAGTCCGGCCATCTCCAGACAGAACATGTAGGGGGAGGGGTTGATCGCCCGCAACGCCCGGTAGAGATCGATGGGTCGCCCGTGAAAAGGCACGGTGAACCGCTGCGAGGGGACGACCTGGAAAATGTCCCCCGCCCGGATGTGCTCCTGCATCCCCTCGGCCATTTTCACATACTCCGCCTTGCTCATGTTCGGAGTCGCTCCCAACAACAAATCTCCCTCAGGGCGACGGGGAACTTCCGAGCTGGATTTGCCGGCCGGTTGTGCCAACCGCTTCTCCAGCGCCTCCAACCTCTCGAGACCACGGCGATAATCCGCCGCGGCATCACTTCCCACTTTGACCTGCACCACCGGACGCATGGTTTTTTGGGCGTGATCAAAAATGACAAACTCCTCCACCAAGGCGAAGCAGGCGTCCGGCACACCCAAATCGTCTTGTGGGGCCATGCCCACGGTTGGCTCAAAAAACCGGACCGCTTCGAAAGCCAGAAAGCCAACCGCTCCGCCGGCAAAGGGAGGCGGATCTCCGGGCCATGCCGCAACCGCACGAAGACCGGCCAACATCTCCTGAACCTCGCACAGCGGATCGGGTCGTTCCGGGGCTTTTTCCCGCACGTCGCCGTTCAACTGGGTTAGACGAACACGGCCGTTGCGGAATTCCATCACCGCCGTCGGTCGAGATCCCACAAAGGAGTAACGTCCCAACCTTCCGCCGGTCTCCGCACTCTCCAAAAGAAAGGAACCGCCCCCCGGTTGGCCGGATAGTTTGATGTAGGCCGAGACCGGTGTTTCCCCCCCCATGGGAACTTCCCGACCCACCGGAATCAGGTTTCCCCGTGCCGAGAGCTCCAGAAACTGTTTCTCGTCTGGATAAATCATCAGGTTCGGGCCGGCCGCACCGGAATTCCGCACGTCCCAAGATGCTGCTTCACCTCCGGCACGGTCAATTCGCCGAAATGGAAAAGGCTGGCCGCCAACGCCGCATCGGCCCCTCCCTTTTCACCCAACACCTCGGCAAAGTGCTCCTTGCCACCGGCTCCCCCGCTGGCAATGACCGGAATCCCCACCGCGGAACTCACGGTTCGTGTCAGTTCCAAATCGTAGCCCTGCCGAGTGCCATCCGCGTCCATGCTGGTCAGCAAAATTTCCCCCGCCCCCCTCTTTTCCCCTTCCCGAATCCAGGTGAGGGCATCCATTCCGGTGGGCGTTCTTCCCCCGTGGGTTGTCACCTCCCATCCCCCTTCTGGTCGGCGCCGCACATCGACCGCCAACACCACACATTGACAACCGAAAGCCCCGGCGACCTCGGTGATCAATTTCGGCCGAGCCACGGCCGCCGTGTTTAAGCTCACCTTGTCCGCTCCCGCACGTAGGAGTTCCCGGGCGTTCTCCAACGTTCGCACGCCCCCGCCTACCGTGAGCGGCAGAAAAACCTCCTCCGCGGTCTTTCTCACCACCTCGAGCAAAATCGGCCGGGCCTCCGCGGAGGCGGTGATATCCAAAAAGACCAACTCATCTGCTCCCTGTTCGTTGTAGGCCCGGGCACATTCCGCCGGATCCCCCGCATCTTGGATCTGCACAAATTTCACCCCTTTGACAACCCTTCCCCGATCCACATCCAAACAAGGAATAATACGCTTTGTATTCATAACATGCTAATTTGTATATATTTATATTTGTATGTGGATGAGAGTAATATGTGAATTGATTCAAATTTGGATTTTTGCGAGTATCCAAAGTTTAGCCCTCCACGAGAAGACAAAAATCCATGTCCAAGCCTAATTCCAAAACGAGGAAAACTGTGGCGAAAAAGAGCCCGGCCCCCAAATCCTATGCCAAAAAGCCGGTCGCCAAAACTCCCGCCAAAACGAAACCGCAACGCGCCAAATCCGCTCCCTCGTCTCCCCGCCTACGCAGTGTCCCCTTGCCGGCGGACAATTCGGCCCACAAGTTTGTCCTGCAACCGTTCAGTCCCACTTCCCAGGTGGACCAGACACCCGCGTTCGAATTTTTGGGCGAACTACCCGAAAGTTACGGAACCCGCCGTCTCTTTCTTGCCGCCCGCGACCCTCGCTGGCTCTACGCCTACTGGGACTTTACCTGGCAACAACTCCGCGATGCCGAGCAGGAAGCACCCGACGGAAAGATTTTCCTGCAGATTTTTATTCCCGGACAGGAACGCGTTCAGCAGATCCACATTTTCCCCGGTTCCCGGGAATGGTATCTGCCGGTTCACCGCCCCGCCACGACCTTTCAAGCGGAATTGGGATATTACCGCCGGGATGGCTCCTTTCATCAGCTAGCCCTTTCCGGTGAAACCCAGACACCCCGGGACAATCCCTCCCCTGATCAGGAGGTGGAGTTCGTCACCATCCCGTTCCATTACTCCTTCCGTCAGTTGCTTGACTTGATCCAGTCCCAGATGAAGCCGGGCGAGTCGCTTGCCAAGGCCCTCGCCCGGTTGCAGCGCGAAGGTTATCCGTTGCCTTTCGCTTATGCCTTGCGACGCTTTGTCCCGTCGGGGGTGTCCGACCGCATCCTCGAATATCTGGGTGGTGATCTGGTTCGCCGAATCCGCGTCGGATCCCTTGAGATTACGGAAACCCTTCGCCGAAGGCTTCTCGAGTTGGGTTCCAGCGGGATCCCCTCCAGCCTCAGTTCGGGTCCACGGGGGCAAGATCGCTCCTTTGCGATGCACGTGAACGCAGAACTGATCATTTACGGGGGCACCGTCCCCGGGGCAAAAGTCTCCGTCGACGGCAAAGAGATCCATCTTCGCCCGGACGGGACTTTCTCCTATCACTTCACCTTTCCGGACGGGCGATTCCATATCCCCATTCATGCCACGGCCCCGGATGGGGAGGAGAAACGCTCCGCCCTGCTTTCCTTCCTACGACTAACCGACACCACCCCCGGGGTCGACCCCACCCGACAACCACCCCTTCCGGAACCGTTCGGCCGCTCCTAAGGCCCTCAACCTCCCTATGCCCCTCGGATACGTCGCTCCGGTCCTGCACGCACACCTGCCTTTCGTCCGACACCCCGAATACCCGGAGTTTTTGGAAGAGGATTGGTTTTACGAGGCCATCACCGAAACCTACTTGCCCTTGCTGGACATGATGGAGGGGTTGGTCCGGGACGCCGTCCCCTTCCGCCTCACCATGTCTATGACCCCACCCCTCTGCGCGATGATGCGCGATCCTCTGCTTCAGGACCGCTATGTCCATGGACTGGAAAAACTGATCGAACTGGCCGGCAAGGAGCTCGACCGCACCAAGCACGATCCCGTCTTTCACGATCTGGCCCGTTTTTATCACGATCGACTTCACCACTGCCGGACCATGTTCTGCGACCGGTACCATCGCAATCTGGTGGGTGCTTTCCGAAAATTTCAGGACGCCGGCGTCCTTGAAATCATCACCTGCGGGGCCACCCACGGCTTTCTCCCCCTCATGCGGGAATTTCCCCAAGCCGTCCGGGCACAAATCCAGGTGGCCCGCAACGACTACCGCAACTGCTTTGGGCGTGATCCCCGCGG
>Ga0214923_10006850_pt1 | contig 12624 bp, 15 predicted proteins | sample LL1510_MetaG_FD_177993 | JGI IMG/M metagenome (GOLD analysis project Ga0214923, IMG submission 177993) | Freshwater microbial communities from Lake Lanier, Atlanta, Georgia, United States - LL-1510 | ecosystem: Environmental > Aquatic > Freshwater > Lake | place: USA: Georgia | collected...
GCTAGAGTAGTAGGCGTTATACGCCAACGTGAACCAGTCCATTGATAGACGGTGGTGCCAACTTGGTAGATCTGGTTGACTGTGGGATTCTGTGGAAAAGTTATGGCCATAACTGGTATTTACGCTACTGTAAATGTAACTGTTCCGGTGCCACCTGTGACCCGATATATTTTGTATCCTACGACACTTAAATTAACCGAATCTACGGTTAATCCAGCACTAAAACTTGCGTTATATCCGCTGAGAACTTTTAAAATCACTACGCCAGAACCACCTGTGCCACCGGTTCTATTCGAACTTCCGTACCCCGCGCCTCCACCTCCACCTCCGGTAGCTGCACTTCCAGCCGATCCATCGGTCCCATTAAGACCGCCGGCACCCCCACCTCCCTGTCCTCCTGTGCCGCCCGAGTTACTTGAGCCTTGGCCACCACCCCCACCACCTGCATAATAAGTAGAAATTCCAGTTATAGATGAAAGGCTACCAGACCCACCATTCCCAGCAACAGTTGTTGCGCCAGACACTACATCACCACCAGTGGCACCAGCACCTCCGCCACCGCCACCACCTTGTAGACCCTGACCACCGTAAGTTGAATTATTGCCGCCGCGATTTCCTTGACTAGGTGTGCCTGCACCGCCCGAAGCGTTTTCGCTTGCACCACCACCACTACCACCAGATTTTCCGGTATGTGCAGTTGTTCCTGAATTACTAGTTCCATAAGCTCCACCACCACCACCGATTGATGTTATAACAAAAGTCGAATCGCTTCCATTTGTTCCACGATCAGATGTGGCACCTGCACCACCTGCTCCTACAGTAACAATGTAAGTAGTGCTAAGTTGTATATTAATTTGAGTACCAGTTAGGAATCCGCCGGCTCCACCACCACCACCGGGTTTGTCATTAGCTAAGTGGCCGCCCCCGCCCCCGCCCCCGGCTACTACAAGATATTCAACATCTAAAACCGGACTAGCACCAAATCTCAACCATTGCCCTAAACTTGTACTATAAATTTCACCATAACCAGTAGTAGTATTAAATCTGATAGCACCACTAGGCGGGCTACCAGGGCGTTGACCTGTAGTGCCCGACGGTAAATCAAAATAATCTGTGGCTGCTGTGGCCACACCGTATATAGCTGCTGCCGAACCAGGAGTTCCTGCAGCCCCTGTGGCACCAGTAGCGCCAGCTGACCCAGGTGTTCCTGCTGATCCCGGAGTACCAGCTGCCCCTGTGGCACCAGTAGCGCCAGCTGACCCAGGTGTTCCTGCTGATCCCGGAGTACCAGCTGCCCCTGTGGCCCCAGTAGCGCCCGCACCTGTAGCACCAGTGGCACCTGCAACATTTGCTGCCAGATCGATCTGCCACCGTGAGCCAGTCCAACGCCAAGTGGTATTGGCAAAACTATAGGTTTGGTTAGCTGTGGGCGATTGTGGAAATTGTGCTGGCATCTATTAGAAATTTTCCATTGATCTAGTACTTATACCAATTGCAGATGATTTTGCCCAGCAACGGCACTGTTGACCCAGTAACTAAAATGTCATTATGCCCTGTCGGGCGAGCCCAGTCTGATATTGGGTCTAGTCTAGACATCATGACTCCGACGTTTCAGCCCAACTGACAGTTGCTTCATTCCAATGATACTGCTTGTCATCTTGTGGGACAGGCACTGGAGGAACCCATTGGCCATTGGATTCATCCCATAGCCATGATGGATAGGGTCGACGAGCTATATATTCTGCTTGTTTACGTTGGTAGTAATCAGACTCAGTTAAAACTTCCAACACCCCTAGAATAGTAGCATCAGCATCATCATCACAGATACCATAGTATCGGGGTGCACGTAGGTAAGTGCCATCTGCTGCAAGTTCAACAGGCCATGTGGATTGATCTGCCCAGTCAAGAGTCAGTCCTTTAACAGCAGGCATCGATGGCCCGGTGCGTTGCGGTTCCTGAGTACAGATAATTTTAGTCATTGCATCAACTTCAGTTACGCAAATATACATTGGGTTTCTCCTAATTTGTTTTTCAAATAGCCATCTAGATTAAATCAAATAGGCTCTTTTCTAATAGCCCTGGCTCGAAAGTTGTTGCCGCTCTTGGAGAAAGTGCCGCTCTGTGTCCCATCAGTAAAGCCCTGTCTCCAGGCATTAGCACTATTGGTTGCCTCAGTGCTAGCCCAGTAATTGCCTTGTGCCAGTGCATGTGTACCGCCAGATCTAAAATCTGTTGCAGAAGTTTGTCCAGGAGTTCCGGTACTGTAATTGCCATGAGTTGGAACTGCATTGGGATTATTTCCTGAACTTGTACTATTGTTCAGTGTTCCGGGCTTTAGATTGTAATATAGCACTTCAAGCTCATTTTTAGCGGGCAAGTACCAATCTGTATACCCACCGATAGTTAACCCCCTACAGAAATATGCCGACGGATGGCTAGTATTATTCATACTGTCTGAATTTGCCAATCCGTCAACATCACTAAATGTACCATAGCTGATAGTGTTAGATGTTTTCCATGTTGTTTGAAGTTGCCCAGAGGACAGTGGAGCCACCACTAGATTATGTGTGGCCACGCCATCGCCATTATAAGAAATTTGTCCTGCAAAATATCCGCCAGCGTATGATTCGCCAATTGTCGGTACCGGGGGCTGCGTTGTAATTTGATTTGATGCTGCACTGAGCCCACTATTTCCTGCACTATTTGTAGCATAAACTCTAAATGTATAACTAGTACCAGGAGTCAGGCCTGTAAGACCAATGGTTCCACTTTGATGTTGAGATATATATCCGCGCTGAGTTCCATTTTGATCAACAGCGGTATATCGAGTAATAATAGAACCTCCGTTGCTTGCAGGTGCAGTATAACTTACTGTGGCAGTTGTTGTTCCTGTGGTCGTGGCAGTACCAATGGTTGGAGTGTCAGGAACTGTTACTGCTATAATTGCAGTGGTATTTGAATTGGCAGTAGCACTACCTAGTGCGTTAGAGGCAGTTACCTTACAATAAATGGTATTACCCACATCTGAATCTGTTAATAGATATGTGGTCGAAGTGGCACCACTGATACTGGTACTGGGACTTCTAAACCACTGATAGGTAAATGTAGGACTGGGAAATCCTGACCAAGTGCCATTGGTGGTGGTTAGAGTTTGACCAAAAGTAGCGGTTCCTGTAACCACTGGTGCTGAGGTATTGACAGGTGCTTGATTTACAGTTGCAGTGGTATTTGAATCAGCACTGGCACTGCCCGCTGCATTGGTAGCAGTTACCCTACAATAGATAGTATTGCCAGCGTCGGCACTTACCAGAACATAGCTGCTGGATGTGGCACCGCCAATGGCACTACTGGGACTTCTAAACCACTGATAGGTAAATGTGGGACTGGGAACCCCTGTCCAGGTACCATTGGTAGTGGTCAAAGTCTGTCCCACTGTAGTAGTGCCAGTAACTGCTGGAGCCGCAGTATTAGCTGGTACTTGATTTACAGTTGCAGTGGTATTTGAATCAGCACTGGCACTGCCCGCCACATTGGTAGCAGTTACCCTACAATAGATAGTATTGCCAGAATCTGAAGCTGTTAATGTATATGTACTTGAAGTAGCGCCACTGATACTGGTACTGGGACTTCTAAACCACTGATAGGTAAATGTGGGACTGGGAACCCCTGTCCAGGTACCATTGGTAGTGGTCAAAGTCTGTCCCACTGTGGTAGTGCCAGTAACTGCTGGAGCCGCAGTATTAGCTGGTGCTTGATTTACTATAAATGATCTTTGATTCATAAAAACCGCTTGGGTCACACCGGTCATGTTAGGCCACTTCCTGAGATAATCCAAGTGGTAGTATCAACTTTTATGGCAGTGGCCGAACCATACTGTGCTAAAGTTCTAGTTCCTGTTGTGCCAGCCGATGACAGGTACATGGTATCAGTGCTTATGGCAATGCTTACTGCCGTTGCTGACAAGTTGATGAATGTCAGTGCAGTTCCAATAGCATAGGCAACACTGGAGTTTGCAGGAATAGTCCATGTGGCTGCGCCGCCAGAACTTCTATAAATATGTTTGCCTGAATCCGAAGCAACAATTGAATAATTGCCGGTCTGTACATTTTGTGGAACAGTTCTAAATCCCACAAAATTTGTACCATCCACTGTGCAGTTAGTTAAATTGCCCGATGATGGGGTTCCAAGGTTAGGTGTTAGTAGCATGGGCGATGTTGCAAATACCAACGCACCACTGCCAGTTTCATCTGTGACCACAGCAGCAAGATTGGCCGATGTGGGCGTTTGTAGCCATGTGGACATACCAATGGCCAAATTGGCGATTCCGGGACCTTGTGGACCAGTGGCACCTGGTGAGCCTGTGGCACCAGTGGCACCTGGTGAGCCTGTGGCACCTGTGGCACCTGTGGCCCCCGAAATGCCATCTCCGGCGGGCTCTATCCAACGGCTGGTACCGTCTAGATTCACATACACAAATTCTTTTAATGAATCCGAATCTAGCCAACGACTACCAGCAACAGCCGAAGCCGGTGCTGTGTTGGCATAGCTGAAACCACCGGCTATGGGAACCACATTACCATCACTGGTCACTGTCTGCAGCCCCTGTGCAGTAGCCGCTAGTACCACTGTGTTGGCACCCGACCCAACCTGTACGGTGCTGGCCACCAAACCTACCGCTTGACTGTTGTTGGCCGCCAGGCTAAAACTCACACCCTGGACTGTGCTGCGTATGGCAGTACCACCCAGATCAATGGTGTTACCAGCCAAATACAGATCACGCCACCGACGTTGGCCACTGCCTAGATCATAGGTGACATTGGCAGTGGGCAGTATAGATGAACCCACTGCTTGAAAATTAGCAGTGGCACCGGTACTGCCTATTCTGGCCCAGCTGTTACCGTTAAATCGCCAGGTTTGGCCGCTGAACGTGTAGGTTTGGTTAACCGCAGGCGCAGCGGGAAAACTCAGTGCCATAGATTAGGCCAACTAGTCGTTGACCACCACCCAACTGACTGTGGGTTCGTCCCAAAGATAACGCTGTCCATCTGTGGGCATGGCTGTAGGTGCTGCCCACAGACAGGTTTCCTCGTCCAAGACCCAGCTGTCAAATGGCCTAGGTGGTATAAAAGCATCGCGATCAGGATCATAGGTATAGCCGATGCCCGCATAGTTTTTACGGTAGGGTGTGCCACCTTCTCGATGTACACCACCATAGGTATTGTAGCTGGTACGCTTGCATAGCTGCCCACGGAAGTTACCGTAGTGCTGTTCCCAATCATAGTTGCTTTCGTCTTTGCCAACAATTACTTCGGTAACCCGATAATTTTCATCTAAGAACGCATAATGTGCCATTGAATTCTCCTTATCTATTACTTATCATTGGGGTTGGTTGTCCTATTGTTGTGCTTGATAAGCAGCAATGACTTCGGCGGTCCAAGCAGCCTGTGCAATGGCCTGAACATTGGCAGGTTGATCTGTGAGATCTTGTCCGGGTGTTAGGCTGGTTCTGTGATAGGTGGTACTGATGGTGGTGCCATCTTCTACAATTCTAGTGGCTTCTCTGTAGAGAATGATACCGTTTTCAGTGACTGTGATTTGGTCAATGACCTTGACTTTTTCTAGTGCCATAACATATTCTCCTTGTGTCTGCCTAGACTATTCCAGTCTAGGTATTGGGCATGGGTATTTATCAGCAATGGACTATTGTCAACACTATTTTGTAGATTGTAGTTGTATTGATGTTAGAGTCCGGTGGCTGTGCGTACCGGAACATGACTGCCCTCTGAATCCATTTCTCAGTCATTTTTGCCCCTTCACAAAGCAGTTTGCAAAGCCTGCTGCGCCTCAAACGCCGCCACAACCTCGGGTGTCCATGCTACTTGAGCAATAGCGACAACCCTCTCAGGCTGACCGGTGAGGTCTTGTCCTGGTGTCAAGATTGAGCGGTGATAAGTCTTTGTGAGTTCAACGCCATCCTCAACGATTTTAGTAGCTTCGCGGTAAAGGATGATGCCGTTTTCGGTGACTGTGATTTGGTCAATGACCGTTTGTTTGGTGAGAGACATTTTTGGTTCCTTTAATTTAAGCTGGTTCAGCGAATCAACGTCATATATTTGAGCAGTCAATTCTTTGCTGCCTTAAAAGCACTTTTATACTTTATAAACAAGAGAAATGCGTATTTCCGATCCATATTGCAAACAGTTGCTCGGCCAATCTGCGTTTGTTCCGCCAGTGTTCATTACTCCATAGGCGTAAGTGCTGCTTGTAACTACAAAAAGAAATCCTGTTAAATTATTAACAAAAGCATAACTAACAGGAGAGCTTATATGGGTTCCTGATGGAGTAAATGGCAGACTAAAACGAAATTGACCAGTTGGTGAGCTAACACCATTCACCTGAACATATAAATCAACTCTTACTGTATTGCCAATTTTTGTATAACTGCCTGTTTGCGTGAAGTATGTAATTGATCCACTTGTGGAAAAGGTGAGTGTTGGTGTGTAAGTCCCCTCCTCATAATCATCCAAGGTATTCGCATCGCTAGACGCTGATTGCGTGGCAGGGAAGGTGATGCCTGCGCCCGAGGTTGATGGGGTGGCGTTACCTACACCAATCGTGTTTAGTGTTTGAAGCCCGCCGCTTGCGTTAAGCGTCATCGCCTGCGTGAAGGTGATGGGGTTGCCTGCGGTGCCGGAGGGGGCGGTCCACCAACGATGCTCACCAACAAGTTGATCATACCGGCTTGCGTTTCCTGTGCCGATATAAGTGTACGCAATCGAGGAATTGATGAAGTAGTTAGAGCCAAGAGAAAAAACGGTCGATCCCGTTCGCCCTTCAATTACTCCACCTTGCCCAATTTGATTTACTCTTGCGCCACTCCACCAAGCACTCGGCGTCACCCCCAGACCGAGGTTGCCAGCACTGTTCACAGTGATTAGGTCCTGACTGGTAGCCTGACCGTTGCCCAAGCCCAAGCGTAGAGTACCGTCGGGCGAGGTGGGTTGATACCAGGTAAAATTGTTAGTGGCAGTGGCACTCTGTCCAATCTGCAGGTTGTTTAATTTTAATACGCTCATGTTTTCTTAATTTTTGTTGTTGTTAATTTTGACCAGCTGATATCTGTGCCTGATACGCTGCCACAACCTCGGGTGTCCATGCTGCTTGAGCAATCGCAACTACTTTCTCAGGCTGACCGGTCAGGTCTTGCCCCGGCGTCAGGCTTGAGCGGTGATAAGTCTTGCTCAGTTCAACACCATCCTCAAGGATGCTGGTTGCTTCGCGGTAGAGAATGATGCCGTTCTCGGTGACTGTTATTTGGTCTACGATGGTTTGTTTGGTAAGAGACATTTGGGGTTCCTTTTGTTAATTAATTGCATCAGTCTAATGCAGGTAATTAAACAGTATAAGTTATATTGAAGTTGAGAAATCTTATTCCTGACGAAGCAAGGCTTGATAAATTTGCATAAGCAGCAGCTGAGTTATCAAAATTGTGTGCTATGTTCAATTTAGTAGGAGTAGAGATTGAGTCTATAGTACATACACTTCCAATAACTCCAGCAGGGGTGTCTAAATAATCTAAACTTACTGTACCACTCGGATAAATTTTCCCTGAAGCTGGTGAAGATGAAAAAGGAAGCCCGGACACAACTAATGTCCCACTCCCACCTGTATATGCGGTTGTATGCAAGATTGCCTGTATAATAACTCGGTCGCCAATTTTTGTATAACTGCCACCATTTCGGTTTGAATAGGTTACAGATGATGGATTTGCAGTACTTCCCTCTAAAACAGGTGTCCAAGTCCCCTCCTCATAATCATCCAAGGTATTCGCATCGCTAGACGCTGATTGCGTGGCAGGGAAGGTGATGCCATTGGATACCTGTACAACGCCACCCGAGGTGTTTTCGGTTGTAGTGCCTACTAGCAGACGCCCAGCAGAGGTGATTCGCATACGCTCGGTTGGTGTAGCAGCACCATCGGCAGTTGTTGCAAATACAAGACGGCCAGGAAAGTCGCTCGACCCTTGGACTGCATCTACTTCACATCTTATAATTCCATATTCACCGTCTGTTAAGTCTGTAAAAATTATCTGCCCAAGTTGGTTTCCGGTGTTTAAGAGGGCTCTAGCGCCTCCAACAAGGTTTATTTGACCTCCAGCGGAGGTTGCCGCATTATTAAGATAAACTGAAAACCTACTGTATTGTGATAACGCCCCTGTCGGTGCGGTAGATGTGCCAACTAATAATCTGCCGGAGGAGTCGATACGCATAGCTTCGAAAGAAGATTCATCTCTTACTGCGCTAAATGCAACAGAACCATCGTTATCTGCTGTTGTTCCTGTCCATTGCCTATCTTTTATAAGTTTAATTACTGGTACACTAACAAGCAATGTAGATCCACCAGTTTTATACATTCCAAGGTTAATAGAAACACTTGAAGCACTACCACTGGTATCAGACTGAGTAAACAATCCCGCAACAATATTTCCGGTTGAGCTACCACCATTTACTTGGAATATGTTTGTCGGAGCATTCGATGATGACGTATCAAGTATTCCCGCAGTACCAATCCCCACGTTGCCGCCGGAGTTGATCCGCATCCGCTCGGTTAGCGTTCCGTTGTTAGCGGTACCAAATATTAGGTTTGCGTTCTCTGCACCAATAGCGTTGGAGTTAATGGTCATCCATACGCCAGCGTAGTTGATCTTTGTTCCGCTTGAGTTATCACCCTTGAACACCAAGCGCGAACCTGAGCTACCGCCACCGTATGGTGCTGGGTAATACAAAGACGCTGCTGTTTCAATAGCGCCATTTACGCCAGTGGTTTTTACTTCAAACCTATCCGCTGGCGAACTCGTCCCAATCCCCACGTTGCCGGAGGAGTCGATACGCATCCGCTCACTACCATTCGTCCCAAACGCAAGCGTATTGGTCGTTGGCAAGTACAAGCCATTACCTTCGGTGACGTTACCTGTGGGCGCAAATTTCGTTGCTGTTACCGGCGGTGAAGTAATACCCGCAGTACCATCTAATGTTATTGGCATTCTTTACTCCTAATTGTTTGCCATTGAAGCTTGATACGCCGCCGCAACTTCGGTGTCCATGCTGCTTGAGCAATGGCTACGATCTTCTCAGGCTGACCGGTCAGGTCTTGTCCCGGTGTCAGGCTTGAGCGGTGATAGGTCTTTGTGAGTTCAACGCCATCCTCAACGATGCGAGTGGCTTCACGATAAAGCACTATGCCGTTCTCGGTGACTGTTATTTGGTCAATGACCTTTTGTTTAGTAATCATTTGGGGTTCCTTTTTGATTGAATCTTTGTTAAACCTGATAAAAACCGCACAAATCAATCCTTGTGTTCAGGTTAATACCCGCTGCGTTACCCGCTCTTTGGGGGCCAGCGTTGGCGTAAACGTTAATCGTCGTATTGTTTGTTTCAACAGCATATGTGTCGCCCGTATTTGTATTGAAACCAATTTGATAGGCATAAACTGCCGAACCTTGTTTTCCGGGAGTGAAAGGAAGTCCACCAAACTTTAAGTGGCTTCCATTTGCCGTAGCACCGCTTGCCTCAATAACAAATTGAAAATGAACAAAACGACCGACTTTCACATAAGAACCGTTTTGAATTGTATAGGTGCTTGGTGCAACCGAATATCCGCTTGAGATTGTCGGCGTAAAAGTCCCTTCTTCATAATCATTAAACAGCTCACTCGTACCTGTCCCAGGCGTTGCGGAGAAATCTATGCCGTATCCAGAATCAAATGAAAGATTACCAGCAGATATACTTACTCCTCCAGTAATGGTTTTAGTAATCAATTCACCACCAGCAGATGGTAAAGTTAGACTATAATTATTGTTTGTATTTGGAGATACAACGGTCACTGTGCCAGAACCTGAAACATTACCTTGTATTTTTAGATTACTCATCTAGTTGATCACCCATACGCTGGCCGTAGGCACAGTCACAGCCGCACCAGTCAACACCGTGATCGGCCCGGTACTGAAAGCATTGTTGTTGGCACTGATAGCATAGTCACCAGTGACATTCTGTGCGTGTAGGTACACAGGTTCGGTGCTCACACCAAATGTGACATTGACCACGCCTGTGGCACCATTTACCGATCTGACTACCGAACCTACACTGTCTACATTGATCACGCCGGTAGTGCTGGAATACTGAGCAGCACCTGTGACCGAAATAGCCGATCGCAGTCTTGCGTTGGTGGAATATAAGCTAGTGGTTTCCTGTACCAGTGCCGTAGCGAATTCGTCTTTGGCCACTAATTTAGCAGCTTGACCAGGTAAAACAAACGTTAGATCTTGGCCAACATCAGTGGGTACCAGAGTTATGGATGATAGACTGGTGCCATTGCTGCTGAATTTTAATATGGCCATTAGACCACCACCCAGGTACTGCCTGCGGGCACAGTGACCACAGCACCATCGGCCACACTAATAGGACCTGCTGACACAGCATTGTTGTTGGCAGTAATAGTATAATTGGCAGCAATGGTACGACTGTGTTCATAGAGAGCCGCACTGGTAATATTGGTGGCCACTGTGACCACACCGGTCTGACCATTGACCGAAGTAACTGGTCCGCTGACAGTGATCACCCCATTGGCAGAGTCGTAGCTGGCATAGCCGGTGACCGAAATTGCCTGCCTGGCACGAGCTGTGGTAAAATACAGGTTAGTGGTTTCAGCCACATTAGCTGTGGTTAGATCAGCCTGGGTGACCAATACACCCGATCCCGATGGCATGACCACACGATAGCTGTTGTTGGTGTCGGGTGGGGTTACGGTGACCGTACCAGTGCTGGTACCATTGCCGGCGAACTTGAGTAGGGCCATTAGACCACCGTCCAGACACTGCCGTCGGCAATGGTCACTGTGACGTTAGCAGCCAGTGTAACCGGTCCGGCGCTGAGTCCATTGTAGCCACCGCCGAGTGTAGCGCTGGCAGCGATGATATTACTGTTTAGGAAAATACCGGTGGCCTGTGTGCTAACAGCAGTAGTGGCTGCACCACTGGCTACAACTGACCATACTGTACCATCCCAACGCCAAGTTGCAGAGTTGTAGGTGTAGGTTTGATCTAAGGTAGGCGAGTCTGGAAAATTAGCTGGCATAGTTTATATATTTATTAGTTTAAGTATGGGTTGTTTGGTCAATTGTCAATATAATTCCTTTATTATGTCAATAATTAAATTAGATAGCTTACTGAGAACACCCAGTTTGTAGAACTAAAAAGTGTCTGATTGGTTGCAAATGTAATCCAATTACTAAGATTCACTTGTGCCTCCCACCCAGCTGTTGTTTGTATATATGACCCATAAGGAAATGTGCTTATCCAAAAACCAGCACCGGCTGCAGGATTAAACGGCAGTCCAGTGATTAGTCTCACATTGTTCATGTTGCCTGACTGCTGTGCATAATGATAAGTTAGAGTAACAACATTTCCTATTTTTGTATATCTATACGTTGCAGCATTGGCGGGATTCGTGGCAATTATATTTTGATTAGAATCTCTATAAACAGGTGTCCAAGTCCCCTCTTCATAATCATCCAAGGTATTCGCATCAGTAGATGCTGATTGCGTGGCGGGGAAGGTTATGCCATTGGATACCTGTACAACGCCACCCGAGGTGTTTTCGGTTGTAGTGCCTACTAGCAGACGCCCAGCAGAGGTAATACGCATACGCTCAGGAACACTACTAGATGTACCTGAACCACCAGTGAAAAATGCCAAAGCGCCTAGAGTAGTGCTTTCTAGTATATTTCCGATGGCACTAATAGAGTTAAGAGCAGTTCCACCGCTTAACTGAATTCCAGTGACCGAATTAGTCGTAGTGCTACGATTATTTAGAAATATGCCACCGTAGGTGCTGTTCCAAAATGTTGCATTACTGACTGCGGTATTTTCTGTTTCTACAACTCGCAATGCACGACCCGGTGAATTGCTACCAATGCCTAGTCTCCCATTGGTATTATCCCAGAATAAATTGATGTTACCAGCAAATGCCGATCCTGAATTATACTGCACATGGCCGGCGGATCCTCCGGGTGTGGTTACCACACCCGATGCCCCAGTAGCGCCAACTTGACTAAGATTTAACGGCTGTACCCATTGACTGCTGGTACCGTCATTGATGTAGATGTATTCTAATAGGGATTCGCTGTTGAGCCAACGTGCACCAGTAACTGGACTAATTGGTGCTGCATTGGCATAGGCAAATGATCCTGCACCTGTGGGTCCAGTGGCTCCTGCAGGGCCAGTTGCACCTGTGGCACCATTTGTACCTGAAGCACCTGTGGCACCTGGTGAGCCAGCCGATCCCGGTGTACCCGCCACCCCTGTGGGTCCTGTGGCTCCTGCAGGGCCAGTTGCACCTGTGGCACCATTTGTACCTGAAGTACCTGTGGCACCTGGTGAGCCAGCCGATCCCGGTGTACCCGCCACCCCTGTGGCTCCGGTGGCCCCTAAGGCACCACCGCCGGCAATTATGGTACCCGATGGTAGTACTATGGCATTGCCCTGAGCAGTTATAGTGGCTCCACCCAGGATTAGGCTGTTGCCCGACAGGTACAGATCACGCCATCGTGAGTTAGCTGTGCCTAAAT
>Ga0214923_10006851_pt1 | contig 12622 bp, 29 predicted proteins | sample LL1510_MetaG_FD_177993 | JGI IMG/M metagenome (GOLD analysis project Ga0214923, IMG submission 177993) | Freshwater microbial communities from Lake Lanier, Atlanta, Georgia, United States - LL-1510 | ecosystem: Environmental > Aquatic > Freshwater > Lake | place: USA: Georgia | collected...
AAAAAGAAGAGGATTTGGTTTGCTCTCCTCCATTTGTTGAAAAATCTTTCACTTCAAATTATTTGGGATTTGAAGAACACTTCTTTTCTTTATTAAGCATATTTTCCAATCTTTATTATGGAGTAACATCTTTAGATAATAACCAAACATTTAGATACGCCTACGGCGCGGCTTATTATGGAGCAGATGATGGGACTGGTGGTGGAGCAATTTATTCTGGGTTTCTGGCAAATGAAATCGGGCCATACGCAATAGAACAATCAATATTTGTAACAATAGGAAATTTAGGAGACATACCATTTAGAATAACAAAAACACCAGATTTAGATGATAACTACGCAAGTTTTTCTATAAGTGTAAATAAGTATTGGTCTTATGGCGGAACATACGATACGACTACCGGGCTACCTTTGACATAAGCCTAAAAGCATGAACTGGCTAACCGAAAATTTTGCTAATATCATGGCCGTGGTCGGTGCAGTCGTTGTCCTTGCCCGTATCGTTGTGAAGCTTACTCCAACGCCCAAGGATGATTCTATTCTTGAAAAAGTTGTTTCAGTTCTAAAGACCCTCGGTCTTCATATTGACTGATGATTTCTTCTGTCCTTGCAATTGCAGGGGCTTTGGTTGGGGCTTGGCTTTGGTGGCTGAAAAACAGAGCTAAAACCAAACAACAAATTGACGACGATCAAATTGAATATGCTAGGAAGCTTCGTGAAAAAGAGTTGGATTCTTGGTGGCGTAGCAATCATCCTTAATGGGTGCGCTTCTACCAGCTACAATTACAAATATCCAACTGGCTCCGATCTTCAGGAGTTAATTTTAGAATGGGATGCCATTGAGCGTTCCAATGGCAAATGTCCCCAGGCTTATAGGGATCAGTATGTAAAGGCACTTAAAAGCCTCAATAACGCCATTGCAGAGTCGGAGAGATGGAGGTCTAGGGCAGAATCTAAATGACGCACAGAGAGGCAATAGAACGCTCTCAAGGGCATATTAAACAACTTGAACCCACCTTTGGCAAAAGAGTGGCTGATTGGTTTAGTGAACTTTTGGAAAAGAAGATTCCTGTTTTGATCTATTGTTCAGTTAGAACACCAGAGGAACAGGAAGAACTCTACGCCCAGGGGAGAACTAAGCCTGGAGCCAAGGTTACAAATGCCAGGGGAATCCCAGCGCAGAGCCTTCACATTGGCGGTCATGCCATTGACTTTGTGCCATTATCCAGAACATCTACTGGGGAGTTTGTGGTATCATGGGATGACGACAAGACTTATGCAATCTGCCAAAAGATTGCAGAAAAATATAATTTAAGGCATCTTGATTGGGAGACACCCCACCTGGAAGATGGAACAATTTCTGGCTGGAGAGAACTTGTTTCACCACAGAAACAAGATGTGAAAAAGAATAAGATTTCAATGGCCAATAAGAAGCCATGGGCTAGCAGATAAAACATGACACTAGCAAAGGATGTGGCCAAGAAACTTTCAGCAAAACAACAATACCACATGGCCAGCATTCAGCTTGCAACGGCTGAAGGAATAGAAAAGAAATACACCAAGGGCGCACTCGAACATCGCAGTAATTTGTGGGAGCTTCCAACTGCCAAAGTTGTAGAATCAATAATTGAAGAAGCTATAGATCAAAACACCTATGCCTTTACATTACGCCAGCAAATGCACGCTTTGATTTGTTTGTTGAAAGAAGGTTCAGAGGATGAATCAGTTTGTGCAACCACAGCCAGGGAGAATTGTAGGCTGGCCTATGAATTGCTTGTAGGAAAATGAAAGGTTGGAAAAAGTTTCTTGCTGTCTCCTGTAGTCATGGCCATTTGGCAGATGCCAAAGCAACCAAGGCTGTGCTTGAATTTAAGAGGAGATGGAAGCCAGACTTAACCCTACACCTTGGGGATGCAATCGACCTGGCCGCATTTAGGGCTGGGGCAATGAAGTCTCCAGATTCTTCAGATAGGGCCGCAAGCATTCAAGAAGACTTCCGTGCGGGCATAAACTTTTTACACCTATTGCAACCAAATGTTTTCTTCATTGGAAACCATGAGCATCGCGCATATGAGCATCAATATTCTCCAAATGCTATCCTGGCTCATTGTGCCACTAGCTGTCTGGCAGACATCCACCAGCTTTGTAAGGACATCAAGGCAGAGATTGTGCAGTACGACATTGTGAAAGGCTGGAGGGAATTTGGTGGAACACTCTTTGGCCATGGGTGGATGTTCAATGAGAACGCCGTGCGCGATCATGTGGAGATGATGAGAAAGCCAGTTGTGATTGGGCATCTTCATCGTGTGGACAGGGCGGCCGGAAGATCAGTTGGAGCCCCCATTGGATGGACTATTGGCTGTCTGGCAAATGTGGATTCCATGCATTATGCCAGGCGTAATCGTTCTGTGACCAGGTGGCAACACGGCATTGCCTGGGGTGAATACAATGGCAGGAACTGCATCGTGAATGTTTTGTCTCCGACTGCTGATGGAGAGTGGAGGTTCCCAGTATGAAACCAAACAATTCTTGGAAGGATAAAAAATTTGTTGGGGAGTGGGGCAAGACTTTGCAGAATTATATTCTGCGTAAGGCAGAAAAAGTTCCAGAGGGATTTCTTACAGGCCCGCAGGCATTGATAAAAATGGGATTGTTTGGTTCTGCTGGAGGGCAAAGGACAACACTTCTAGCAAACATGGTTGCTGATGGTGTGTTGATCAAAAAAAGCTTTAGAATTGTGGATGGTTCTGGCCGCAGAATTTCAGCCATCGTACACTACAAAATTGCCAAGAAGCCATAAGTTGTTGATGTTCAATGAAATCCTTTTGAAGAAAAACCATTGACATTCCCTTGATAATGCTTACATTGTGGGCATGACAAGAATTGAGGCAACAATTAGAGAGCTTCCCCATGGATGGCTTTGGAAAGAACGTGGGACTCTTTTTAAGACAGCCCAATCTGTAATTACTGCCCTTAAAAAAGAGGATCGTCAGGCTATTGCTAGTGGAAAAAATGTGGTAATTCGTCTTACAAATTGGGAAACAACTTCAACTGCTGGCAAAAAAATTGTTGGGTTCTTAACTTCAAAATAAACCAAGAAAGGAACAAGCCATGCAAACAATCGAAACACCTAAAGCCAAAAGAAAATTCAGCCAAACTTGCAACACCAAACAGGATTTTATTGATTTAATTCACGAGCTTGATGCCGTGGCATTGAGAGAGAAATATGATCCGAATCATGCTGATTGCGTGAGCAAGGATTGGCATGAAGGATTCAAGCGAGGGCAATCTTTTGCCTATGACCTAATCCTGTCCGAGCTTACTAAGAACTACGACACCAGAACCTACTAACCAAGAAAGGAACACATATAATGCAACCAATATAAATCACAAAAACACAAAAGACAGCAAGCCAGAAATACTGGGAAACCAAAGGGGTCAAGTTTGTTAAAAGCAAATGCATATCCATGAGCTTGAGCGGTGCTATGGGTGAAGAAAGAGATAGCTGGTTAGCCTATTACAAGAAGGAATATCTTGCTTCTGGTGGCAACACTCTTGAATCCATTGTTGATTGGATGGATCAAAAGAAAGACAAAATGCTTCAAAGGATGCTGGCCATCAAAGCAAAAACAAAAAGATCAATGGTGGTAATTGATTAAGAAAGTTATTGACCTGGAAAACAAACTGCATACAACAAGAAAGGAACACAATGAAAGCAATTAAAATCTACAACCTTATTATGCTCGGAATACTTATTGGAATGGGGCTTCTCTCCTGGCTGGAGTTCCTGTGCAAATAGCTATTGGACTATTCCTGTTTGTTTTTGGAATTGTCCTGTGGGCAGTTCTCCATAAACTTGGGAATGCCATCCAGCAAAGGGAATTTGAGAAAGAAAGATTTGCCATGATGGTTGCCCAGGAATTAGACAGGCTGGATAAAGCAGTAAAAGAAAATAATAGAATGATTGCCAATGCAGAGGCCATGCTAGAACCACAAGTAAAGTGGTGGGGTAGAAACTAAAAGCAAAATGAAATCCTCTAAATCCCAAAAGAAATTTGAATTGTTATGGAAGGCCATGAGAGGCCAGCCCTTAATCAAAGAATACAAGTTCCATCCAAAGAGAAAGTGGAAAATTGATTACTGGCATAGCTCTGGGGTGGCTATTGAAATTGAGGGTGGCATTTGGACAGGAGGACGGCACACCAGAGGCAAGGGCTTTGTAAATGATATGGAAAAATACAATGCTCTTGCTGAAAGAGGAGTGCTTTTGTTTAGGGTTCCAGGCCATCAAATCAATCTGCAATGGCTTGCACCTATTTACGATACCATTAACAGAGGGGGTTCAATGAGTTATTTGAAGTTACTAAAAAAGATTGAGGAGGAATTGAAATGAGTGAACAGAATCCCCCTTGGTTGCCTGGTGAAACCACAGATGAATATGTGCTTCGGGTCTATGGCCCGACACCAGACACAGAACTTGATGAGAGCAGAGATTTCAGATCACTAAACCTACCAAAACAAGGAAGCATCGAAGATCGCCAATCACTTGGGGACTTCGATAGAGAAATAAAAAGGAGCATAAAATGAACGATAATCAGAATCAATTAGCAGTAACAAGCAATGGAGTTGCAACACATATCAGACAGGCCACAGATGTGGCTGGTGCTTGCAGAGAAATTGTAATGAAAACAGCCCAGCAGATTGGCAAGGGTGATAAGAAATATGTAAGGGTTGAGGGCTGGCAATCCATTGCTGTGGCGCATGGTTGTGTGGCTTCAGCCAGGGATGTTGAAAGAGTTGAGGATGGATTTCGTTGCATTGGAGAGGTTAAAAGAATGGACAATGGCCAGGTGATCTCCATGGCAGAGGGATTCCTGGGTGATGATGAGCCCATGTGGGCTAATCGTCCCACTTATGCCAAGAGAGCGATGTGTCAGACCAGGGCAATTAGCAGGGCTTGTCGCTCTGCTTTTGCACACATTGTGGTTTTGATTGATTCAAAGTTAAGCACCACACCAGCAGAGGAGGTTCCCCATGGTGGTTTTGAAGATATCAATACAGACAAATATGAAGCACCACAAAAAGAAGCCATCAAGATTGTATCTGAAGTAACCAATCAAAAGGTAACTGAAGAACGAGACATGGTTTTGAAGTTTGGCAAATGGAAGGGTGTTTCCATTAGGCAGATTGCAAGAAGTGAAGATGGATTGAGTTACCTTGAGTGGCTGGTCAAACAGCCATTGAAAGATGGCCAGGATGGAAAACCATTCAAGAATGATATTATCAGAAATGAAATTATTGCAGAAGTGCTTATGAACGCAGGGGGAAAGGAGGTGAAAGATGAAGGAGATCAAATCCCATTCTGAGTTGATACAGAACTTTAGCGATCAAATACCCGGCATTCTTAGTGAGAACTTCCGCAAGGTGGCACAGCTTGAGAGAGATCGTGTGGCCGAACTTGTGCAATCTCTTGCCGATGGTAGCGAAGACCCGATTCAGAAAAACATTCTTGAAGAAGTGGCTACGTCCATAAGGAGGTTGCCAAATGTCTATTGATGTGAAGATTGAACCAGCAAAATTCAGCATAATGGAATGGAGGAACCCAAAAAATGATAGACCAAAGGAAAATGATAGATGCCTTGTTATTGTTGGAAACAATGTTCATGCGGCTAGGTTCATTGGTGGCTCGTATTTTCTTATCAATTGGACAAGGGCTAATGTCGTTGATGCCTGGGCAGAATGGCCAAAGGCTCCTATCCTCTAGGGAAATATATGCAAGAAATCTGTTCAAGCATTGGAGAAGCAGGGCTAATAAAAATAATGATTGCGGGCTTTATATTGGGCGCGTTGGTAAGCACCATTATACTCGGCGTCTTATTGTTGGCCAGGATTGAAAGGAAATAAATGAGTGTAAAAAGATTGAAGCTTGTTGATGAGTTCCATGACTACATTGGAAGAAGGCTTAAAGAATTGTTTAATGACTTCAGCCATGCCCAACATCAAAATTATAAAGACATCATAACCCAATTGGAGTTTAGCCATCGTGTCACAAAGGAACTATTGGAGAGAGCCAAGAAGTATCAGAAAAGGGACAAGGAAAGCAAAAAATGAAGCTACCCTGGATAAAGTTCTATGTGAACGATTGGTTGGCTGATGAGGCAGTTAGAGCCTGTTCAATTGAATCCAGGGGGCTTTGGATTGATATGTTGGCTTTAATGGCAAAGTCTGAAAACCATGGTCAGCTTTTGATTGGTGGCAAGCCAGCTAGTGCAGATCAGCTTGCCAGAATTGTTGGCATATCTGCACAAAAGACTACTGAATTGATGGACGAGTTATATGCGGCTGGCGTGTTTAGTTTCGACAAAGATGTCATCATTTCACGCAGAATGGTGAAGGATGAGCGTAAGCGTAAGTCATCTAATGATAGGGTTTTACGCTGGAGAAACAGCAATGTAACAGAAATGAAACGTAAATGTAACACGAATGTAATGGGGCAGAGACTAGAGACTAGAGACAAGAGACTAGAAAGAGAGAAGACGCTGGTGCGTCCCACTCGCTCTGATTGGTTGGCTTATGCAAATGAAATCAAATGGAACACCAGGGATGCTGAATCTGCTTTTGATTATTATGAATCCAATGGATGGAAGGTAGGTGGCAGAGCCCCAGTTAAGGATTGGAAGGCTTGTGCCAGAAATTGTCAGAGAAGGAACCAAACAACAAACCAAAAAGGAACAAATACAATGCAACAAAAACAAAAACCAATATCATCCTGTGAGTCTGCACCACTCTACAGAATCATGGGATATGCTTCTTACAATGAATGGGAAAAGGCTGGTTGCCCATCATGAGTATGCTTGATTATCAAATGATTGAATCAGCCCTATCTGCAATCTCTTACAGGCTGAATAGTATTGAGGAAAAGGTTAAAAAATATGAAAAGCTTACTGAAGTAAGGGAAAGCATGGGTGAAGACCCCTTCAAAGATGGCAGAATGGCCACCATTTTGGCCTCAAGACTAACCCCACTATGCAAGAAAGTGGCACAAATTGAAGCAAAAATGGGCTTAAAATCGTCTTTGGAGGTCAAGTTGCCAACCATACCCCAAATTGAGGTTCCCGTTGATTTAAGGATGATTCCAGGCAAAGGTGGCAAAAAGAAAAACAGAACGGCAGAGGTTGTTCAGATGAGGTGGAAGGTCTGGAAAATGCAACATGAGGCTGGTATCCCCATGAATGCCATTGCCAGGGCTTGGAAATGTGACCATGGATCAATCTGCTATGCCAAAAAGCAAGGGTGGATTGTTGGTGATAACAAGAGGAGTGTCCCCTATCAAAGGAAATCATCCAAATGAGCTTCCACTTTGCATCTCAATTGACCATGCCATTTGTTGAGCCTGGCGAAACCCACCATCCAAACAAACCAATTGGTTCAAAGCAATGCCAACAGATTCTGTCCCACCTACAAAGTGGTAGGCCAATCACAGCCCTGGAAGCCTTAAACCTTTATGGGATTTTTAGGTTGGCAAGCAGAATCCATGACCTAAAAAAGAATGGAATTGCCATTAAGAGCAGGGATGTGGAAACTGAAACAGGAAAGAAAGTGAGCCAATACTATGTTGATTGAAAACTTGCCAAGCAAAAGGATGGAGGTTGTTCTGTTTAAGATTCAGATTCAAGACCTGTTTTGCTGGAAAGAACTACCCAAGGCATATCCAACATTGCAGACAGCCATGGCAAATGTTCCAGATAGGCCAGCAAGAATCATGAAAAGGTCAGATAAGGGCTGGGAAATTGTTTGGAGTAAGCAATGAAGGTTCTTGTTGCCTGTGAGTATTCTGGGGCTGTTCGTGATGCATTTATTGCAAGAGGGCATGACGCCATGTCTTGTGACCTGTTGCCAACAGATGTACCAGGTCCGCATTATCAAGGAGATGTTTCAAATATTATAAATGATGGATGGGACTTAATGGTTGCACATCCACCATGTACTTATCTTTCAGTAAGTGGAATGCATTGGACTAAAAGAGGGCTTAGAGACCCAAAGCTTACAGAGGATGCATTGGATTTTGTAAATCTTCTGCTTAATGCACCAATAGCAAGAATAGCACTAGAGAATCCAGTAAGTGTTATTTCAAGCAGAATAAGAAGGCCAGACCAAATAATTAGCCCATGGCAGTTTGGGCATGATGCCAGCAAAAAGACTTGTTTTTGGTTAAAAAGCTTGCCAATGCTTCAGCCAACAAAAATAATTGAGCCAAGAGTTATCAATGGCAAAAAGCGCTGGGGAAATCAAACTGACAGCGGGCAGAACAAGCTTCCTCCATCAAAAGATAGGTGGAAAATTAGGAGTGAAACATACAGAGGAATTGCAGAGGCAATGGCAGAGCAGTGGGGATGCATTAAATGAATATAGCAAAACAAGCCAGCCTATTTGGTGGAGAACTTGAGCCAGACCAGGATGAGTCAAAGTATTCAACCAAGATAGAAGCACCAGTTTATCAGCCAAGTGAGAAGAAGCCACATTTAAGAGAACTGGTTGATCTATCAAAAACAAATAGTCTGATTAGGGAAATAATTGCTTCAGACATTCAACAGGATGTGAAGCAGTTCCTAATGGAGGCCGCCTATAGGCACGCTGTCTTCAATTATGAAAAGATTGCAGACTATTACGCCCATGCATCTCCAGAGGTTCAAGCCCTTATGGACAAATCTGCCCTGGTAATTATAGACTTTGGGAAAGCAATCCAACATGGCTATGTGAAGCTATGTGACGAAATTAAGAGCCAATACCTTGAAGAATCAGAATGACTTTGCAGTTTTTATATTGACCCATGGTAGGCCAACAAATGTAAAGACCATGGACACCCTGCAAAGGGCTGGCTATACAGGAAAGCTTTACTTGGTTGTTGATGATGAGGACAAGACATTGGACAAATACATTGCCAATTTTGGCAAGGATAGGGTTGTGGTTTTTGATAAAAAGCAGATGGCAGACCAGGTTGATGAGGGCAATAATTTTGATGAAAGAAGGACAATTACTCATGCCAGGAATGCCTGTTTTGAAATAGCCAAGGCTAAGGGGATCAAGTTCTTTATGGAGCTTGATGATGACTACATTTCATTTGAATACAGATATGTAAGCAAATGCGGTCAAAAGCTAAAGGTTCACAAGGTTCAAAACCTAGATCAAATCCTTGACCTATATCTTGAATTTTATAAGGCAACAGGCTTTGCAAGCATAGCATTTGCCCAGGGAGGAGATTTCATTGGTGGAGTTGAAAACAAGTATGCAACCAAGAAGCCACTAATCAGAAAATGCATGAACTCATTTATCTGCTCCACAGAAAGGCCATTCCAGTTTATTGGGGCAATGAATGAGGATGTGAACACTTATGTGACCCTTGGATCAAGGGGTAAGCTATTTGGAACTATACCAATGATAAGCCTGGTTCAGACAGCAACCCAGAGCCAGAAAAACGGTATTACTGATATGTATATTAGATTTGGAACTTACTGCAAGGCTTTCACCACGGTTATGATGCACCCCTCAAGCGTCAGGATATCCATGATGAACACAAGTAACCCCAGGATACACCATAACATCAAATGGCAGAACACAACTCCCATGATCATTGATGAAAAGCACAAAAAGCCCAATGCCAATAACATCTCACAAGATTCAACTGCACTTTGACATAGAATAAACAGAGCCTAAAGAAATCCTACATGGAAATCCAAGCCATCAAGAGCGACCAGATAAGGGCAGAAGAGATTTTGCTGGATATTTGCCCAGACAATGCAGAGCTAAGGAAAATAACCAGGCCAGGGCGTTCCCATGAAAGAATCAAAATGCTTAGGCAAGTGATTCATAGGCTTATTTTAGAACAAATACCAACAGCCGTCATTGCAAAAGCCCTAAAAATTAAGCAACCAGCAGTTCAATACCATGCCAGGTGGCTTGAGAAAAACGGTAAGATTGTTAAGCCATACAGGTTTGCACATTGGATAAATGCTGTATGAGCAACCAGCAAGACCCAGCAGACAGCATCCTGGCAAGCTACACGCCAGACATGGCCAATGAAATAGATACCATTGAGGATGTGGTGAAGGAGAGGCTGGCCAAAATTAAGGGCATGAATCCAGGGATTGGCCTTAATGAGCTTGCCAAAATAGCCGCACAAGTGGTTGAGGAAACAATTCAAACAGACATCCACAGCCCAATGCTTAGAACCAAAAGGGACGACACCCTGGATGAAGCCTTGCTTGCCTTAGCAACAAACAGGAGCCCAGAAAGCCTAACCAGCATTGCCAAAAAATACATAAACCCAGTAACAGGGAAGCCTTACACCAGGGCGGCGCTGTCTGCACGGCTATCAGAGCTTACACAAAGGACAGGCATTGTTATGAGAGTGCAACGCTCTCAAAGGGTTAGAGAAATTTACAAAGCCAGGGCTCTAAGGGTTCACCAGAGGAGACGCCAGGAATGCCCAAAATGGCCAAAGGGAGCCTGGGAAAAAGGCATTAAAAAAACGGTAGCCAGGGGCAAGAAATGAGAACAGGTAGCAAGGTTGTGTGTGTGGATGATAGATTCCCAGTTGAGATATTAAACCACTACAACAATTTGCCCATCAAAGATAAGGTATATACCATTAGGGGTATGGGTATAGGCATAGGCACAGATGGCCAGCCAGGGGAAGTGGTTGTGTACCTGGAGGGCTTGAACAACCCATGTTCTTCAGTAAAGCCTTACCCAGAAAGAGGCTTTGCACAGCATAGATTTAGAGAATTAGAACCACCAGCCGAGGACGCCCAGGAGGCACAAATGCCATGGGAAGAATTGGTAACAGCATAAGGAGCATACAAATGAGCAAGGCAATAACCCAAGACAACGAAAGACAGCTAGGATTGGAACTCCAAAAAACGGTAGGCAAGCTACGCCAGGCCAGGGAACAGGCTATCCAGGACATGGCAGAGGCCATCAGCCTGGCCGCCGATGCAGGGCAGTTGCTATTGTCAGCCAGGAGTGAGGGGCTGGACATCGACCAGGTGCTTAAAATTGGGGGCTTAAATGGGGAGGAGGGAAGGAGGCTGGAGAGGGTGGCCAAGGCCAAATCTATGCTATCCAACCCCAAGCCAGGGGAACTCAAGCAATTGTGCCTATGGGCAGGGATTCTGCCAGACCCCATTGAGGGCTCAAGCCCCAGGCCACAAGCCCATTGGCTATCCTATGTCTTTAAGGCCAAGCAATGGATGGCCAGGAAGAGCCCAGCACAATGGACTGAAGCCCAAAAACTAGAGTTTGTGGAGGAGGCCAAGCCCCTGGTTAAAGCCTGGGTAGAGGCAGGGGGCAAGCTTGAATAAGGCCAGCCCATATTCATTTGTAGGCAGGGCTCATTTTACTCTGTTAAAAAATGAATGCACCCAGACCCATCCATTTGCCCTGGACGCCCAGGGGCATTAAAAAAACGGTAGCCCCCCCCAATGGAACAAGACCAGGACACATATACTACTAGCATACAAGGGGATAACGATGTAGAGCCCATGTACTATAATGTGCTACAACCACAAGGGCTTACAGAAAGCCAGCAACACAAGGGCTTGGGCTTGACCCTTTTCCTGGTTGGCCTGGGAATTTTGGGCTTTGCTTTAGGCTGTATATCAATAGCTTACAGAGTCTGGGAAAAGGTAAAATGACACCCTTGATTTATAAGGACTTACACCCATGGGCGTGACTTACAAAAGGCACTATGTTGATTTCTTAGATACTTACACGAATAGCAACGATATGTTCTGCAATGTGTTGTCTATAAATAATTTAGATAACTTTTTATTGTGTAAAAATTCCCACGGCAGGTTCCGAGCCGACGACTCTTTGTGCAAGTTTCTTAAAAAAGCATTTAGGAAAAGTCTAATCTAAAAAGGTTTATGAAAGAAAAAACTTCTACGCTGGCTCAAGTTTTTATGAAAGAAAAATTCCCCATGCTGGTTCAAAAGAAAATCTCTGAACTTCTGCCAGCATCTTACAATCCAAGAAAAATTTCTTCTGATGCTTTGGGAAGACTAACAAAATCTCTGCATGAACTTGGGAATCTTCAGCCAATCACCTGGAATGCAAAAACAGGAAGGATTGTTGGAGGACATCAAAGATTGAAATGTTATATGGCCATGGGAGTTGATGTTGTGGATGTTTGGGCTGTATGGCTTGATGAGCAAAAAGAAAAGGCGGCCAATCTTGCATTGAATAAATTAAGTGGAGAGTTTGATTTGCCACAATTAAAAGACTTGATTGAGGAATTGGATACTGGGGAAGTTGATTTGGATATAACTGGATTTGGGGCAGATGAGCTTGCTGAACTCATGCAACAAGCCTCTCCAGAGGAAGACGATAAAAAGACTGAGGGTGAGAAGTGCCAGACTTGTGGCAGACCACTATGATGCATGATAACCCAGAAAGAACTAAGAGAAAAGTGGGGCTACAGCCCAGGGCAGATTTCCAAGATGGTTGCCAGGGGAATGCCATTGGATTCAGAGGCTTCAGCGATGAGATGGAGGCTGGAGAACATGAAGATGCCCAAAAAGCATTCAATTCCAATCCCAGAAAGCCAAGAAAACAAAGAAGAATCA
>Ga0214923_10006852_pt1 | contig 12622 bp, 4 predicted proteins | sample LL1510_MetaG_FD_177993 | JGI IMG/M metagenome (GOLD analysis project Ga0214923, IMG submission 177993) | Freshwater microbial communities from Lake Lanier, Atlanta, Georgia, United States - LL-1510 | ecosystem: Environmental > Aquatic > Freshwater > Lake | place: USA: Georgia | collected 2015-10-15
GCGTAACCTTCAATATCAAACCCCGACTCAACTATTACGAGGACATGTCGGCCGCGCTGGTGAACGGTGTTCGGCCCAAGGCGGTCAACGCCACAGGCACAGACTTTGCCGACTTGCTGCAAGGCACGGCCCAAAACGACTGGATGAGCGGGGGCGCCAGCAACGACACATTGATGGGTGGCGCTGGCGGTGACGACATGGAAGGCGGCGCCGGCGACGACCTGATTTTGGGGGGCGACAATGGCGCCACCGACCAGTGGGGCAACGTCCGTGGCGACTCTGCGCGCTACAACGCGCCCTTTGAGCGCTTCACCGTCAGCACCGTGATGGTGGACCTGGACGGCAACGGCACCAAGGAAACCACAGCGATTCAGGTGCAGGACTCGCTTCCATCAGAAGACCCCAGTTCTTTGGGCACCGACACCTTGGTGGGCGTGGAAGGCATCAGCTTCTCCAACCGCTGGGTGGACATGAACATTGGCCGCTGGGAGTGGACAGATGACCGCGGCCAGACCACCAGCAACGTCTCGGGCACATTGTTTGGCGACATCCTGAGTGGCGACGTTCGCAAGGACGGCGTGACCCAGGCCCTGGGCCAGTCCGACAACCTCCATGGCAACGGCGGCAACGATGTGCTGCTGGGCCTGGGGGGCGGCGACCACCTCAATGGCGGTGGCGGCAACGATGTGCTGGACGGCGGCGCCAACGGCACCAGCGGAGACGCCTGGCGCGACCTGGACCAGGCGCGCTTCTCTGGCAAGCAAAGCCAGTACACCGTGTCCAACGTGACGATCAATGCCGTTGGCACCAACGGCAACTACAGCGTCTTCATTGGCAACAACAATGTGGCCAACAAGGCGGGGGACACGTTCACGGTGACCGACACCACCCTGTCAAGCGATGTGGTGGAGGTTTTGACCCTGGCCGCCAACAACCTGAACCTGGTGGATGGCCTGCACGGCAGCGCCAGCCTGGTGGTGGACAACCTCGCCAGTGATTTGGGCGGCGAAGGCGCGGACCTGGTGTTCAACGTGGAAAGCCTGATGTTCCAGGATGGCCAGTTGGAAACCGAGGTGCGCATCAATGCCAACGACTGGAACAACGATGGCAAGCTGGACTGGGTCAATGTGACCGGCACCAACAAGGCCAACACCCTGACGTTTGCGGACGTGGTGACCAAGTCGGGCAAGACAGAAGCGGCCCTGCTGGCAACCCAGATCGACATCGACTTGCGCGAAGGCGATGATGTTTATGTGGGCGGCACGGGCGGTGAGTCAATTCGCCCGGGCTCGGGCAATGACTATGTGGATGGCGGCGCCAATATCGGCAAGAACCAGTGGGGCGGCGACATGCGCGACGAGGTGCGTTTCGAGGGCAAGTTCTCTCGCTACGTTTTGGTCGATGTGACGCTCAACAAAGCCACCAACGGCAACTGGACCCTGAGCAGCACCAAGGGGCTCACCTACACCCTGGGCAGCGGCGCGGCGGCGACGTCAACCAATGCAGATGTGGCCAAACTGGGCACCGAAGGCTTGACCGGCATTGGACAGGCCATTGACAAATTGGTGGCCAATGCGGGCACACAAACCTCCCTGTCGGGATGGATTGTGGCGGACCGACTGCCTGCTGCCTTCCAGGGCACCGGCGTGGACGCGCTGCTGAACGTGGAAGCCATTGCGTTCAGCGACAAATGGATGCCGCTGAGCATGCAGACCTTCTTCCAGCGTGACAGCAAAGATGTGATCACCAGCGCCTATGTGGACGGCACCACCCGCGACGATGTGATTGGCTACTCAGACAGCCTGGGCGCCGACGACTACAAGTACACCGGCGATGACAACCTGCGCGGCAACGAAGGCAATGACCTCATCAAGGGCGGCGCAGGCGCCGACTGGATGGAAGGTGGCGCGGGCGACGACACCCTGGACGGCGGCAGCGATGGCGTGGACCCCATGGGCAACGTGCGCGGCGACTCTGTGCGCTACAACGGCGAGTTTGACCGCTACACCATCACCGCCAACGAGAACGGCACGGTAACGGTTGCAGACTCGCAAGCCGATGGCGATGGCACCGACACGCTGATCAACATCGAGGGCGTGTCCTTCAAAGATCGCTGGGTGCAACTGGGGGTGAACTCCTGGATCAACCGCGACCCCAAGACCAACAAGATCACCAACATCTTTGTGCAAGGCTCGATGCTGGGCGAGAAGATTGACGTCTCCAACAGCGTGAACAAGACGGTGTCGCACAGCATTCGCGGCAACGAGGGCGATGACACCCTGATTGGTGGCGCCGGGCCCGATGATTTCATGGGCGGCGCAGGCAACGACTCGATGGTGGGCGGCGCCAACGGCACCGACGCCTGGGGCAACCCCGGCTTTGATGTGGTGCGCTACGAAGGCGCGTTTGCGCGCTACACCATTGAGTTCAGCCAGGATGGTGAAACCTGGACCAGCACCAACCCCGGCACCGAGGGCATGAAAATTCGCGTAGTGGACTCTTGGGCCGACTCGGACGGTGGCACGGGCTCTGACATTTTGTCGGGCATTGAGGCCATCAGTTTCTGGGACCGCTTTGTGATGTTGCAATCCACCAAGACCGTGCAGGACTTGGATGGCGACGGCCGGCCCGACAGCGCCGAGTTGATTGGCACCAACGGCGCCGACTTGCTCAAGGGCGATGTGACCAACGACCGACTCCAAGGCGAAGCGGGCAACGACACCTTGGTGGGCGGCGGCGGCGGCGATTGGCTGCAAGGGGGAACGGGCGATGACTCGCTGGATGGCGGCGCCAACGGCGTAGACGCTGGCGGGCGTGTGCTGATCGATGTGGCAGCCTACAAAAACGCGGCGAACACCTACACCATCACTGCCAACAACGATGGCTCGTACACGGTGACGTCCACCGCCACCGATGCAGACTCGGAAGGAACCGACACCCTGACCAATGTGGAAGGCTTGCAATTCTCTGACCGGTTTATCAGCCTGGTGGTCGATCGCCAAGAGCGCGACCTGAACAAGGATGGCGTGACGGATCTGGTGGACGTGCGCGGCCTTGACCTGAGCACCACTGGCGACAACCTGACTTACGCCACGGGCAAGGCAAGCATTGCGCACAACTTCATGGGCGGTCTGGGCAATGACACCTTGACGGGCGGCAGCGGCGCAGATGTGTTTGATGGCGGCGCCGGGAACGACAGCTTGGTAGGTGGGGAGGGCGTGGACCGTGCACGCTTCAGTGGCAAGTATGCAGACTACACCATCAGCACCAACACGGGCGTCACCACCGTGGTCCACAACAACCAAGGGGCGGATGGCACGGACACGTTGACGGGCATCGAAGAGTTGGTGTTCTCGGACCGGATTTTCAAGCTGGGGACGCAAGCCGTCACCAGCAAGGAAGTGGACACCGATGGCAACCAGAAGATCGATACCCGCATCATGTCGGGCACCGACTCGGCTGACACCCTTTTGGGCAGCAGCACACTGGCCAACGTGATCGATGGGGGCAATGGCAACGACACCATCACCGGCGGCGCCATGGGCGACGACATCACCCCAGGAGCGGGCAACGACCGCATCGACGGTGGCGGCAACAATGGCCTGGATGCCGCAGGCAATCCAACCATGGACCGCGTGTTCTATACCGGCAAGCAGTCCACTTACACCCTGACGGCCTGGGAGAAAGGCAGCTTTACTTTGTCCGGCACCCTAGCGACCGGTGACGTGCTGTCAGTGACCGTGGGTGCCAAAACCGTCAGCTATGTGGCGGCGTCCAGCACGCTGGCCACGGAGGCGACGGCGTTTGCAGCGGCCATTCAAACCGCCATCGACACCAGCACGACGGAATTCACGGCCACTGCGTCCGGTGGCACCTTGTCGTTGACAGGCAAAGACTTGCTTTTTGCGGTGATTCCCACCGTGACGAACGGCAACCTCACCACAGCGGCCAGTTACGAGCGCTGGTATGAGGTGACTGGCAGCGACACCGGGACAGACCAGTTGGTGAACATCGAGCAGGTGGTGTTCTCGGATGCGGCCACAGATTTGTCGTTCAAGACGTCCAAGACCGCGGCCTGGGGCGCCACTGGCCTGGAGGTTTCCACCCTGTACACCGGCACAGCCCTGAGCGACCTGATGGTGTCGACGGCGGCCAACGAGGTCTTTGTGGGCATGAGTGGCAGTGATCACTTTGTGATTCCTGATGCGGCCGGCATTGACACGATCAAAGACTTCCTGACGGGTGCAGGCGGCGACGTGCTGACTTTGCTGTTGGGCATTGGGGACACCGACGGCCTGAACGGCACGGGGGTGGACACCGTGACCGAAGCCTTGGCCAAGGGCAGCCAACAAGGTGCCGACACAGTCTTTGACTTTGGGGCAGGCAACACGGTACGCCTGGTCGGCGTGTCATTGGGCGACTTGACGGCGGACAACTTTGAAGTTATGCCCTCGTTCTAATTCAGGCCATCCAACAAGAAATAAAGCAAAGGACGCATCACCATGGCTTATGAATCAGAAAGCCCCCTGAGCACAGGCATCCCCAACGACAGCACCGACTCGGCCAATGTAATTGGCTCGGGAGTGTGGAGCAAAGCTTCGCTGTCCAGCTCGTCCGACGTGGACTACTTCAAGATCAACGTCGGCAGCGCTGGCCTGATCAAGCTGGACTTCAGCGATGCCCTGGTCACTACGACCGAAACCTGGAAAGTTGCTTTGCTGGATGCCAGCGGCGACTATCTGACGCAGCTGAGCACCACCTCTGTGGGCACGCCGGTGGTGTCGGGTAGCGCCAACACCGGCACCTCCTTGTTGGTCTCGGGCCTGACCTCGCCGATTGCGATTGGCAGCCGCTTCACGCTGGCCACCTCGGGTGCAGACACGGTGATCTACACCGTGTTGGGTGCCACCACGCCCAGCGGCGGCAAGTCCACGCTGACGCTGGACACGGCCTTGGCCAGCACCCCGTCAGCAGCCACCTCGCTGGTGTTTGCACCGGCGCAGATGGGCGTTGCCGGCGGCAGCAGCACGCTGCTGGTGAATGCGCCCGCGTCAGGCACTTATTTTGTCAAGGTGAATGCCTCGAACTGGAGCGATGCCGACTATCAGGTGCGGGCCAGTTTTTTACCGACCATTGAATCTGTCATCAGCAATGACACGAAAGCCCTGGCTGTGGAAGCCGGCAACCGCCTGGTCGCCAATGCCTGGATGACCGGTGCGATCTCGGCGCAAGACGACAAGGACGTCTGGCTGCTGACCACGGCCAGCGCTTCTGATTTCTACATCGACTTTGCCGCAGCCAGTGGCGATGACAATGCCCCGGAGTGGGACGTCAGCCTGGCCTTGTGGAGCGGCGACCAAGCGCTCACGACGGTGCAAGGCGTGGCGCTCAGCGCCAGCGTGGGCAAATCGGCGTCGTTCAAGATCGACAGTGCCAAGTACAGCAGCGCCACCAGCTTTGTGGTGACCGTGGCTGCCAAATCTGGCGTGAGCGTTGACACGGGCAATTACACCTTGCGCGTGCGCGGCGACACGCTGGACCTGAACGATACCCCGGTGATCACCGTAGACACCGTGGGTTCGGGCAAGCCCGGCGAATACATCACCACCGAGGTAGTCCGCTCGCTCAAGGTATCAACCAGCGAAGCCACCAGCAAGGTAGCCTTGAAGAGCCTGTTCAGCGTGAGCGATGCCGATGTGACGGCGGGCACTCAAACCATTGCCAGCTACAAAGTGGCATTGAACAGTGCCTCAGGCCAAACCGCCACCGGCGCGATCAAGATCATTGAAGCCGACGGCAGTGCCACCACCTACACCAACGGCAACCTGATGACGGCCGCGCAGATGGAGAAGGCCTACGTGGTGGCGGGCACCATCGAGGGCACCTTGGACCTGGTGATCCAGGCCTATGACTCCAGCAACGCGCCTGACGCCTCAGGCAGCAGCTCCAACATGCACCAGACCGTGCGCTTGGTCAGCCAATCCACAGGCGTGACCACCACGACGGACGGCAGCCTGAGCCTGACCGAGCGGGCGATCAGCACGGAGTCGGGCTACAGCGAAACGTTGACATTCAAGCTCAACAGCGCGCCCACCAGCGCTGTGCTGGTGTACCTGGAGCAGACCTCGCCGAGCCAGCTGGTGCTCTCCAAGAGCTTGCTGACGTTCACCGCAGAAAACTATGCGACGGCACAAAGCCTGACCGTCACCGCCACCCCCGACAGCCTGACCGAGGGCGATCACACGAGCCAACTGAAGTTTCGCGTGGTCAGCACCGACTCGGCCTACGATGGCTTGGCGGTGGATGCGCAGACCTTTCAACTCAAGGATCCGGTGAACCATGTGCCCACAGGGGCCGTCACCCTGGGCGGTACCGCGCGCGTGGGCCAGGCCTTGTCGGCCAACACCGCCACACTGGCCGATGCTGACACCCTGGGCGAGTTGAATTACCAATGGGAGCGGCAATTGGACGGCACCTGGTCGGACATTGCCAATGCCAACACCAATGCCTATGTGCTGACGAGCGCGGACCTGGGCGCCAAGGTGCGTGTGAAGGTGTCTTATCTGGATGGCCTGAAGACGCCGGAATCACTCAGCTCGGACCCGACCAACACCGTAGGACCTTCAGGCTATGCGCTCACGGGCGTGGCCAAATTCTGGAAAGGCAGCACAGTCAAGCTCAAAGACGTGAGCGTCACCAGCGGTGGTCAAACCGGCACGTCTGACACCGCGGGCGCCTTCTCGCTGGGGGGCCTGGCCCAAGACAGCGGCGCCTCATTGTTCACCGTGAACGCCACCAAGGCTGTGACGGCCACCAAGGCCTCGGAAGCGGGCATCTCTTTGACCGATGTGCTCGCCGCCTTGAAGGTGTACCTGGGCAAAGACTTGCCCACTGACTACAAAAGCAACTACAACTACATTGCGGCCGACTTTGACGCCAACGGCGTGGTCAACCTCAGCGATGTGTTGTCTTTGCTGAAGTACTACCTCGGCAAAACCACGACGGCCACGCCAACCTGGGCTTTTGTGGATGCAGCTGATGTGGACAGCAGTGGCAACATTGCCGGCACCACAGGCAATGTCTCCAAAGCGGCGGCAGCGCCTCATGTGGTGGACGTGGACCTGGGCACCGTCTCCACCGTGGAGTTGGTGGGCGTGTTGCGGGGGGATGTGGACGGGAGTTGGGTGCAGGCCTGAGCGCCAGATTTACACAGCATTCACACTTGGCTTTCATCTCAATCTGATAGTATTTATGAAATTATCAGATTGAGGATACAGCCATGTCTGTAGTATTTCGTCCTGACGGTATTTACGTTCCCGGCACCCCGAACGCCGACACGCTTCAAGGGGGCTCTGGCGACGACACCATCGAAGGCTTTGCCGGCGATGACGTGCTTCGGGGCTATGGCAAAGACAATTCTGCCATGTCGCCTGATGGCAACGACAGCATCCTGGCGGGTGATGGGAACGACTCCATTTAAGGCGGCGTTGGGGATGACTCCATCGACGGCGGCAGCGGGACAGACCGTCTTTACTACTACACCACCGGCCCTAACGGCCCGGCCAGCAGCGTCATTCACCACGTCAGCATCAAGTCGCAGTTTGATGCCAGCAAATCATCGTGGTTTTCCATCACCAAGTTCGATGCCAACAACGTTGTGCTCGGCGTAGACATCGCCAGCAACATCGAAAACCTTTACGGCACGGTCAATTCAGACGCTTTCAACTTGGCCGACCCGCGCATTCGCAATGTGTGGGTCAGCGGCATGGGCGGTTCGGACACGTTCTCTCAAGCGCCCTACGGCCTGAGCCCCTTTGACCCTTCTTACACCATCCACTACCGCGTCAACGGCTTGCAGGTCTCCTACTGGTGGGTCGCGCCCAAAAGTGGCTCGAATGAAGGCATTAAGGTCAGCTGGAACGGCGGCACAGGGCAAGTGCAATATTTTGACAGCACCACCACCTCGCCAAGCGGCAACGCCAGCCAGAAGGCCGGGACAGACACCTTGTCTTACATCACCGGCATCGAAGACTCCAACTACGACGATACATTTGACTTCACCGGCTATGTCCTGGGGTTTCAAGGTTTTGCCACGCGTGCCATTGATGGCAAATCAACCCACTGGGTCATCATTCGCGGGGGATCGGACACCATCATTGGCAATGGCAATACGTCCATCTATTTCACCAATGCCAATGGTCTCACCAATGCATCGGGTAAAACAGGCGGTGTCACCATCGACCTGAAGTTGGCGCAAGCCGACTTGAGCAATATTTCAGGGTACGGCACGCTCAAGTACTCGGGCATCGAGGCGATTGGCGGCACCAAGTTTGCCGACACATTGATCGGCGGCGTGACCTCTAACAATGATTTTGAAGCCTTCCGCGGTGAGGGCGGCAATGACACAATTGACGGTGGCTCCGGCTATGACCGTGCGGTTTACAGCAATGCCACGGAGGGAATTTCTGTGGTCTTGTCGACCAAGAAGTCCGATGGCAGCATCTTGAATGGAACGGCCACAGGCGGCAGTTCAGTGGGTGTTGACACGCTGATCAACATCGAGTCGGTGATAGCCACCGATTTTGCGGATACCTTGGATGCCAGGGGTTACTACAAAGCCGAAAGCTTGACAGATTATTCGGCCAACGACTTCTTGCCTGGGGGTGGCGACGATGTCATTTATGGCAGCGGCAACACGCGCGTTAATTATGAGAACGCGCTCATTGGCGTGCGAGCCGATGTTTCGATCGGCTCCGATGCGCTAAACATTGCGGACAAATCAGCCTCGGAATATTCAAGCCTTGGCAAAGACACCTATCGAGGCGGGATCTCCGGTCTGATCGGCTCGAACTTCTCAGACATACTGCTTGGCTCCGCTAATGGTGACGGCAATCTGTTGTCTGAATTTTTCCGAGGCAACGGCGGAAATGACACCATTGATGGTGGTACGGGTTGGGATATTGCGAGCTACACCACATCACCCTACGCGATTGTGGTGGACATGACGAAGTCATCCAACCAAGTGCAGGATGGCTGGGGCAACACCGACACCTTGATCGGGATTGAGGGCATTGAAGGCTCCAATCTTGCAGACCGCATCCGTGGCTCTGACGTTGTGACCCTGAGCGAAGGCTTCAGCGGTAGCAAGGGCGCTGACTCCATCGATGGTGGCGCGGGCTTAAACAAAGCCGGCTACATGGGCGACCCCTCTGGTGTGGTTGTCTGGTTGGCCGCCAAGGGCGCAACGTCGGCCCCCACGGCCGTACTAACGGACGTCTTGCAAGCAAGCTACACCGGGGTCGCGAAGGACGGATGGGGAGACATTGACCAATTGGTCAACATTCAAGGTGCTGAAGGCTCCGCTTACGATGACATTCTGATTGGCAATGAATTGAGCAACCGCTTGGATGGTCGAGCTGGCAACGACAGCCTTGACGGCGGCGCTGGATTTGACTGGGCCGAATACAACAACTCGCCCGCGGGCGTGACTGTGGATTTGTCGAGCCTGGCGGCGAGCAACGATGGCTGGGGCGGCAATGACCGCCTGGTGGGCATTGAAGCGATTCAAGGCTCTACTTTCGCCGACACCATTTCGGGCGACACTGCCGCCAACCAGCTCGACGGCCTGGATGGCAATGACACCCTGAGTGGGGCGGATGGCAACGACACACTCAACGGTGGCTTGGGCAATGACTCGCTTGACGGCGGAACCGGGGATGACGTGGTCTCAGGCAACGACGGTGATGACATCATTAAAGGCGGTCAAGGTCGCGATTACCTGTTGGGCGGCGCAGGCAACGACAGCCTGGTCCTGAGCCCAAGCGGCACCTGGTCCAAATCCTACCGCGCCCAAAGCGACTTTCTGGTGGCTGCCAGCGTGCAAAGCACCGCCAACAAACTGGTGGCACTGACAGGCATGAACCGTTTTGAAACTGTGAGCAACGGCGGCGATGGCACCGACACTGTGTCGCTGACGTCTGGCAACGATGCCCTGTTTGTGGACGACGCGTTCTCACAATTGAATGCGCAAGCTGCGGCAGAAGTTGGCCGCTTGGTCGCCATTGAGTCGATCGATGCTGGCGCGGGTGATGACCTGATTGACCTGACAACCATCAAGTTTGCTTTGGCTGGTTTCTCTGTTTTGGGCGGTGCTGGCAATGACACGATTTGGGGCGGCCAAGGTGCTGATGCGATCAATGGCGGCGATGGCAACGATGTCTTACTGGGCGGAGCCGGCAGCGACACTTTGACCGGTGGCGCAGGCAGTGACGTGTTCTTGTTTGCATCCGGCAGCGGTCAAGACAGCATCACTGACTTTGGCACAGGGTCTGGCGCCGTTGTGACACAAACCGCCACAGACACAGTGCTGGCCTGGGGCGGCATTCAAGTCACCCTGACGGGCGTCAAACTGGCACTGGACAACAGCACCAGTTGGTTTGAATACGCTGCCTAAACCCAAAGGTTCAGTGTGAGCGTCACACTTGCAGCCAGCGGCAGCGCTGTCCTGCAGGGCGACGCTGTTCGCGGCAACACGCTCAAGGTTGCCACCAACTTGCCGGATTTGGCTGCGGCAGCCTCGTTGGTCTACCAATGGAGTGCCAATGGCCAGGTACTGACATCCAAAACCGGCAGCACGCTGGTGTTGGATGCCACCTTGGTAGGACAGTCCATCAGTTGCGCTGTCAGCTACCAGAATGTGGCTGGCCAAACCGTGAGCTTGCAAACAGAGTCGAGCGCGCAAGTGGCCCCCAACTCGCCCCCGCAGCAGTTGCTGGCCTGGTCGCCCTACATCACTGCGATTGAAAAAACTTCGTTCGCCTGGACGGTTCCCACGGGCAGCGTGCAAGATCCAGAGAACAAGGCGCTGAGTTGGTCGGCCAGCTTGACCAATGGCAATGCCCTGCCCTCTTGGCTGAAATTTGACAGCAGCACCCTCACGCTCAAAGGTGCGCCTGACCTGAATGCGGCCGGCAATTACAACGTGACGCTGAAAGCCGCCGACCCTTATGGCTTGCAGTGGAGCAGCGCACCTTTGCAATTGTCGGTGCTGTCGCTGCCCGCCAGCACGGGCACATCAATGTTTGAGTTTCGCAATGCCGCGCTCAAAGGCAAGTGGCTGTCGTTTGATGTCGTCTATACCGGCAACAGCAAACTGCAAACCACCAGCCTGGAGTTGTCGCTGCAAATGCCAGCCAGCATTGAGAAAGTCACAGCCAGCAAAAATCCAGGATGGGCTTTCATCACCGGTGTGGACAACAGCGACCTGATGTTGCTGGCCCCTTCTGCCAAATCTTTGACTGCGGGCAGCCTAGTATCGCATTTTGACTTGCAACTCGACACCTATGTCGCCAGCCTGCCCTTGTCGCTGACAGACGGTGGCCTGCTGGTGAACAACATGGCCGCCGCCATCCCCAGCGCGGTCATGCTGTCGCAACCTGAAGCGCCCAAGATTCAAAAGGGCGTGGTGCAAGATGGCTACCTGGTCAACGCCCTGGTCTGGATCGATGAAAACGGCGATGGCCAATGGACCCGCGAACCTCTGGTTGATAAAAACAACAACCAGCAAGTCGAGGACGGTGAATACCTTGATGTCAATGGCAACGGCTTTTTTGATGCCGAGCCCTGGACCCTCACCGATGCAAGCGGCAACTTCGACGGGCTGATCGGTACAGGCAGCCTGAAGATTCAAGGCTGGACCTTCAATGCCGATGGCTCCTTGCCCACCCTGGATTTGTCCACGGGAAAGGTGTTCAACGGCAGCTTGTCGGCCCCCGAAGGTGCCAAGGTGATCAACCCTATCACGACGCTGGTACAGTCTGCGGTGGCCTCGGGCAAAAAAACGCCCGAGCAGGCACAGACGCTGGTGAAGTCGGTGCTGGGTGTCACGGGCAGCTTGGATTTGCTGAGTTTCGACCCCGTGGCATCGTCCCAAAACACTGCACAAGCCTCCGATGCCTTGAAGGTTCAGAAGGCGGCGCTTCAAGTGGCCAACCTGATGCAAGTGGCGGTAGACACCACCTCGGCAGCGGGCGCCAGCAACAGCTTGAATGTGGTGGACAGCGTGGCCAGTTCGCTGATCGCAGCGGCCAGCGCCACGGCCACAGGCAGCACATTGAACCTGGGCAGCTCGGCGCTGATCAGCAGCGCCTTGAATGCGGCTGCCGACACCGCCTTTGCCACACAAGCCAACAGCACGGCCAAAGAGGTTCTGAAAGCGCAAAGCCAAAGCATTGGCTCGGCGCTGTCACAAGTGAACACCTCGATCGACACCATTGTGAACAGCGCCTTGAGCGCAGGCGCCTCCTCCGGCAAAGTGGACACCGCCTCTGCGCTGGTGAACATTGTGGCAGCGCAAATCGTGGCGCAAGAGCAAGTGAGCGCACAAGCGCAGTCGGCCGTGGCGCAAGGCGTGATTTCGGGTAACACCAGCAGCACCAGCATTAACTTGAACCTGAGCCAGAGCATGGGCTTGGCGCTCTCCAAGGTGGGCCAGGTTGATCTGGTCCCCTAAAAACGGACACCACAAGGTCTATTATTTTTTGACATTGTGGAGGTCGTATGAAGAAGTTAATACCGGATCGGCAGTACACGGGTGAGTTTCGAGAGGCTGCGGTCAGTCAAG
>Ga0214923_10006853_pt1 | contig 12621 bp, 14 predicted proteins | sample LL1510_MetaG_FD_177993 | JGI IMG/M metagenome (GOLD analysis project Ga0214923, IMG submission 177993) | Freshwater microbial communities from Lake Lanier, Atlanta, Georgia, United States - LL-1510 | ecosystem: Environmental > Aquatic > Freshwater > Lake | place: USA: Georgia | collected...
AGCTTCGATTCCACCCAAAAGCACCGGAACATCCGGATAAAGTTCTTTTAAAATGGTACTATAGACAGTTGAAGCATAATCTGGTCTGAACCCAGCTTGACCTCCCGGTGTATATGCATCAGTCGAACGTAATCTTTTATTCGCGGTGTAGTGATTTACCATGGAATCCATGCATCCTGCAGTTACTCCAAAAAATAGTTTTGGTTTACCTAGCTTTTTAAAATCTCTTAAATCGTCTTTCCAGTTTGGCTGAGCAACAATGCCAATTTTCAATCCTTCGTCTTCAATAATCCTTGCTACTACAGCAGTTCCGAACGCCGGATGATCGACATAGGCATCTCCAGAAATTAGAATCACGTCAAACTCTTCCCAACCTCTTTTTTCTGCTTCTTTGAGAGACATTGGAATCCAATCAGAAAGTGGTCTTTCGTTAATCATAAGGTAAAGTTACTTAGAAAATGTGTTGGATAAAAAACATAAAGCTTTATCCTTTTGTTTGCTGTGTATGTTTAACTTTACACTTTAAATTTTATTATTATGGCTTTCGAATTACCAAAATTAACTTACGCCTATGATGCGCTTGAACCGCACATCGATGCGCGCACCATGGAAATACACCATTCTAAGCATCATCAAGCTTACACGACTAATTTAAATAACGCAATTGCTGGAACTGAATTAGAAGGGCAATCGATTTTACACATTCTTCAAAATTGTAAAGACAAGCCTGCTGTTCGTAACAACGGTGGTGGTTTTTGGAACCATAATTTGTTTTGGGAAATTATGAGTCCAAATGGTGGAGGTGCTCCAACTGGAAACTTAGCTGTAGCGATTGACACTAAATTTGGTTCATTCGAATCGTTTAAAGAAAAGTTTGCCGCTGCTGCTACAACGCGTTTCGGATCAGGTTGGGCTTGGTTGTGTGTGAGTAACGGTACGCTTGAAGTTTGTTCAACAGCGAATCAAGATAATCCCTTAATGGGTGAAGGATGTCAAGGGACACCAATTTTAGGATTAGATGTATGGGAACATGCCTATTACTTAAACTATCAAAACAGAAGACCGGATTACATTCAAGCTTTTTTCGAAGTTATTGATTGGAACGTGGTGGAGAATAAATTCAATGAGGCAAAATAATTATTTTGCATTAAAATTAACGAAGAATTTATTTTAGGGCTTGTTTTATTCGTACATTTACACTTATGCGAATTAAAATAAGCCTTTTTCTTTTTTCTCTATTAATAATTATAAGCATTTTATCTTGTAAGAAAAAGAATATTGAACCTCAACCTGACCCCATACCAAGTCCTCAGGATACCACAGGCGGAGGAACTACGACATTAGATACGTTGTCAACTTTAGTAATCAATTTGAGTGGTATGCAAAACACAAATGGAAAGGTAAATTTTGCACTTTACAATAGCTCGAGTAGTTTTAATGACCCTAATCAAGCCTTGGCTGAGCTTTTCTTAGTTTGTACGGGGCCAAATATGACCCTTACCTTGGACAGCATTGTTCCTGGAGATTATGCATTTGCCATTTTCCATGACGAAAATGACAATCAACAAATTGATCAAAATTGGTTAAATATACCAACAGAAGGCTTTGCGTTTTCGAATAATGCCATGGGCAGTTTTGGGCCACCGAATTGGACACAATCAAAGTTCAATATTCCAAATTCAAACACTGTGACTCAAAATATAACGTTGAATTTTTATTGATTAAGTTCGAGTAGTTTTTGAACATATTTTCCAATCACATCGAATTCAATATTCACTTTATCTCCGATATTAAGCTGTTTGAAATTTGTATTTTCGAACGTATAAGGAATTATACAAACTGAAAACGAGTTTCTTTCTGAATCTACTACGGTGAGACTCGAACCGTTTACTGTTATTGAACCTTTCTCAACAGTAAGGAAATCCCCGGAATAGGTAAATTTATATTTCCAACTACCTTTTTGGTCGATAATTTCGACGCATTCTGCAACAGTATCCACATGTCCTTGTACAATATGCCCATCTAGTCTTCCATTCAGCTGCATGCACCGTTCTATGTTCACTTGAGTTCCCGCTTTCCAATAGCGTAAATTTGTTTTATCCAATGTTTCTTTAATTGCCGTTACTGTGTAGGAAGTGTCTGATAATTTAACAACTGTCAAACAACAACCATTATGAGCAACACTTTGGTCAATTTTCAATTCATGTGTAAAAGGGCTGAATAATTCAAAATGAACATTGCTCTCTTCTTGTTGCACACTGACAACCTCACCAATTCCTTCGATTATTCCTGTAAACATAGTTTCAAAAGTAATGAATATGCTAACACATAGCGCGTAAATCTTTAATGTTTAATTGAACATTTGTTTTACCATTAAACTCATTAATTTCTACCGTATATGCCATTTCAAAAAGAAGTCCATTGGCAACTTCTAATTCTTTTGAAGAAAAACCGAAGCCAATGGCATCAAACGTGAAATTACTTTGTGGTTGCCGAACTTTCAGCTTCAGGTGTTTTTCTTTTAGTACCCTAGAGTCAATTGTATATAAATTTTGTGTACGAAAAACTGGCTTCATGTTTCCTGGACCGAAAGGTTCAAAGGCATCAATTGCTTTCTTCAATCGTGGAATTTTTGTAGTGGGTTGATGGCAATAAATATCTGCCAGATCAATTTCCATATCTATTGTTTGTTCCGGAATCATATTGGAATCTGTGAGATTTTCTTGTACAAAACGTTCGAAACGTTTACAAAACTCAGGTAAATTTTCTTCTTTTAAGGTTAGGCCCGCTGCATGCTCATGACCTCCAAATTGTTCTAGCATATCTTTGCAAGCTTCTAAGGCTTCATAGAGATTAAAGTGATTTATACTTCGTGCGGAACCGGTTATCAGGTTATTTGATTTAGTAAGTACTATGGTAGGACGGTAATGTGTTTCAATTAAACGCGAAGCTACAATACCAACAACGCCTTTATGCCATTTAGGATTATATACAATTGTTGATTTTTTGCCTTTAAATTCTATATCTGCATCAATTTGATCGAGTGCTTCGTTTGTAATTTGTTCATCAAATTCCCGTCGAATTTTATTGTCGTTATTAATCGCCTCGGTTAAAGTATTAATTTCCTGACTATCATTTGAAAGCATCATATTAACCGCATGCATTCCCGATCTAATTCTCCCTGCTGCATTGATTCTTGGCGCCAATATAAATACGACATCTGTCAAGGTAAAAGGCAACTTTCTAGAGGAAAGTTCGGCAATCTTACTTACAAATAAACGTGGGTTAGTGTTCAACTTTTTCAAACCGTGGAAAGCTAAAATTCTATTTTCCCCAGTAACTGAAACAATATCTGCCCCAATACTTATCGCTAGAAAGTCGAGTAAATCGAACAAATGGTTGTCTGGTAATCCTTTCTTTTTGTACAACGCTTGCAGTAGTTTAAATCCAACTCCACAACCCGAAAGTTCTTTAAACGGATAGTTACAATCTTTTCTTTTAGGATCTAAAACAAGTGCATTCGGTAGCTCCTCGCCTGGTTCGTGGTGGTCACAAACAATCACATTCAACCCTAGGTTTCGTGCATAAGCAATTTTATCAACTGCTTTCACACCGCAATCTAAGGTGATAATAAGCGTGCAATTCTGTGATTTGGCAAAGTCTATTCCCTGAATACTTAGTCCATAACCTTCTGTGTAGCGGTCTGGGATGTAATAAATTAAATCTTGGTGAAGTTCCTTAATTCCCAGGAACATTGTAGCCACAGCTGTGGTTCCATCGACATCATAATCGCCAAATAACATGATTTTCTCACCTTTAGCCATTGTATTCACTAACAACCCAACGGCTTCATCCATATCTTTCAACATGAATGGATCGTGCAAATCTTGTAAGGACGGATTGAAAAACTTAAGAACTTCTTCTTCATTTCTTAGTCCTCTTTGCCATAAAAGTTTTGCAATTGTTTTTTCAATTTTGAAACGGTTGCACAAATAGTCAACCTCCGAAGAATCAATATTCTCCCCCTTCAATTCCCAAATTTTCTCCATTATTCTTCTTTTACCCTTAAGGTACTAATTTTTAACGAGAATTCGATTAGTCTACGTAACTTAATTTCAACATATTGGAACTTCCTAAGTCTTCCAAGGGAATGGATGCAATATTAATAACCAAATCTCCAATATTTAGGTAACCCTCTGACTTCATGATGTATTTAATATCTGCAATCGTGTGGTCCGTAGAAATTCGTTTATTGTAGAAGAAGGCCTTTACTCCCCAAACTAGGTTTAATTGGGCCATGATTTTTTTGTTACTAGTAAATACAAAAATATCGGTATTTGGACGCTGTGATGCTATTTTGTAAGCCGTATAACCGGAAAAAGACATGGTAATAATAGCTTTGGCTTCTACACGTTGTGACAATCGACACGCATTGAAACAAATGGAATCTGAAATGAAACGATTTTGGTTACGGTCTGGAAGTTCTTCTTTGTTATAAATTCCTTCAAAATTTTCCATTTCATGTATGATATTACTCATAGTTTTAATGACTTCGACAGGATATTTACCTACAGACGTTTCTCCCGATAGCATTACAGCATCCGTTCCATCTAATACAGCATTTGCCACATCGTTTACTTCTGCGCGCGTAGGCGTCATACTAGAAATCATTGTTTCCATCATTTGTGTTGCAACAATAACAGGCTTTGCGTGACGTATGCCTTTTTCAATGAGCATTTTTTGAATCAAAGGAACATTTTGATAAGGAATTTCTACACCGAGGTCACCGCGGGCAACCATTATACCATCTGTTTCACTAATAATATCATCAATATTCTCTAAAGCTTCCGGTTTTTCAATTTTAGCGATAACTTTTGCGTGATGTCCTCTGGACGAAATTCTGTGTTTCAATTCAATAATATCACGTGCAGATCTCACAAATGATAATCCGACCCAATCAACATCTTGTTCTAATGCAAATTCCAAATCCAACTGATCTTTCTCAGTAAGCGATGGTAAAGATATTTTTGTATTCGGAAAATTTACTCCTTTTTTAGATGAAAGTACTCCCCCTTGAATGACACTGCAAGTTAATTCTGTACTACCATTACTACTCTTTACCTCCAAAACTAATTTTCCGTCGTCGAGGAGAATGCGCTCGCCACTTTTAGCTTCTTTTGGCAATAAGGGATAATTTATAGAAAAACGTTTACTGTTACCTGTAATTTTCTCTACTTGAATGATGACCTCGGCACCAACTTCCAAAACGGTCCCCTCTTCCATTTCATTGGTGCGGATTTTAGGGCCTTGAAGATCCGCAAGAATGGCAACTGTTGTGTTCAATTCTTCGTTTAATTCTCTAATAGTATTAATGACTGCGGCATGATCATCATAAGATCCATGAGAAAAGTTTATTCTACACACATTCAAGCCAGCAAGTATCATATCGCGTAACACCTCCTTTGATGAAGAGGACGGTCCAAGTGTTGCTACAATTTTTGTTTTTTTCATTTGAATTTTTGGTTAAAGAGAAAATTGTTCAAAAAAACGACTGGCTTCTTCCTCTAAATAGAAAACCGCACCAATTCCGTTAGTACTTCTCATTTTCGATAGTATTTCTTTCCTAGAAGAATCATCCCAATTCTCAGTTAAAAGAAAATAATCCATTTGATACAATTCTTGAATAATTGGTTGTGAAGTTTGTCGATTCTTAAGTAACGTGTAAGATCTATTCATCTCTTCATCATAATATTTATATAAACGAAGCAGTGTAGTTTCCGATGTTTTATTATCTAGGTAGGAGTTTGTTTCCTCCGAAAGCAGTAGTTTTATCTCTAACTTTTGATTTAACTCCCAAGCTAATCTGTAGTCTGCTAAACCCGTTGAAATACCAAAAATACAATGCACTTCACTTTCCACTAATAACTTGTGAATAGTCGTTTTTTTCATTCATCAAAAATAATGAATAACTTGTAACCTTATTCACAATTATTGTTTAGATAATAACATTATGATCTCCAAAATTGAAAAATAATATTAGTTTTGCACCATAACACTTAACATGAGATATCTGTTTTTACTACTTCTGATGCATTCTTACATTGTAAGTTTTGCCCAACCAGAAAAAAATATTAAAAATGCTGATACTTATGACTACATGTTAGGTGGTTCTTGGGTGTCTTCAGGTTTTCTTTTCAGCAAGATTTATTCATCACCATTTCAAAATACAAATCTCTCCGGTCGACTTTTATTTGACCTACATATCTCTGAACCTTGGAGCATTGAGTCATCTCTTGTTTATGAGAAAATCGCACTTTTTCCTGTTCAGATAACGGATACAAATTTTCGATATGATAGTGTTTCTAGATACAATTTAGACTTTTTATCGAAATTTACCATGAAAAATATTTTCCCTCAAAATACTGTAGAACCTTATATCGTAATGGGGGGAGGATTGTGCCAACATCAGTCATTTTTCTTAACTGCCAATTTTGGAATAGGAGTTCAGTTTTGGATAACAAACAAAGTCGGACTTCAAGCGCAGTCACTAATAAAGATGCCCATGTCAATGAATTTTGTCAGTTTATCTTATTTACAAAGTAACATTGGATTGATTTACCGGTTTTTAAAAGCAACACGTCCAGAATACAATTTTGAAAGTAAACGTTATCACTTTAAAACCACAAGAAAAAGAATAAAAATTAGAAAAGACAAAGAGTCTTAATTTAGAATCTCAAACTTTTTAATTGTCTTTTGTTGATTGGTAATTATTCCGAAGGTATAAATTCCGTTTTCTAAAGTTTTGGTATCAAAACGAACGATGTGCCCTCCTTCTGCCATCTCTTCATTTTTTAATTCGGTGCATTCATCATTTTGACTCCAAATGCAGAATCTAATGTGCTGAGCTACTGGTGTGGTGAAATAGAATTCAACCGTTTCTTCCACTGGACTTTTCTCCAAACTATACAAAGTGCAAAAGTCACTATGAATTACCCTTCCTTTACTTAAACGACGCAATATCAACCTGTAAATTACAATAATCATCAATATTCCAAACGTAATAAATAATATTTCAATTACTTTCTGTGTCATAGTGTAATAACTCCTTTAATTTCTGCTGCTTTTTCGTAAATTTCAATAATATCCTCTGCCGACATCATCACTTCTTTTACCGTGATGCTCATGTAATTTCCGTTACTTGATGGATGCATAGTTAATGTACTATTTTCATCGAACAAACAACTTACTTTAGCAATCTTTTCGTTTTCGTTAGGCGCAATGAATTTGAACAGAAACACATTAGGCCATTCTTGTAACAAAAGCTGTTCTTTAAGTTTATCAAAAGTACTCATTTGATAACAAAGTTAAGTAAATCATCACGAGTGTGCTTATTTCTTTTATTTTTAAAGACCATGAAAGACAAACTTTATATCATAGCATTCATTCCTTTACTTCTTGTTACCACTGGAATAAAAGGTGAAGTATTGAATACATTTGCTTCCACAAAGAAATCTGAAATCAATTCAGCCGAAGTAAAAAATGAGGAGTGCGTAAATAACTTCTCTACAAATCAATACAGTTTCCTGTTAAAAAACAAATTAAAAGACTACCTAAAAACCTCTTCTCGTTCAGGAATTAAACCTTGTTCGAATTACAATCAACTGAATTCTTATCGACGAAAAGGGAAATTACAAAAGGTAAAACCCAACGTTGGATTTACACTTGATGATTTTACATTTTCATATCCCCTTCTTGTTCCATATGCAAATCGCTTGCTTAAAGAAATTGGCGTTCGCTTTGAGAAAGAACTAGAAAACACACCCCTCAGAGGAAGCAAGTTCATTGTTACATCGCTTACACGAACCACACATAGTGTGAAACGTCTAGGAAAAAAGAATATAAATTCTATTCAACGAAGTCCGCATTTAAATGGAAACAGCATGGACTTTTCATTTTCTAGATTTAAAATCGTTAAGAATTCGACCGTGACTTCTTGTGATAAACAATTTTTACAAGAAACTCTTTCCAAAATACTTTATGAACTGAAAATCAATAAGAAGTGTTGGGTTACGTTTGAGCGTTATGAAAATTGCCTTCATGTTGTTGCGAAAAAAGTAAACCTTTAGGTAACTTTGCGGTTTAAAGTTACATGTCCTTAGCGCTACGATTATTTTTTTCTTTCAGTTTACTATTCATTTTCACTAGTAATACCTGCGGTCAGCATAATTTAATTGCTAAAAGGACGGATGAAAAAATCATTATAGACGGAAAATTTGAGGAATCTATTTGGAAACTTGCAAATTGGACCACTGAACAATTTATTCAGGTAAAACCTTTCCCGGGACAAGCTGCACACAAAAACACCTTGATTGCCATGTCATATGACAAAAACGCAATCTACTTTGCCGTGAAATGCTTAGATCATCCAGATTCAATTTCCCGTGTGCTAAGTGTTCGTGACGACTACCCTTCTACTTCAGATATTTTTGGAATTTTCCTTGACACCTACAACGATCATCAAAATGGTTTTTATTTTGGGGTCACAAGTAGGGGCGTTCAATTAGATGCTAAAATATTTTCAAATGATTACAACGATAAACTAAATTTGGCATGGGATAGCAAAGTAACAATTCAAGAAGACGGATGGTATATTGAAATTGAGATTCCTTATTCAGCTATTCGTTTTCCTAAAAAAGAAATTCAAGAGTGGAATATAAACTTTGGCCGTCAAATTAGTCGCTATCGTGAAGATTCCTCTTGGGAAATTGTGAATCCCGATTTGGAAAACTTCTTATTAGAAAGTGGAAAGGTTCGAGGCGTTGAAGGGATTCAACCTCCCTTGCGTTTAGCTCTAATGCCTTATTTATCTGGCTATTTAGACCGAATTCCGCATGGTGGAACAGATCCAATTTGGAATAGGTCCCTGAATGGAGGAATGGATATAAAATATGGGTTAAATGAGGCGTTCACCTTAGATATGACCTTAATTCCGGATTTCGGCCAAGTTGTTTTTGATCAACAAGTTCTTAACCTTAGTCCTTTTGAAGTACAGTTTAATGAAAATAGACAGTTTTTCACTGAGGGCACGGAGTTGTTCAATAAATCCGGACTTTTTTACAGCAGAAGAATTGGTATTCAAGCGCCTTCAGAAATAGCTAGTTATTATTTAGCAGAAGATGAGTATTTAAACTCTTCTGTTCAACCTGCTCAATTGCTAAATGCTAGTAAACTAAGCGGAAGAATGAAAAATGGTCTTGGAATAGGCGTTTTCAATGCTGTGACGGCTGAGCAAATTGGTATAGCCATAAATGGCATAACAGGGACAGAAAGAGAGGTAATTGTTTCTCCTTTAACTAACTATAACGTATTTGTAGCCGACCAAAACTTAAAAAATAACAGTTCAGTCACATTCACCAATACCAATGTATGGAGATCAGGAGAAGTATACGATGCAAACGTTAGCGGATTGAATTTTAATTTAAATTCAAAAAATAACAACTTTTTTCTAAGAGGAAATGCTGCACTAAGTAGTCTGTTGAGTAGTGAAAACCCTTCATTAGGTTACAGCTACAATATTAATATCGGAAAACAAAGAGGCACCTGGATATACGGAGCCGGATACATAGAAGAGTCAGACAAATATGACCCTAATGACCTTGGTTTTAACTATAATAACAACAGGCGAATTATAGAAGTTTCGGGCGCTTACAGGAACTTTAGTCCCAAAAGTAAGTTGCTAAGTAAAGTCATTGTTAATGGTTCCTTGAGTCAGTCTTACTTGTATAATCCTGAAGCCTACGTCGGAACCTACAACAATATGAACTTAGTACTAGTGTCTCGGAAATTTGATGCTGGCGGACTTCGAATCAATAGCTCCTTAACAGAGAGTAATGATTATTTTGAACCAAGAACTTGGGGTGAAACATTCATAAGGCCTACTTGGAGTAATGTTGAGAGTTGGATTTCTTCGAATTATCAAAAACCATTCGCCTTGGATGGTGGAATAAGTTATGTGTTCGTTGGTAGAAAAAATTGGAAAGAATATGGGTATAATCTTAATCCAAGGGTTAGGTTTAATAACAACTTATCAATGATCTACGAATGGTCTCAAGATTTTAGTTTCAATTCTGAAGGTTATGCCGTGGCTTTTTCAACTCCAGTACAGACACTAAACGGAACTATTTTCGGTAATAGAAACAGGGTGAACACAATTCAGTCTATTGCTGCTGATTGTATTTTAACAAATAGAATGGCTATTACTTTTAGGTTAAGACACTATCGTTCTGCAGTTTCGTATAATAATTTTGCGATTTTAAATTCAACAGGTCGCTTAGAATATTTAGACACTTACGATGGCCTTGACAATGAAGGAAACAGCGCTTACGATATAAACTACAATGCATTTACGATAGACATGCAATATAAATGGGTGTTTCTACCTGGAAGTGAGTTAAATATTGTCTGGAAAAACTCAATTTTCACCAACGATCAATTGACAAACCTAAATTATTGGACGAATTTGACCTCTACATTTGATAATGGTCCAACCAATAGTTTCTCGATGAAAATAATCTATTGGCTAGACGCTCAAAAATTACAGAAAAAGAAACTCTAATTTTTTACTTCAAAGGTATAATTCAACCTAATGATTATCCCACCGGAAACCTCATTTGTTTTTTCATAAGTTGGGTAAAGAAATGAATTGTCAAGAGGATATCCACCCATATGAGTTCCTCGCAAAAATTCTACACCCAATCCAACTGGACCATAATAAACGGCTGCTACCAAACCATAATTTGAACCCCAACCGGCGGCATAGTTTTGCTCTGCCCCTTAATCAGAAATATTTTTATTAAATAACCATGTAGAGTTATACCCTCCTTTCACTCCTCCTTCCAGTGAAATCTGTGGATAAAGATTTAATGATGAAATTAATAAAGCTGATAAAATGATTTTTTTCATAGTTTCTGAGTTTAAATTCAATACATTGCCAGTAAATTTATTTCTAATACACTGAGATTAGTTAATTTTATTCATCATGAAAAACGAGATTACTTATACAGAAGCTTTTGAGGAACTAAAAGAAATTGTAAATCAGATGGAAGAAGGAGCTGTCAATTTAGATGAACTATCCACCTATGTAAAAAGAGCTAGTGAATTGATTCAAATTTGCAAATCAAAATTACACGCTACGGAGCAAGATGTTCACAAAATATTAAAAGATCTTTCTTCCAAAACTGAACAAGATAGCTCAAATGGCTAAATTTGTTCAAGAACTTTAATATATGTCTGATCAACGATATCAAGCACGAGGAGTGTCTGCTGGAAAAGAAGATGTTCACGCCGCAATAAAAAAGTTAGATAAAGGACTTTTCCCTCAAGCATTTTGTAAAATTGTGCCAGATTATCTGACTAATGATCCTAATTACTGTGTGGTAATGCACGCCGATGGAGCAGGAACCAAATCCTCTCTTGCCTACATGTATTGGAAAAAAACAGGCGATTTAAGCGTTTGGAAAGGAATTGCGCAAGACGCACTCATTATGAATCTCGATGATTTGCTCTGTGTTGGGGCTACTGGTCCTATTTTATTATCATCAACCATTGGAAGAAATAAACAACTTATTCCTGGCGAAGTTTTAAGTGCTATTATTAACGGAACGGAAGAATTATTAGAAGATTTGCGCGGTTACGGAATTGATATTCATTCGACAGGTGGTGAAACTGCGGATGTGGGTGACTTGGTTCGAACGATTATCGTAGATAGCACGGTGGTGTGTCGAATGAAAAGAAATGAAGTAATTACAAATGAAAACATTCAACCGGGAGATGTTATTGTGGGATTATCCTCTTATGGTCAAGCATCCTACGAAACCTCATATAATGGTGGAATGGGAAGCAATGGGCTAACCTCAGCTCGTCACGATGTATTTGACAAATCTCTTGCTCATGAATTTCCGGAGAGTTTTGACCCAAACGTGCCGGAAGAATTAGTATATGCAGGGACTAAACTTTTGACTTCAGAAGTGGAGCAATCAATCTTAGATGCAGGTAAATTGGTATTATCACCTACGAGAACTTATGCGCCCATTATTAAGGAAATACTAGACAAGCATCGCATCAATATTCACGGTATGGTTCATTGTTCGGGTGGTGCTCAAACTAAAGTGTTGCATTTTATTAAAAACCTACGTATTGTCAAAGATAATTTATTTGATTGTCCACCACTTTTTAAAATGATTCAAGAGGAATCTGCTACTCCCTGGCAGGAAATGTATAAAGTATTCAATATGGGGCATCGCATGGAACTTTATGTTCCAGGAGAAATTGCACATGAAATAATTGCTATTTCAGAAAAATATAATGTCGCAGCAAAGATTGTTGGTCGTGTAGAGACCGCTGAAAAGTCAAGTGTTGAAATTTCAAGTGACTTTGGGACATTTATTTACGGGTAAATACTAGTTAGAAAAAAATTGTTTTATTTGAGCTTCGATATTCCTTGCCGTTGCATAGGTCAAATCATCAATTTTGAATTAGACATCCAAATCATCGCTTCGTTTTATATACGCAACATCCATTTTAGCAGATAAATGTTCCGCCAACCTTTTTTCCAAATCTAGG
>Ga0214923_10006855_pt1 | contig 12620 bp, 9 predicted proteins | sample LL1510_MetaG_FD_177993 | JGI IMG/M metagenome (GOLD analysis project Ga0214923, IMG submission 177993) | Freshwater microbial communities from Lake Lanier, Atlanta, Georgia, United States - LL-1510 | ecosystem: Environmental > Aquatic > Freshwater > Lake | place: USA: Georgia | collected 2015-10-15
AAAGATTTTTTGTATATAAAAAATTTGAATAAAAATAATTTAAAAAGATTTTTTGTATATAAAAAATTTGAATAAAAATAATTTAAAAAGATTTTTTGTATATAAAAAATTTGAATAAAAATAATTTAAAAAGATTTTTTGTATATAAAAAATTTGAATAAAAATAATTTAAAAAGATTTTTTGTATATAAAAAATTTGAATAAAAATAATTTAAAAAGATTTTTTGTATATAAAAAATTTGAATAAAAATAATTTAAAAAGATTTTTTGTATATAAAAAATTTGAATAAAAATAATTTTGTTCTAAATATTTTAAAATATATAGTAAATATTATTTTTTTATAAAATAAACGAATATTATTATTTCAATATAATTATAAAATTACAAATATTTTTATAAAAATCTTCTTTTATTGTAAAAATCTACAATCTATTTTATTTTTTATGAAAATATAATCACATTTTAAGAAGTCGTAATCAATTATTTCATAAAATTACAAATATTTTTATAAAAATCTTCTTTTATTGTAAAAATCTACAATCTATTTTACTTTTCATTAAAATATATTCAGATTTTAAGAAGTCGCAATCAATTATTTTATAAAATTACAAATATTTTTATAAAAATCTTCTTTTATTGTAAAAATATACAATCTATTTTATTTAATTTTTTGTAGTCCATAATAATAGATTCCATCGTTATATCTTTTCTTTTTTAATCCAATATCTAATAAAAAATTTGTTAATTTATTTCTTATATTTATTTTTTCTTCTATTTTTAAAAATTTATAAATTTCATTAAATAAATCTGTTGCTTTCATTTTATCATTTATAATGTTCGTTATATTATAATTAGTAAGTATAAATGTTTTAATATCTCTTTTTAATGAATCATCTATATTGAATAATTCTTTAAACGAATCTATTTTTTCAATTAATGATTTTTCATCATCAAAATATTTTTCATGAAATAAAGAAATTAATGTTATATTTATATTGCTATCAATTTCATTATTTTCAAATTCAAAATATTTTTTATACCCACAAATATTGCTCTCTAATAACTGTAAATCATATTTATCTGGATTATCAATTATAAAAGACATATGAGAATTATCATTATAAACTAATATTTTATTATATTTATTTTGATAAACATCTTCTTTTTCTTTTATATCACAATCTATGTTTGATTTTCCAGTATATTTAAAACGTATTTCATTTATTTTTTTATTATATTCTATAAAATTTTGATAATCAATTAAAACCTCATCTTTTTTATCAGTTGGTATTTTCTTTCCAAAAAAATCTTTCAAATATTTCTGATAACAATAATTTATATAATTTTTATCTTCATAATTATTTTTACTATCATAATTTTTTATTTTTGTAAAATTATATTCTTGTTCTGTTATTTCATTCCATTTCATTAATTTTATTTTCTTATATCTACTCAATAATTCAACTTGAAAAAAAGAACTATTTTCTTCTTCTACAATATATAATATATTATTTAAATATCTATAATTGTTTATACTATAAATTGTTTTTATTTTATCAATATCTTCTTCACTATCTGATGTATTGATATAAATATTTTCTTCATTATTATCATTATTATTTTCTTCAAAACTATAATATCCATATTTTTTTCTTGTTTCAATATCTAATACATTAATATTTGCTCCATTTTTTATTAAAAAATCTAATATATCTTTTCTATCCCATCTCGCACAATAAATTAATATTTCGTCGTTATTATAATTAATATTAAATCCCTCTTCTTCAATAAAATATTGTATAATTGATAAATTATTATTATTAATCGCATATTTTATAGCATCTATTGTTATTTTTACTCCATTTTCTATAAGATACTTTATCACTTCTATTTTTTTTTCACATGAACCAAAACCATTTGAAACATAATTAATTCCGTAAGTCGGGATTAATCCAGTTTTTTCAATAAAATACTTTATAACTTCTAAATGACAATTTTTTACAGAATCATATAAAGCATCAAGTGTTATTTTACTTCCAGTTTTTTCAAAATATTTTATAACTTCTAAATGACCATTTTTTGAAGCATATAAAATTCCATTATCAGTAATTTTACCTCCTTTTTCAATAAGATATTTTATAACTTCTAAATGACCATTTTTTGAAGCATAAGGAATAGCATCATCTGTTATTATACCTCCTTTTCTAATAAGATACTTTATTACTTTTAAATAACCACCCAAAGAAGCATTTTTTATAGAATCAATGCCTATTTTTCCTCCTTTTTCAATGAGATACTTTATAACTTCTAAATGACCACCAAAAGAAGCCCAACTAACCGCATTATTTAAAATTTTAATTTCTTTATTCCAACAGTATTCTTTTTGAAAAATATCATTTTCAATAATATACTTAATAAATTCTAAATTTCCATGTCTTGATGCCCAACTTATAACATCATCTGGAAGTAGTTTTTCATATTCATAAGGTTCATCTTCAAGAAAATATTGAACAATATCAAAATCACCATCTCTTATAAGTTGATTAAAATCAGGTTCTTTTTCAGGAAGATACTCAATATCATCGATAAAATAACCTATTAATTTTCGTTCATGAAGTTTTTGATATAGTAATTCTTTGTCAGCGTGTATATTCATCGTGTGTATATACACTAAATATATCATTTTTTTTAAATTCAAACGCAGTAATATTTTTATAAATATATTATTTGTTGTATAAAATAAAAAATGATTTTAAATAATTCAAATATATATAGTTATCATAATAATTTATAATGACACGTAAACGATGTAATGAACCAGATTGTAAAAAATATGCACAAGGCAAATCGGATAAATGTATCACACATGGAGGTGGAAAACGATGTAATGAACCAGATTGTAAATCAAGCACACAAGGCAAATCGGATAAATGTATCACACATGGAGGTGGAAAACGATGTAATGAACCAGATTGTAAATCAAGCACACAAGGCAAATCCGATAAATGTATCACACATGGATGCGGAAAACGATGTAGTTATCCTGATTGTAAATCAAGCGCAATAGGTAAAACTGATAAATGTATCATACATGGAGGCGGAAAACGATGTAATGAACCAGATTGTAAATCAAGCGCACAAGGCAAATTCTATAAATGTATCATACATGGAGGCGGAAAACGATGTAATGAACCAGATTGTAAATCAAGCGCAATAGGTAAAACTGATAAATGTGTCGCACATGGAGGCGGAACCCGATGTAGTTATCCTGATTGTAAATCAAGCGCATACGGTAAAAGTAATAAATGTATAGCACATGGAGGCGGAAAACGATGTAATGAACCAAATTGTAAATCAAGCGCACAAGGTAAATCCAATAAATGTGTCGCACATGGGGGAGGAAAGCGATGTAATGAACCGAATTGTAAATCAAGCGCACAAGGCAAAACAGATAAATGTATCGCACATGGAGGAGGAACCCGATGTAATGAACCAGATTGTAAATCAAGCGCAATAGGTAAAACTGATAAATGTAAAGCACATGGAGGCGGAAAACGATGTAATGAACCGGATTGTAAATCAAGCGCAATAGGTAAAACTGATAAATGTGTCGAACATGGAGGCGGAAAACGATGTAATGAACCAGATTGTAAATCAAGCGCAATAGGTAAAAGTAATAAATGTGTCGCACATGGAGGCGGAAAACGATGTAATGAACCTGATTGTAAATCAAGCGCATGCGGTAAAACTAATAAATGTATAGCACATGGAGGCGGAACCCGATGTAGTTATCCTGATTGTAAATCAAGCGCACAAGGTAAATCCGATAAATGTGTCGCACATGGGGGAGGAAAAAGATGTAATGAACCTGCTTGTAAATCAAGTGCATACGGTAAAAGTAATAAATGTATAGCACATGGAGGTGGAAAGCAATGTAATGAACCGAACTGTCATTCAAGTGCAAGAGAAAAATCTGATAAATGTGTCGCACATGGAGGCGGAAAAAGATGTAATGAACCGAACTGTCATTCAAGCGCAATAGGTAAAACTGATAAATGTGTCGCACACGGAGGCGGAAAACGATGTAATGAACCGGATTGTAAATCAAGCGCAATAGGTAAAACTGATAAATGTAAATCACATGGAGGCGGAACCCGATGTCCCAATTGTATTGATTGGATTGATTCGAGATGCGGATATTTAAAATATGACGGATATTGCGCAACTTGTTTCAAACGTATTTTTCCAGACGATGAAAGAAGCAAAATTATATATTCTCATACAAAAGAAATTATGGTTAGAAATGTAATAAACAAAAATTTTGAAGGATTTGTCCATGATAGGCCATTATATACAGGTGATTGTGATTGCTCACATCGCCGTCGCATTGATCATCGGAAATTGATATGTAATACTATTTTAGCAATTGAAACCGACGAATTTGGACATAGAGGATATGACCAAAAAGATGAAGAAATACGTTATGATGATTTGTTTATGATTCATAGTGGAAAATGGATATTTATCCGTTTTAATCCAGATGATAATATTAGTAAAGTAGATATTGATGATAAATTAGATAAATTGATTGAAACCATGAATGATTGTATTTCAAGAATTGAAAATAATGAAAACCCAGAATTGGTAGAAATCATAAAGTTATATTGTTAAACTAAAATTTTTATGAAATATTATTTTTGTTTATAACCTTTATCTTCTTTATTTTTTATCAACTTCAATATTTTTGTAATATTCTCCTCTTTTTTAACAGTTTTTCCTTTACTTCCAATTCTTCCATATGTAATTTTATAATATCCATCTCTATAAGAAATCTTCCAAAATTTATTACTTTTATCATTTTTTAATTCATAATATTTTGTAATTAGTTTATTTTTATTTTTTGTTTCATTTTTATTTTTACAAGAAAAAATAAAAAAATTATCAATAATTTTTTCTATACGTTCTTTATTTCTTTTATTTTTATCCGGATTTTCTAATTGCCAAATTTTATCTTCTTCAATTCCATCAATATAAATAGTTTGTTCGCCAAAATCATAAAACATATTTTTCCTATTTTTATTGTAAAATTTTTTTAATAAATTGAACACATTTTTATTTTTTAAACAATCAAATGATTTATGTTTTTTTAACATCTTATACGTTTTATCTAAAATAATATATCCATCATAATCATAATTTCCATCAGAATCCATATCTGATACAACAACTCCTTCTTCTGACGTAAAAATTCCACCTTCTTTAAAAATAACTTTTCCAGTTCCATTATAAAATCCAGTTTTTGATGAAATTATTCCATTTTTATAAACAACTCTAATTTTTTTCATCCAATCATATTTTTTAGTTTTTTCTTTTTCAACAACAAAACTAGGATTCCCAATCAACATATCATAAACTGTAAAATTTCCTCCCCCTCTCATAAATTTGAATATATTTTATTTTTATAAACACGCTCATAAAATTTTTATGAAATATATTTTTATTATATAAATAAAATATTATTATATATTATGTCTTGTTATTGGGATAAAAAATTTTTACAACATTTAAAAATAAATGATATAAAAACTGTTTTTGAAATAGGCGCACGATATGGAGATGAAACAAAAAAACTCAAACAAATATTTCCAAATTGTAATATTTTTTCTTTTGAATGTAATCCAAATACAATTGATAAGTGTAAAACAAATTTAATAAATATAGATGGTATTTATTTTAATGATTTTGGATTAGGTGAAAAAGAAGAAAAATTACCATTTTATTCATATATTCAAAATAATGATGGAGCTTCATCTTTTCTAAAAAGAATTGATTTTGAGGAAACACAAAAACAAACTGGTTTTATTCGTATTAATCGTTTAGATAATTTTGTAAAAAGTAAAAATATTCAAAATATAGACCTTTTATGTATGGATGTTCAAGGATATGAATTAAATGTATTAAAAGGAGCAGGTGATTTTATCAAAAATATTAATTATATTATTATGGAAGAACCGAAGCCAATAATTAATTCAAAATATCTACCAAATGAAACACATTCGAAATATATAAATGCTCCTTCTTCACAAGAAATAAAAGAATTTATGACAAAACATAAATTTATAGAGATTCAAAGAATTCAAGAAAATGCGATTGAAGATAATGTTATGTATAAAAAGAATGAATAATTTATTTTATTTTCTACATAAAAATATAAATTCATCAACTTTTTTTAATTTATATTTTTTTACAAATGTTTTCAAATCAAATTTATTTCGTTGATTGATAGATTTATCCAATTTTATAATATCAGATTGTCTATACAATAAAATCATATATCGATGTGGTGGAGAATCCATTGGAGGATTTGGTGATTTATATTTCCAAATAATTTCATTATTATTTATTACCAAATTATGTAGCATATATTTTTCTGTTGGATTATCAGGATAATGAGCATCTGGGTCGACAATTAGTAGTGTTAATAAATTATTCTTTTCTTTTTCTGACATATAAATTTTTAGTTTTCTATTTATTTGAGATGTTTTATATATTTTATTTTCTTGTAATAAAATATCATTTACAAATACTTTCATTTAATTATTATTATATTTTTATAAAATATAAAAACGCAAAATGTTTTTATTAATCTATTATTATTTTATGCGCAAATAATCTTCTTTTGATGTATTATAATTATTTATTCGAACAGACCGTCTCTGAGATATATAAATTTCAAGTAATTCCATTTTTTTAGGATGTAAATAAGTTTTCTGTCGATATGGATTTGATACAAATAAATTCCGAGGAACAATATCAAACATAATTTTATTGATTAAAATATGCGTAGGATGTCCAGATTCGCCACTTAATGAATGTGTAAAAAAGATATCAAAACCTTTTATTGCGTCATTTAATTTATTTCTCAAAATATCACAGTCCGCGTAAGACATAATATCTAAAATATCCCACATTTCATAATCAATATCCAGATTTTTCATAATATTCAAAAATTCTTTCTGTCGTGTACCTTTTGATAAACATGTCGCACAAATGACTTTTATTTGATGATGTCTAAAAATTAATAACTCTCCAAAGAATAAAAGCTCATCATCTGGATGAGCAATAACTACAAGTATATTTCTTTTTTGTTCCGGTCTTATAAGTGAACATGACTTATTACTTTTAAGAAAATAAGGTTTTGTATTATAATTGCACCAACTATTTATATCAGTTATTTTTTCATTAAAAACCCATGATGAATCAATTGTATTTGCTCCAAACATATAATCTTTATTAACTTCAACAATTGCATATCCTTTTATTTTCTTTTGTGGATAAAGATAAATTGGATTAATTATTTTATTATTATTATACTCTTTTATATATATTCCATGTTTATTTATAATTGTATTATCTTTTTTACTACCATAAAATTTTAATTTATCACTTGAATCAAATACTGATAAAAAGTCATATTCAAGAAAAATATCTATATTTTTAAAAAATTGGTAATTATCATCAATAAAAAATCCACCCAACTTACAAACAGTCCGTATCATCATATTATCTTGTGGTAATCCATTCTTTATACAAAAATCTAACAATTTATTATCATCCCATTCCATAAACTGATAATTCGGTAATACTGTTTTATTATGTGTCAAATATTTTGATTCAGTTATAGCTTTTCCATAATAAACATGAATAATTCTTTCTATCATAAAATATATTATAAATAAAAATAATATCTTCTATTTCTAATCTGGAATCATCTCATATTTTTTTATCAAATCATCCGATATTGAAACATTCTTCTTTTTCCGCAAAACAACCATCCGTTTATCTTCCGTCTTCTCAATAATATCATAATAATTTAATATAATATGATACTTCTTACGATGTAAAAAATCATCAAATATAATATAACAATCATCATTTATTACATCAAAGCACTTCAAGCAACATGCTACTCGAAAGCGCCCATCTACCATTACTAAATCAATCTTGCTTCTTTCTTCAATACTCAAATTACGTATATGTTCGCTATAATTTATAAGATTTGATTTATCACATGACTTATTTGGGTATCCCCATGTTCTCGGTTTTGTACCCATTTCACTGTATATATACATAATTTTTGAGTCATCTTTTATAGACAATTTTAGTTTATTCATCCAAGTTTTGTCGCTCTCAACTGAATAAATTTTTTGGATATTTGGTCTTAAATTAGCCTGATATGTTGAACCACCGGATCCATACTCAAAATAAATGGTCGACTTGTCTAAATATCTATAAAACATTTTCATATCATTCGCGCTTAATTCTGGTATCATATTGTGTATATATTTTATAAAATATAAATGTTTAACTAAAATATACAGTTCTATCGGCGATAGGTTTCGATCCTATGTCCTAAGAGTTATGACCCCTTTGCTCTTCCACTGAGCCACGCCAGTTTCGACTTAAAGTAAGAAAAAAAATTGGAAAACAAACGCACGAAATATTTAATTAAAAATTGATGGTAAAAATGAGCAATATTTTTATAAATTATCCGTTGAAATGTCATCTACACAACAACAACCTTTTAAAAAAGTCCAAGAAGTCCAACAAGAGATTCCACCATGCCAAAGATGGGAAATGGAAATGAATCGACAGATTCAAGAATCAATCGCCGCGGACATGACTGAGGGATCCCCATTTTATCAAGCGTTTCTTGCACGTATTGTTTCTGAACACGCGAAAGCACTCGGAAACCCAATCAGGAGAGCATTTATTGACAACCTTCTAAAATTACAACAAGAAGGCTCTCTCCTGAAAGTTTTCAGTTGCTATCAAGGAATTGACCAATCGACCGGTCTTATGACGATGAGTTATTCTGGAAAGAATCTTATGAATTCTACAATGGCAAATGACTTCTACAAATGGACGATGGCCTTGAATTTCGATCAGATTGCACAAAGACATGGGCCACAAATGGTTAAATTTTTGGTCGATTTTCGAACAAAGCGTATATCAGAAATGGTTATGAAATCTCCTGAGCTTCAACAAAAGATACGGAACGCCCTGTCTTCACTTGCTTCAAGACCACATGACCGCACAATACTCACTTCGATCCCTAATCCGAAAGTCCGTGGATTTTTTGAATCATTTTATTTACCAGACACCCTTGCGGAGCCTCTTATTCGCGACTGCCCTGTCGATTTGAGTGAGATGAGTCCAGAATCAAAACCTGTCATCGCATTCTATATTGGACCAGACTGTTATGGTAATGTTGGCCCAATTATTGAAATCTGTGGCCGTCATGAATACGCATCTTGGCTTGAAACATCAGTTCTCCAAGTCCTCTTTGAGATTATCCGACGTGAAGATAATCAGGCGAGAAATATCTCGGAAGTTGAGGCCCTTTTTGAGTCTCTCTATCGCACACATCTCTCCATGATTGCGACTGATGGAAAACAGGCATCATTAGAAACAGTTATCTACATGGCTGGAAGACGCACACAAGGGCCATTGTTTCTCCTATTGGCGAACCTCTACCTCGACCAGTTATCTGTCAAGTTTAAAGGAACTTCATCCGTTTGGGCTTGGAATATTCTCACGAATGTTCTCAGGATTCCGTTGAAGAAGTTTGTCCCAATGGGAACACACGCCCACGAGCTTTCCATGCTTCTTGGAGGAATGGGATTTGGAAAGTATGGCCAGATTGTAGGTCATTACCTTTACTGGTTGAAGCACATTTATGGAACTAAAACCCCATTTTTGGCTCTTCCGGACACTTTTGGAACTAAATGTTTCTTAGATGTAGCGAAACGAATCTACGTCAAGCTTCCAAATGGAGAAAAGGTTCCCTTTCTCAGTCTCATCGATGGTTTCCGTCAGGATTCCGGAAGCATTTCAGAGTTTGTTGAACTCGTTCGAAGCGTTATTCCTACTGCGAAGGTTCTCGCTTCTGAAATTGGGTCTCTTGCGGATTTGGAAGAAGCAGTTAGCGCTGGATGTTTTGCTCTTGGTAAAGGTGGGTTCTGTGGCGATTCTGAGAAGGCTTTTGAAGAATTTTTACGTGAAGTCTTTCCAAGTCTGCAATTTATTTCCAGCATTGAATTCGCTTGTAAAATTGGCCAAGTTGGAGACAACTGCAATGTCGGCAAGTATGGAGATTCGGCTGGAAAGAGAAAGGGGAACAACCTTGGTTGCACCGCACAAGAATACGAGAGTCGTCTCGATGATGCGGTCATTCCGACAATTACGGACAGTCTGGGACAACCTCTCAATGACTACACATGCTATCTTCTCGAAATAGGTCCTTCCGGCGCGGTATTCACGCCGTATTCACCTCCTTCTTGAAAATACATTTGTATTTTTGAAAATAATCTATTTATTTTCAAAATTTATAATTAAAAATATTTTTCTGATAAATATAATCTATCAGAAATTACGACCTCTACAGGGCTCGAACCTGCGACCTACCGGTTAACAGCCGGTTGCTCTAACCAACTGAGCTAAGAAGTCTAGTCTAATCTATTGTAATTTCCGGAAACTTATGTTCCCAAAAATAAATATATTTTTGGGAAAATAAAACATCTCTTACACTCTCTTCTAAGAATAATAAAACAATTTTTAAACGCAAAATAACTTTTTATATAAAAAAAAATAGGGAATAAAAACTTCGTGTTTATAAAAATAATATTTTCTCTAAAAACTTTTATATCGACCCCAAGCCATCCCCCGTCCCTTATCATATTTATCATATCCCTCCTCCACTACCATATCCGCTTCATTAGTCATCATCCTCCAAACATTAGAAGGACCCTCATTCCAAAAAAGACAATCATCCCCTTCCTTAACAACATCATCAACAACTAAAAGAGTTTCCGAATTACTCAATCGCATACAATTTATAATGTCCATCATAGCATCCCTAAAAGAATGACCCCCATCAACAAATATTAAATCAAATTCTCCCCCTAACTTAGGAACCTCCACTAAACTATTTCCAAATATAAATTTATGACGTCTCCCAAATTCCCGACGAATATAATCACCCCCAATCCTCGAATGGTCCCCAATATCCAAACTTACAACCTCCGTATTTAATCCAGCAGTATTCAATAAAAATAATAAACTACTATGTCCATAATTGAAACCAATCTCCAATATCCTGCGAGGGCGCAGTCTAATACAAAACTCAATCAAACGGAGCGCCTGTTTTTCCACCTCTAATGTATAACCATCTACTATTCGCGTCTTATACTCCCTATCTACATACTCCTTCAACTTTTCTCCTTCGAATCGCGTCCAAATATACCGCATCAAAATATCATCTGGATTCTTCTTTAAACGGATGAGCGTATTCTTTAACATCGCCCCCTGATTATTGAAAAAATTAACATAATAATTATATGTCTCATCATAAGAATAAAAGCATTCGTTCTCTACTTGGGGATTCTCTATCAACTCCATAATCTCATCATTTTGACTTGGAGTAAGAGACAACTCTGGAAAACAACCATTGCACCGAGGATGATTACCAGTGTGATAAGCATATGTTCGCCCCCTCAAAAAAGGGTCAAACAAGCTCCCTAACTCCAAACACGTCAACGTCCGATTCCGGCGGAACCACTCACTACATAAAATACGGCCCAATGGCCCACACATACACATAATAACGGCGCCATCCTCGAAGTCGATTCCACTAACTCGATCATAATCAGTCTCAAAAGCATTGCTCTCTGATACAATTACCTTCATATACGGAATTATACCAAACTTTTCCAATTCCAGAATATTCTTAATATTCCTCTCATTTGTTATAATAATAACCCGCCTATCCGGCATCGTCTCTCGAAATACATCCAACGTCCGCCACACATTTGAATTTATCAAAACGTTTGTATTCATAACCCTCGCATTTTCCTTCACCAAATCCATACAGCGCCGATAATCACCACTCCTACATACGCTACAAGGAACGCCCACATAATAATTATCCAAATCAACGTCTAAACATGCGCGCAATTTGGAGGACATTGCAGGAGAAGAATGGTCGGCCCCCCGCGATATAACTGCGGTCGTATCATAAATTGCGGAAATCTCACCATCATTCATTTTTATAAAACAGAACGGCTCCTTCTTTCTTAATAAGTCATATAATTCTTTGGCGCGATCCATATTGTTCTATTCATATTATCAAAATTACTTTTAAACTTATTTTTTATATAAATAAATAATAATAAAAATAATTTCGCAAATAATATTAATTTTATAAAATAGTCTGTATCATTCGCGGAAAATATAATTTATATAAAATAAAAAATATATTTTTATATAAATAATCACACAAATAATTTCGCAAATAATATTAATTTTATAAAATAGTCTGTATCATTCGCGGAAAATATAATTTATATAAAATAAAAAATATATTTTTATATAAATAATCACACAAATAATTTCGCAAATAATATTAATTTTATAAAATAGTCTGTATCATTCGCGAAAAATATAATTTATATAAAATAAAAAGTATATTTTTATATAAATAATCACACAAATAATTTCGCAAATAATATTAATTTTATAAAATAGTCTGTATCATTCGCGAAAAATATAATTTATATAA
>Ga0214923_10006856_pt1 | contig 12620 bp, 9 predicted proteins | sample LL1510_MetaG_FD_177993 | JGI IMG/M metagenome (GOLD analysis project Ga0214923, IMG submission 177993) | Freshwater microbial communities from Lake Lanier, Atlanta, Georgia, United States - LL-1510 | ecosystem: Environmental > Aquatic > Freshwater > Lake | place: USA: Georgia | collected 2015-10-15
GAACGATGCGCTTTAAGAGTGGAAAGGATTTTTGCGCAATTTATAAGCGCACTCCAGCTGTTATTTATGAATTTGCCGATGCGCCCTTTAAGCGCTGGATAGTAACTAAATAAGTTAAGCGTTGGCTGGTGCGATCTCGGGGAACCAAGAGAGCGCTTCATCGCGGAACTTTCCTTCAGCCTCTAGCTGACAGAAGATTCCAGTAGTTCCCAAGGTAACGCGGTGTATCAAGACATATTCGGCTGGCAGGTTAAGTTGGAAACCGATCTTCGCGGTTGGATTGCGGGGATCGCCAACGCGGGCGCTCTGATCGCGCAGCCATTCGCGTGAATATTTAAATGTTTCGGTGCGAAGTGGTTCAACTAGTGGGACTAGGAAATCAAGAACTAGCTGCGGATCAACATCGACCTCAGGCAAGATGAATCCATCTTTCTTAAATCCGTCATACAGCGCTTGTGCGTCATCATCTAGGGCGTTCTTAAGAAGATTTTTAAATGGTTCAGGGAATCCATTAGGCAGGCGATTGCAGGCGCCGAAATCTAGTACTCCGATGCGGCCATCGGCGAGCAAGCGGAAGTTTCCGGGATGAGGATCGGCATGCAATAAACCTGCGCGCTCGGGTGCGGTGAAGTGGAAACGCGCTAAACGCATGCCGGCGTTATCGCGTTCTTCTTGCGTTCCTTCCGCGATGATCTTTGAAAGTGGAGTTCCCTCTAACCATTCTGAAACTAAAACTTTGTCAGATGACATGACAACTTTTGGAATCGCAACATCTGGATCCTTCTCATATGCACGCCAACAAGCCTCTTGCGCTTCGGCTTCATATTTGTAATCAACCTCTTCGATGATGCGCGCGCGAAGTTCTTCAAGCAGCGGCTTCATATCAAGACCAGGCAGAACCAATTGGAAGATCTTGGCAAAGCGCTGGATTTGATTTAAATCTGAGATCAAAGCTTCAGCGGCACCTGGGTATTGAATCTTTACTGCAACGGGGCGACCATCTTTCCAAACACCTTTGTGTACCTGACCGATTGATGCAGATGCAGTTGGCTTATCTTCAAAAGATGTGAAGTTATCGCGCCAGTTTTCACCAAGTTCTTTCGCCAAAACTTTATGAACAACGCGAGTTGGAAGTGGTGGCGCTGATTCTTGTAACTTGGTCAAAGTTTCGCGGTAAGGCTTAGCGATATTTTCCGGAAGCGCTGCTTCAAATACAGAAAGCGCCTGGCCAAACTTCATTGCTCCGCCCTTTAATTCGCCAAGAACTTTGAAGAGTTGCTCCGCGGTCTTCTCTTGAATATCGGTAATAACAACCGAAGATGATTGACCAACTAATTGTTTACCAAGGCCCAGAACTCCGCGGCCTGCCAAACCGACAGGGATCGAAACCATCTTCGCTGAACGCGCAGCAGTTGATTTCGGAATCGCTGTTTCGATCTGATCCTTCTTGGCCATAGCCGTATTCTTTCCGAGAAAGTCGTTGGCGCGCTATTTGAAATTGGCTAAAGGCGCCTCACCAGCCGCAGCCACACATGGGATGGCGGCTAATTGTGATGTGTTCTGTAGTACAGAGATCGGATAAATCGATAACGATCGCATCTCGCGTCAAAATTGCGCTATCGGTATCGATTATCGCTAGAAGTTGCGAGGCCAACAGGGCGGAAAGGTAGTGCGCTCCAACAACTGGAATTTCATCACGCACCGATGGACGATCAATTACCTCACAATTTCCTTGGTCATTGATCGTTAAATCTAAGCAACGAGTGCAAGGCGTTAAACCTGGTTTAACCAATTGCGAAATTGTTAACCGTGCACCGCTAATTTCGCTAACAACTATGTGTTCTTGTCCAGAAGCCATCCACAGCGCAAGAATTGCAGAATCAATCTCGCCAAAGTGGACCTTTATAACCTTTTCAGTAAAGCTGCTCGGAACTTCTTCTGCACTTTCTTGTACAGCTGGAAATAGCGAAAGACTTTTTGCAATAGCGGTGCTGCTCTTTACAAATACTTGTCCATTATCGGTTGCCGAGAAATATCCACCTGTTAAATCTAAATCGCCAACTAACTCGGCACCACGGCGAAAGTTTGGTGCGAATTGCGTATCTGTTACCCCACTTGCAATTAACTGCGCAAAGAGATGTTGTGCGGCGCGCGAATTTCCGGAGATTTCAATATGTGCACTTTGTCGCGCGCTCACTTTACTTGCTCCAGAATCGTTAACTCCCGGCAACCAACGCGTCAAAGTTAGCTCTGCCTCAATTCGATTTCGCATTTGCGACAAGGCAGCATCTTTACTTCGATCGCCAAACTTTTCAGCGCGCTCAGCGATCTGCGAGATAAATCTCTGTGAAACCGCAATGGCGCTATTTTCGGTCTGCAGAAGTTCGCAGGCGGAGAGTTCAGAGAGAAGATCGCCGAAATCCTGATGCGATATGGATAAGTGGGCACAGATCTCATCACGGCTTGCGCCCTGGGCGAGCGCGGCATAGAGCGCCGGTGCATCGCCAGAATTGATTGCAACCTGCGAGCGCGAATTTCCAATCAGGTATCCATTGGCAACGTGGTTTTGGCGATATAGGTAGGTGCCGGCCTTTAGTCTTGGTTTGATTGTCATCTGCGAAGGATTGGCTTTTGGCTCAGCTCAAGATCGGTGCGCTGTGCATCGGCGCTACTTGCCGCGGTAAAGATTTACGCAGGGGATAAAAATAAATTCACCCCGTACTCATCAGCTAGCGACGAGCGACGGGGTGAATTTTTTACCAGTCTAAAAAATAGACTTGCGGGTGTTACTGAGCCTTGCCAAGAATTCTGTTGACCTTGGTGCCACAGACTGGGCAGATGCCCTGTGCCATGCGACGACCAGAGTCTGAGATCTTCACAGTGCCTTCGAAGTCACGCTTCTCTTTGCACTTAACGCAGTAAGCGTCACCCTTGTATGTCTCTGCTGTCATGATTTGCCTCCAATCGCCGAATGGGCTCTGAGCGCCCAAGCGTGCAAGCATGACGATACCCCTCGCTACGCTCAAACACGCTCAACTAGCCCCTATTTGTGCGGAGTTTTTTTAGTTCAACAGGCGCAGCCAGGGCCCGTTCGGCCGCCTCATACCCGTCTAGATAGGCGCTAGCCAGCTCAGAGTCCTCGAAACGAGCCAAGAGCTCGGTGAACTCGGCGCCGTGGTCAAAGTGTTGTAGATGAATCGCCTCATGAAAGAGGACATAGTCCAAGGCGTAATCGGGGGCGAGTTTTAGGCGATCTGAAATCCGAATCGTGCGGTCAACGCTAGTGCAGGAACCCCAGCGCTCGCGCATTGGGCGCCAGTTGATCGATGCCGGACGAGCGGTAATTTCGGGGGCAAGGGATGCCAGTAGGTCGCAGGTGCGCTCCATGAGGCTCTCTTGACTTGGAGTTAGCTCGTTTTCTTGGCTGCGAATCTTGGCAATCATCTCGGGGACGATGGCGTGCTCATCTGCCTTACTCATTCGCGCCGGAATCGAGACGATGATGCGTCCACCTTGACGATAGGCCGAGATATTTCGCTTGCGGCGGGTAGATCGGATGACGATGATCTCACCTTCTGAAATTCCAGGAAGTGTCAGATCTTCTTCGCCAGCAAAGTCATCGGACATTTGCTAAAAATACTCCCTGCGGGTGAAAAAACTTATCTATCTGAGATATCTCAAGTACGTGTTGAGAGATTTTCCGCAAAAAACTTTTCCATTACAACATAAATTACAGGTGTGTCAAAACGGTATCTATTTGATTCTAGGCACTTTTGGACATAAGTTGCGCTTACGAAGTCCTCGGATAACCGTTCTATATCTGCAAGGGGAAGGCAGATATATGAATGTGCGACCGGGGACTTCGCTTTTCTATTTTGAATTAATTTAGATTAGCCCAGATAGATCATCTGGAATAGAAGTGCTCGCCACAAACTTTTCGGGATCCAATAAATCAGCCGGTGTTGGTAGCAAGCCGCTCCAGATTTGATCGCGCTCGCCAACGCTCTTTACTTCGCGAATCTTCTTCCAGAAAGCACTGGCTTCGCGAGTTAGCTTTGGTGAAACTTGCAGACCAAGCATGGATGAGAATAGCTGTTGTGCCGGCGCTGCGGCAGCGCGACGACGGCGATGAGTTTCGCGAAGTTGTTCGATACTAGGAATCCGATCTCCGGCCGCAAGCGCAACGACTTCATCAGTCCAACCATCGATTAACGCTAAAACCGTTTCCAACTTTAAGAGCGCGCTCTGCTGCGCGGGAGATTCTTCGGGTGTGAAGATTCCGCTATCTAAAGCAAATGTCATAGCTTCTTCATCTCCGGCGCCTTGCCGCATATTTTCAAAGGCATCTTGAGCTTGGCGTTGAATCGCATCTATATCAATGTGAATCCCTTTGCCATATTCAACGATTGCACTTTGAATATATGAGACCAGCCATGGGTTATGTGTAAATAAACGCGCTACTGCGCCTTCGCGAAGTGCGTGATAGATAAAAACTTCTGATTTGGCGATCTCTAAATCTTGCGCCCAATTCTCAATATTTTCTGGAATAACCACAGGGCGAGCTGGATCAAGGAGCGGCAAAGAGACGTCATGAGCGCCAGTAACCGAGGTTGAAAGAGTGCCGATCGATTGACCGAGCTGAGTTGCGATCATGGTGCCGATAAATGAGCGCAGCATCATGGTGATCATCTCGATCGGCGGCTGCCCATCGGTGCTTTCTCCCGCCTGTGCGTTCATCGCCTGATCCAATAAATGAGAGATCGCCGAAGAGAGCCCAGCTGCGAGCGGTTCAATGGTGCGATGCCAGCCTGGCATGGTCTCATTGATCCAATCCAAACGGCTTACTGCAGTTGGCGCCAGAGCTGAGGCTGGAAATGCCGTCGCATCATTTAGCCAAGTTTCGGAGATTTCAAAGGCGCTTTCCACAACAGATACATCTTTAGTTCCCAACGGCTTTAAACCTTGTGCGCTAACAAATTTTCGCGCAGTATCTCGCGCCGTCGCTAACGGAAGTACCTCTTCTTTTCCGGCGTTACTTTTTCCAGTCTGTGAAAATAGAGTTGTAAATGGATTAACAAAACCTGTCGGGTTAATTCCGAGTTGTTCGAATTGCGCCTTCATCTGTTCTTGCATCTGACGCATCATCGCTTCAAAATCTGGTTGCTTATTCTTATCGGATTCGTCTTCGGAATCGTCCGGGGTAAACCCAAAACCAGCCATTGCCCGACTCCCATCAAAGTTGTATTCGTTAGAACACCTCGGATGCGAGATTTCTTCCCGCAACCGATAGGCTATCTCACATGTCCAATGCATTTATGGCGCTGATTTGGTGGGTAATCCCGCTAGTTGGCTTAATTGGTGCACTTTGCTACGTTCTCTGGGTTACCCAATTTAAAAGTAAGTTTGACTCTGAAACCACTCGCTCCGTTGGTCGATTTCAACGCTTTCAAGACTCCTTCCGTGATGCTGATTCGTCAACGGATTCCAACGCCAGCGACTAACTTTGGATTTCTCACTCATATGAGCGTTCGCCTTCCCCGCATAACTTTACTAGTTCTAGCGCTCTTCTTCGGCTGCGCACTCTTTGCACCGCTTCCATATGTGGTTTTGACCCCGGGCTATGCCCAAAATGTTCTGCAGAAAGTGATCACACCGTCGAAGCGCGCACCAGCTGCGCTAAAGATTTATCCCAGCGATGGCAACCTCTATCTACTCTCAATTCTCATCACCAATCCTGATGCTTACGTAACCGGCAGCGAACTTATCTACTCGTGGATTCGAAGTGATTATGCGGTAATGCCACGCTCACTCTTCTATAAAGATGGGCGCAGCGCCGAAACGGAGAAGGCGATCGCTAAAACGGAAATGGTTGATTCTCAAATCGCCGCGAAATCTGCTGCGCTCAACTTTTTGGCGCAGAACTATCCAGCTGCACAAACTTTTAAAGTAAAGCCGAGCGATATTGATATTTCGCTGGCCAAGACTGGAGGCCCTAGCGGAGGTCTCGCCTTTGCCATCGGAATAGTTGAATTGCTTACTCCTGAGAATATTTTGCAAGGAAGAAGCGTTGCAATGACAGGAACAATCGATAGCAACGCAAACGTTGGAAGTATCGGGGGAGTTGCAGAGAAAATCTTGGCGGCCAAAAAAGCGGGAGCAACTCTCTTTTTAGTTCCGCAAGGTAATTGCAAAGACCTTGCACCAAATGTGGCTGAAATTCCAAAGGGGATCAAAGTTGCAGCAGTTAGCACCTTAAAAGAGGCGATAACTGCGCTCAATTCGAAAGACCCGCAAGGGTGCGCTAACTTAGGAGCATGATGAAAAAGCCAAGCCCGCTAGCAATAACCTTCATAATGTTGGCAGCACTTGCTGGCGCGCTAGTTGCGTTAAGTGGTTTCTATGTTGACTGGCTCTGGTTTAAATCCGTGGGCTTCACTGACGTTTGGTCAACAGTTTTACTAACTAAAGCGGCGCTCTTTGTCGCAGCTGGCTTACTTACATCGCTGATTATTTCGCTCAATATTTACCTGGCATTTCGCCGCCGGCCTTTCTATGTTCCAACATCGATTGAAGCCGATAATCTTGAGCGCTACCGCGCAACTATCGATCCGATCCGCAAATTATTCTTTGCCGGCATTGCGCTAGTTCTCTTCTATTTTGGCGGTTCCAGCGCAACAACGCTTTGGGGTTCATGGTTACTCTTTAAGAACGCAACTCCATTCGGAGTTAAAGATCCGCAATTCGGAATGGATATCTCATTCTTCGCCTTCCGTCTGCCGTTCTTCCAAACACTTATCGGTTGGGCTATTTCAACTTTAATTTTGGCAACGATTGCTAGCGTTGCAGTTCATTACATCTACGGCGGAATTCGTCCGCAGGTTCGCGAAGATCGCACCACAGTTGCAGCGCGCGTCCAACTATCAGTTCTGCTTGGGCTCATCGTGCTTCTTAAAGCGGTCGCTTATTGGTTTGATCGCTATGCACTTGCACTTAAAGAGAGTCGCTTGATCACTGGCCTTACCTACACCGATGTAAATGCCACGCTCCCTGCCAAGGCAATTTTGGCGGCGATCGCAGTTATCTGTTCACTTCTCTTCTTTGCAAATATTGTCCGCAAATCATGGCTGCTTCCAGCTGCCGGAACTGCTTTGATGGTTGGCGCATCTGTTCTTATCGCTGGCGTTTATCCGGGTGCAGTGCAGCAGTTCCAAGTAAAGCCCTCAGAATCGTCAAAAGAGGCGCCCTTTATTCAGAAAAATATCGATGCCACCCGTGCGGCCTACGGTTTATCTAACGTTGAAATGAAGGATTACCAAGCAACCGTATCTACTAATTCAGGACAGTTGGCAACTGATGCGGCAACTATTTCCAATATTCGCTTGATGGATCCAAACGTTCTCTCTGCTACTTTCCGCCAACTCCAGCAGATCAAGCCTTACTACACCTTCCCTGAATCACTCGATATCGACCGTTACAAAGTCAATGGCGTACAGCGCGATGCCGTTGTTGCGGTTCGCGAATTAAATATTGATGGCAACCCAAGTCGAAACTGGATCAACGACCACCTGGTTTACACACATGGTTTCGGATTTGTTTCAGCCTTTGGAAATACCGTTGATGCCGATGGCAAGCCAAACTTCTTAGTTGGTGATCTCCCTCCAACAACTGGCCTCGGAAAATTCCAACCACGCGTTTATTTTGGGGAAAACGTTCCTGATTACTCAATCATTGGTGGACCAAAGACCGATACACCTGTGGAGTTTGACTACCCAGATGATGCATCTGCAAACGGTCAGAAGAACTACACCTATACCGGTAAGGGTGGCGTTCCAATGGGCGGGCTCTTTAAGAAATTGCTCTTTGCAATTCAATATCAAGAACAGCGCATCGTTCTCTCAAGTTTGATCAACTCTGAATCAAAAATTCTTTACAACCGTTCACCACGCGAACGCGTTGCCAAGGTTGCCCCATGGTTAACCCTTGATGGCGATCCATATCCTGCAATTGTCGATGGCAAGATTCAATGGATCATCGATGGATTTACAACAAGCTCTGGCTATCCATATTCACAAACGACTGCACTAGGCTCAGCAACAGCTGATGCGCTCACTGCAAATTCAACTTCGATAACTGCTCAATCAAATAAGAACATCAACTACATCCGAAACTCTGTAAAGGCCACAGTTGACGCCTATGACGGCACTGTTGTTCTCTACCAATGGGACGATAAGGATCCAGTGCTAAAGACCTGGATGAAGGCCTTCCCAAACACTGTTACCCCAAAGAGCAAGATGTCGCCGCAACTTCTTGAGCACATCCGCTATCCAGAAGATCTCTTCCGCGTACAACGCGAAGTGCTTAGCTCTTATCACGTACAAACCGCAGCAGCTTTTTACGGTGGTCAAGATTTTTGGCGCGTGCCACGTGATCCTTCAACATTTGGTGCAAATGCCGGAGCACAACCTCCTTATTACATGACGCTGGAGATGCCAGGTTCTGATAAGCCAACCTTTGCCCTCACCACTCCATTTGTTCCACGTGGTGGCCGCGAAAACCTTTCTGCCTTTGCAGTAGTTGATTCCAACTATGGACCAAATTATGGAAAGATTTCAGTTCTGCAATTACCACGAAGCACCAACGTTGCCGGTCCTTCACAGGTTGCCTCTAACTTTGAAGCAAAGCCTGAAGTTGCTAACTCACTTTCATTGCTTCGCCAAGGTGGATCCGATGTTGTGCTTGGTAACTTATTAACGCTTCCAGTCGGCGGTGGACTTCTCTATGTTCAACCAGTTTATGTAAAGGCGACAGCTAACGCTGCGGCTTATCCACTCTTGCAGAAAGTACTCGTATCTTTCGGTGATGTAATTGGTTACGACAGTTCACTTAAGGGCGCACTTGATCAAGTATTCGGCGGAAACTCCGGAACATCATCATCAGGTGCACCAGTTACATCAACAACTAATAACGCTTCTGCAGATCTAAAATCTGCATTGCAAAACGCAAAGCAGGCGCTTGCAGATGGAAATGCAGCACTTGCTAAGGGCGACTTTGCAGCATATGGACGCGCACAAGATCGTTTAAAGGCAGCACTTGCTGCAGCGATCGCAGCGGAAGGTCGTAAGTAAGGCGATTTGGCTATTACTTAACGACCCTTTAGACTGACGCTTCCGACGCGGGGTGGAGCAGCTCGGTAGCTCGCTGGGCTCATAACCCAGAGGTCGTAGGTTCAAATCCTGCCCCCGCTACTAGAAATGAGGAACTATTTTGAGTAACCAAGTAAAAACAATCGTCGAGATCAAACATGACGATCGCAATCGCACAACTGTCTTCTGGCGCGGCATCCTCGCCTTCCCAATGGGTATCTTTGTGGCCTCATTCACTCAGGCAACCTTCGGAGATGGAAATAACTGGGAGTGGGGAACTGCTGGAGTAATTGTTCTTCCAACACTTCTAGCAATCGTTGTCCGTGGAAAATACCCAAGCTATGTGCTGACCTTTAACCATGCAGTTCTTGAGCTTTCTACTCGCGTAGCCGCATATGCTTTGATTTTGAACGACAAGTACCCATCAATTGAAGCAAATTCAAAGGTGGCAGTTCTCTTCCCTGATGTTGAGGGTGGAAAGAAGTTAAATCGTTGGCTGCCGCTAGTTAAGTGGTTCCTTGCAATTCCACTTTATATCGTAGGCGCGGTTTATCTAGTTATCTCACTAGTCGCAACCATCATCGCTTGGATTCAGACTTCAATTACTGGAAAATATCCTGAGTGGGCCGGCGAAATTGTTCTCGGAACTATTTCCTACTGGAACCGCGTTCAGGGTTATATGTTGTTACTTGTCACAGACAAGTACCCAACTTTCCGCCTAAAGTAATCTTTAATTACTTAATTTTTAGCGAATTGCTAACCACAAATAGCGAACTAATCGCCATTGCACCGGCCGCATACATCGGAGTTAAGGCACCAGTCGTTGCAATAGGAATTCCAATTAAGTTATAGGCAAAGGCCCAACCCAAATTAATCTTTATCGTCTTTAAGGTGCGCTTAGAAAGATTTAGCGCATCGACTACAGACATTAACTCTGGGCGCATCAACGTGATATCGGCTGATGAAATTGCAGAATCAGTTCCAGTACCCATCGCCATACTCAAGTCGGCAGCGGCAAGTGCTGCGGCATCGTTGATGCCGTCACCGATCATCAAAACAGTGTGGCCCGCTGACTTTAGAGCGTTTACGCGATCGAGCTTTTCTTCAGGCAGAGCACGGGCGATTACATGCTCTCCTTTAATTCCTACTGCACGGGCGATAGCGCCAGCGCTCTCTTCATTATCGCCAGTTACCAGCCAAGGAGTTATTCCCATAGTTGTAAGGGTAGAAATAGTTAATTCGGCATCTGTCTTTAATTGATCACCCGTTGCAAAGACGGCGATAGCAACGCCATCCCATGCTAATACTGAGACGCTGTAGCCCAGGTTTTCAGCACGATCTATAGCTTCGTCAATCTTGGCATCAAATGTAGTTGCGCTATGTGCGATCGCTTTAGGTGTTCCTATTAATACAACTGGTGAGATTGCCCCAAGCAAAACTCGACCAGCGACTCCAGCACCTGGCGTCTGAGTAAATTCCATCACCTCCTTACGAGCTGCGCCATTAGCGAGTGCATATGAAGCAATGGCCTGTGCCATTGGATGATCGTTAGCTAATTCCAGTGATAGCGCCGTGGAAAGAATAGTTTTTTCATTGAGGAAATCAGCATAAGTAGCGCCGAGAACTTTATGCGCGCTTGTTGGAATTGTTGCTTCATGAACTTTCATGACGCCTGTTGTGAGAGTTCCAGTCTTATCCAGAACTACAACATCAACCTTGCGAGCTAGTTCTAGTACGCGTGGTTGGCGAAGCACGATGCCACGAGTTGCACCACGACCAGATGCGACCAGTAAAGCAACTGGAGTTGCTAGACCAAGTGCGCAGGGGCAGGCGATTACCAAGACGGTGATTGCAATTTGAATCGATTGCCCAGCGCTATGACCGGCACCATCATTGCCTAGGTAATACCAAGCGAAAAATGTTCCTACGGAAAGCGTGGTTACAACCGGAACAAAGATCGCCGCAATACGGTCAGCTAAACGCTGAATTGGCGCTTTATTTCCTTGGGCTTGGACGACCATGGCGGTAATTCGCGCTAATTCGGTATCGCTGCCGACTCGAGTAGCGCGAACAATGATGCGGCCATTGTGATTAAGCGATGCACCGATAACGCGTGATCCAGGGCCAACTTCTACAGGAGTTGATTCACCAGTCATCATCGCGTTATTTATAGATGAGATTCCTGAAATTACCAACCCATCAGTTGGGATACGTGCGCCAGGTTTAACTACAAAGTCATCGCCGATCTCAAGATCTACAATTGGAATAATTACTTCAAGTCCGTTGCGAAGTACGGTTACCTCTTTTGAACCCAGTGCAAGAAGTGAAGCAAGTGCGCTGCTGGCGCGATGCTTGGCTCTTGATTCGAGATGGCGACCAAGAATTACAAAGAGAAGAACTCCGGCGGCAACTTCGGTGTACACATCGCCTTGCCCAGTTGCATTTGAATAAATTGACCAACCAAATGCGCTGAATGAACCGAGCGATATCAGCGAATCCATTGTTGGATGCAAGAAGTTGCGAATCGCCGCGCGATGAATTGGGAAAGCAACAATTAGAATAAGAGGCGTAGTTAAGCCAATCGCTAGCCAGGCTGTTGGTGAATAAAGCGGATGCATAATTTTGAAATAGTCAAGAGTTGCCAGGACTTCTGCATCAATACGCTCGCGCCATTGCTCGACCATAGAAACCAAAATTGCCGGCACCGCAAATAAAATTGCGAAAAATAAAGCAACGCCAGATTTCTGATTGTGCATGGCAGGGTTTGCGCCATCTTCGATTAAAGCTGCGCCATAACCCGCACCCTTGATTTTCTTAATTAGTTCGGCGCTCTTAACTTCAGCTGGAGCTAACACATGAACTGACTCAGTTGCAAAGTTAACGCTAGCGCTAACTCCGGCGATCGAATTAAGTGATTTTTCGATGGTATTTACGCAGGAAGAGCAGGTCATCCCGGATACCGAAAATGTGCGAGGAGTCAGCGAAGATTTTGTAGCGTCAGCGGCCATTTAACTGGTCCACGATCTTCTGGTGAATGGCGGCGTTGGTAGATAGTCCACTTCCACCGAGAGATCCATCAACTCCAGAAACGTTGGTAAATCTTCCGCCCGCTTCGCGAACAATGATGTCGAGCGCTGCCATATCCCAAACTGCAAGAGATGGTTCGGCTGCAACATCGACCGCGCCTTCAGCAACCAACATGTGTGACCAGAAATCTCCCATACCTCTGGTGCGCCAAGCAGATGCCATTAGTTCTTGGAATGGAGCAAGTCTTTCTCCCCAACCAATAAAGTCCGAATATGAGATTGATGCATCTTTAATCTCACTCACTTGTGACACAGAAATCTTTTCAGGTGCTGCCTTATTTACTGAAAGAAATGCCCCGTTGCCTTCGCTGGCATACCAGCGGCGAAAGAGGGCGGGTGCGCTGACAACTCCGACAATAACTATTTCGCTGCCATCGCTCTGCTTTTCAAT
>Ga0214923_10006857_pt1 | contig 12619 bp, 13 predicted proteins | sample LL1510_MetaG_FD_177993 | JGI IMG/M metagenome (GOLD analysis project Ga0214923, IMG submission 177993) | Freshwater microbial communities from Lake Lanier, Atlanta, Georgia, United States - LL-1510 | ecosystem: Environmental > Aquatic > Freshwater > Lake | place: USA: Georgia | collected...
GAGAATTATGGTTTAAAATATTAGATTCTCAAATGGAAACTGGAACACCATATATTTTATTTAAAGATGCTTGTAATATAAAAAGTAATCAGAAAAATATTGGCACCATAAAGAGTTCAAATTTATGCTGTGAAATAATACAGTACTCTGACGATAAAGAAACCGCTGTTTGTAATTTAGCAAGTATAGCTCTACCTGCTTTTGTCAATGAAGAAACAAAATCATTTGACTACGAAAAGCTTCATGAAATAACAAAAGTAGTTACGAATAATTTAAATAAAATCATAGATATTAATTTTTATCCTACAGAAAAAACAAAAAAAAGTAATTTACTACATAGACCAATTGGAATTGGAATTCAAGGATTAGCTGATACTTTTATTATGATGGATATAGCTTTTCATAGTGAAGAAGCAAAAATCATTAATAAACTTATATTTGAAACGATGTATCATGCTGCCTTGGAAAAAAGTTATGAATTATCAAGAGAACGATATTTCAAGTTTATAAATAACTACAAATTTGATAGAATTGAAGAAGAAATGAAATTAATGAGTGATAATCCAACAAAATTAGAACTACTGGGTGCTTACAGTAGTTTTATAGGGTCACCTGCTTCCAAAGGAATTCTTCAATTTGATATGTGGAATATAGAACCAACTAACAGATATGACTGGTCTACTTTAAAAGAGTTAATTCAAACATATGGTTTGAGAAATTCACTTTTACTAGCACCTATGCCAACTGCAAGTACTTCCCAAATTCTTGGATACAATGAATGTTTTGAACCTTTAACAAGTAATATTTATAGTAGAAGTACTTTAGCTGGAGAATTTGTATTAGCAAATAAATATTTAATGAAAGAGTTGATACAACTAGGATTATGGAATGAAAAAGTAAAAAATAATATAATAGCAAATAAGGGAAGTATTCAGCAAATTACTTCATTACCAGAACATATAAGAAACAAATATAAAATTGTTTGGGAAATACCAATGAAACATATTATAGATATGTCAGCAGATCGTGGAGCATTTATTTGTCAAAGTCAAAGTATGAATCTTTGGGTAGAAGATCCAAATTATAATAATTTAACTTCTATGCATTTTTATTCATGGAAAAAAGGTTTGAAAACAGGAATTTATTATTTAAGAAGAAAGGCAAAACATCAGGCACAACAATTTACGGTAGAACCTGAAACACGAGAAAAAATAAAAGATAATAAGAATGATGAAATATGTGAGATGTGTTCAGCATAAAATATTTATAATAATTTTTCATAAATGTATTTAAGTTCCACACTATTATCTAAAATATCTACATTATTATGGACTTTACAATAACAACGAAGACATACTAAAACATCATTTAATGAATTATGTAAATTATTAGGAATATTGTCAAATAATTTGAAATGAAGTTCAGATAATTTAGGAAATTTCATGTATTTGCCTCTTTTATTCTCCATTTGAATATCACACAAATTAATCGATTCTTTCATAGTACAAACATATTTTTTATAATCGGTTATTAATTGAAAATAGTCTTTATATAATTCTTTTTCAAAATAAATCAATTCATAATGTATTTTTCGCATAATTTCAGCTTTTAACATTTTCAAGTCAAAATCTAAATTGTGACCAACTACAGAATCAGCATTTTCAAAATCCATCATAAATTCATCAAATATTGTTTTTAAATCAACACCTTTAGTTTGAGAAATTTCATTTGTAATTCCATGAATTTTAATACTTTCCTCACTAATATTAATATTAGTAGGAACTTTAATAATATAATCTTTTATTTTCAATATTCGATTTGTAACATCATCATAAATAATATAACTAAATTGAACAATATACGGCCACATATCTAAAGAATAAACATTTAGTTCTCTTAATTTTGGTAATCCAGTTGTCTCTGTATCAAAGACAAGTATTTTCATTATTCTTTATAAATATAAATTAATAATTTTTATTTATAATAAAAGTTATTAATAAATTTAAATCAATTTTAAATTTTATTACACCAATCAAAAAGAAAAATGAGACAAACTTAATAATTATACACAAAAATTCTTTATTAAAACTCTATAAAAATGATTATTATATTATTTTCTAATTCTTATATTATTTTCTAATTATTTTATATAAAAAATGAAAAATACTAAAAAAAATAAAAATAAAAAAGTAAAAAATAATTTAACCAGAAAATGTAATAAATTTTGTAAAAATATATATGTTCCTTATGTTGAAAAATTATATAAAAAAAATCCATCTGACTGGATACAGGGTAGATATACACATAATAAAGCAAGAAAATTTACATATGACAGTTGTAATCATATTTTTTGTAATGAAGGTTGTAAAGGATATAATATTTATGGAGATAAGGAACAAAAGAAAATATTCAAAGAACAATTTGATAAAAATATTATAAATAATTTTGATATAAGAGTTAAAAAAGATAGAATAAAAAAACTAAAATCAAAAGGTGTAATATCTGAATGTAACTATTTAGATATATATAACCCATAAAACTCTATTATAGGTAAAATTAAAATAATTATACTATATTTTCTATAATATAGTACAAATAAACACAAATATTAGTTTTTTCATTACGCTGACCAAAAAGGAAATTGAGACAAAATGTAAATAAATCTAAACATAATTTTTACAAATACCAAATGTTTTTCTATGCCATTTTGTAATTCCGTATTTTTGTATTCCATCTAAATGTTTTTTTGCTCCATACCCTTTATTCGTATCAATTCCATATTTTTCAGCCAAGTCTGGGTTTTCTTTCACCAATTCTTCAATATAGTTATCTCTAGATACTTTTGCCAATATAGAAGCAGCAGCAATACAAGAATACTTATTATCTCCACCTTCAATACATAAATGTGGAATAAATTCTATTTTAGAATCAGAAATAACTTTCACTGGATTAAAATAATTTCCGTCAATAAGTAATTGAATATTAATATTATTGTTTATATTAGATTCATTACGTTCTATAGAAATAAGTTTTTTACGAACATTAATAATAGAATTATGCATGGAATTCTGAGTTGCCTGTAAAATATTAATTTCATCAATTTTTCTCTCATCTTCAAAACTAACATACCAAGCTATAGCATTTTCTTTTATATAATTAGCAATTTCTTCTATTTTCTTTTTAGAATGAAATTTTTTACTATCTTTCATTTTATAATGGTCAAAGGAATCATCTTTAGGTAAAATAACAGCAGCAGTATAAACTCTTCCAAAAAGTGGTCCTCTACCGGCTTCATCTACACCAATCTCATGTATAGTAGTATCTTCTAGATAAAATTTTTGTAAAGATTTTTTATTTTCTTTGTAATCGTAATCATTTTCTATATTATTTTTGCTTTCCATTTTGAAATATAACTATAACTAAATATATAAATAATAGATAATAATAATTTTAAATCAATTATTTTTCAAACTTTTTTCACACTATAAATTATACAATGAATAAAATGATAACTATTATTTTGATTATTTTAATATTAGGATTAATAATATATTCTTTTTTAGGAAATCAAGAAGGTTTTACAAATAGTTCAAGTTCAGGTTCAAATTCAAATTTAGTTCAAGATTCAAATCCTCAAACCAACTCCACAAATAATTTATTTCCATACACAGGAGTATATAATTCTAATTCTTATGATAATTATAATCATTATAATGGTTCTCAATCTCCATTAATACCAGCAACTTATCATGAACCAAATGGGGGAAGTATTACTATATCTACAAATAGCGACGGCTCACTAAAAATTAAAGAAAAAAATTCAGACAAGATTGATTTAAATATTTACACAACCTCTGTACCAAATTCGATTTCTTCCACTAGTACAAGCTCACCTTCTGTTTATTATGGTGTAAATGGCGGTTCAGCAACTATTGTTACATCAAGTAATGGTCAGCAAGCAATTGAAGTTATGCAGCCAAATGGTTCAGTAGTAGTTTATACTCCATCTGGTAATTTACCTCAAGTAGAAAATTCAACAAACAATATATCTTCTTCAGCTTACTTTGGAAGTACTGGAACAAGTATTCCTTCTAATTTTAATATGGCATATAACCCAACTACTAGTAACATGAATAACTATTCAACAAATAGTAACTTCATGAATGGTAATACAACAAATAGTAACTTCATGAATGGTAATCCAACAAATAGTAATACAATGAATAATGGAAACACATCATCAAATAGTTTTCAAAGCATATTATATGGTCCAAGTGGAGCTGTTGCAGTCGTAAATAATGCCAACAATTCAGCAGTAATTATACAAAATGGTAAAATTAGTAATTATACGAATCCAAATCCAAGTTCAGGAACAAGTAATATTTTGAAAAATCCATATGGCGGAACTCTTACAGTATCAATAGTAAATAATCAATTCAATATGACAGTTGTAGATGAATCTGGAAATAAAGAAATTTTTACCATGAATCCAACACAAAATAACTTAATTTTTAATATAAATCAATACAATGGTTTAACACTCAATAGTCCATCCGGATCCTCCGCAACCATAAATTCAAACACAATTAGCATTATAAATAATGGTATTACAACCGTTTATACAAGTTATAATGCTCCTAATGTATTTGTAAATCCTAATGGAGGAACAGCAGTTATTTCACCAACAAGCAATAATTCATTTATATTAGTTCTCATTAATAATCAAGGAAATACACAAATTTTTAATCCTAGTTCATCAAACAATCAAATGAATAATAATAGTAATTTAAACAATAATAATCTAAATATTCTTCCATTTTTAAATAATCTATTTTCTAATAATGGCATTTCTAATAATCCAAATGCTTATAATCCTTATTACGGTAGTCAAAATCAAAATAGTCAAATGAGTAATTATAATCCATATAGTTCAGCTCTTCCTTCTGGTATTCCAGGGAGTCAAATACCACCTGGCAAAGAAGACTTGTATATTTTAAAATCTGAAGTCATACCTCCTATTTGTCCTGCATGCCCTACAGTAAAAGTATGTGACAAAAAAGAGAAATGTCCTCCTTGTCCAGCATGCGCAAGATGCCCTGAACCTAGTTTTGAATGTAAAAAAGTTCCAAATTATAGTTCTTCTTCTTATAATTCAGGTTATTACGGATACAATGATAGTTTCGATTCTGGACCATTAGGAGGTAAATCATTACCAGTTCCAGTATTAAATGATTTTTCTACTTTTGGTATGTAAGCTGTATTTATAAAATAAAAATATAAGTATAATATATTATATTTTTATTATGAATAAATTTTTAATAAATAAAAATTCATGGATAGTTTCATCCAGAAATGTAAATTTTTTTAATAATACATTAGAAGCTGAGTTAAAAGACATGAATGAAAATTGGAAATATAATAAATTGGAAATACATCCTTTATTATTAAATAAAAATTTAGTAAATAATAATGGCACTTTTCAATATAATTTATCAAAAGAAGAAAATGATTATATTATGAATAAATTATTTCCAGATTACATCGGTCCAACTATTCCTTATATTGATATTGAAAATTGTATTATGCTTTCAGTTGATTTACCAAAATATAATGACTTAAGAGAAGAAACATTAGATTTACTTGAAAGTTATAATCTTCCTCCTATATCTGTGCATTTTGGATATACAAATGAAACCAAAGAAAATTCTAAATTTTATAATCTGATGTCAAATAAAAATCAAAGAAATGAATTTACATTAGGAATGTTAGAAATATTTGATAATTTTGTTAGTGAAAATACAAATCAAAATTCATGGTTACTTTATTTTGAAGACGATGTTCGACCAATAAATATTGATGTAAAAGAAGATTTAACTAAACTATATAATATTCCTTGTGATGCCGAATTAATACGACCATATAATGGAAAAAATGAAAAATGTGAATTAAAAAATGTAACTTGTAAAATTTCTTATGGTGGTCATCTTAATCATGCTTTTTACATATCAGTATCTGGTTGTAAAAAAGTAATAAATTATGCAAAAAAATACAATTGGAAATATAATTGTGACATTGATATATATAAATTAGCAAAACATTGTGGTAACTTTCCAACTGGATATGACGATTGGTCATTAACCGCGTGTAATAATAATAATGACATTACGTCAATGTTAGAAGAAGATGAAAAAATAGTAATGTATCAACTTAGTAACTGTATTTTTAATCAAACATCCAATCCTTGTGTATAACTAAATAATATTTTATAAGTATAGTCTGAATATTTTACAAATTACGTGGTTTTTGCCATTTGAAACGTCTCTCCTTTTTCATCGTGTGGAACAATTTTAATAATACATTTTGATTTTTTTCCATTCAGCGGATCAGTACAACCTTTTTCTTCCGTTTTCATTTCAACTATTTTTGAGTTACATCTTGAACGAAAATGTTCATATCTATCTCTCACTTCATGAAAAGTTAAATTCGATTTTTTATGTAACATTTTATTAATTAATTCATGTAAATTGTAAATATAACGAGAAAATTTATCTCTATTTGCCATATCGGATAATTTAAGTGGCAAATGTTTAAAATTTTTAGTTAAATTCATTCTACAATACTTACATGGTAAAACGTATTGTAAATTTAAGACAAAGTCTCTGTAATGTTTTTTATCTTCGTGTGAAGGATGAATTGGATAATTAAAACTCATTATATGTAAATAGTGCCACATACTTGGTCCCCAAACAGAAGTCAACATACCATCTCCACTATTATAATTTTCTTTAGAAAAAACGTGTTTTCTGTTTTTTTGTGTTTTTTTTACGTCTTTAAATAATTTTTCTTTATTTGATTTTTTATGACTATTTATTTTTATTGTTTTATTCATAGTCATATATTGTATATATTAGTATTTAGAAAATAGTTATTACTAAAATTAAATATCATTTAAAAGTATGGATAATAACTCAAATGCTATTTCTAATACAACAAGATTATTTGATAACTCAACAAAAAATATCTGTATCTATTGTTTTGTATCCATTATACTTATTATAATATTTACATTGACTCCGTTAAGTAATTTTATTACACTAACCATTTTTATTAAAATAATAAGTATTTTACTTTTAGGATATTGTATTTATTTAAATGGTATTCAAATTAAAAACTTTTATAGCAGTAATACAGATGGTACTTCTAGTTTAATAAAAAGCTACTTGAATGTGAATATTTTTTGTAGTTATATTTTTTCATTATCGATGATTATATTTATTTTTTTTATAATTAAAAGTTTTTGGCACTAATCAAGTCATCTATAATAAAATTAGAATAATTCTTTTTTGGTTTATTTGTTTCATATTGAAGTTTAGAAAAAGGTGTTTTCAATTCTATTATTTTTTCATAAAACATTTTATCATTTACAAAGTCATTTTTATTTATTTCAACAAGTTTACCTTCTAAGTTTCTATACAACATTCTATGAATAAGTTAAAGTATAATAATATGAAAAATTATTTTTATATTATTTTTTATTTTTACACATTTAACTATATTCGTTTAAACATTTTTTAAATTTATTCTTATAAATATATATAAAATGTCTTACAAATTTAATTTAATGGGAGGAGAGACCAATTACATGAATAAATTAAAAAATTTTACAAGTTCTATTAGTATGAAAACCATCCTGATTTTTTTAGTGATACTTTTATTTCTAGGGATTGGAATTTATATTTATATAAAACAAGTAAAATCAAAGTTTACAACAAATTATAGCGCAAACAATGAACATACATTTAGTAATAATGGTCAAGCTGGAGAAGCTGAATTACTTTTATTTTATGCCGATTGGTGTCCACACTGTAAAACAGCAAAACCAATTTGGGAAGAAATAAAAGCTGAATTTGAATCTAAAACTATAAATGGATATTCTATTGTATTTACAGAAATAAACTGTACTACAGAAACACCTGAAGTAGAAAAAATGATGAATACTTATAAAGTGGAAGGATTTCCTACTATAAAACTTTTGAAAAATGGTCAAGTAATTGAATACGATGCTAAACCAAATAAAGCGACACTTCAACAATTTTTGAATACAGCAATTTAATAAAATAAAATTTCAATCATTATTTATATTTATGTTTGTATTTTTTGGTAAAGAATTCATATATTCTTTGGCAGTTTCAATGCCATTTTCTAGTAATTCTTTTCTTTTTTCCATAGAATAAATTGCGGACTTTAAAGTAGATATACTCATAATAGAAGCATTACATAAAATTTCATTAGGTAGTTTTTCTTGTTTATTAGTTGTACTAAAACTATAAATTAATTTAAAGAAAAAACTCATGATAAAATCAAGTAAATTTGATTCTGAATTAATATGATTATTTATGACATCATCATATTTATTTTTAATGCCTAGAACTTCATTAACATCTTTGTTTATTTTTGTACAATGACTAACTGGATAATTACATACCATTCCACCATCAATGTAGCATTTATTTTCAATACAAACTGGAGTGACAAGTACCGGTATAGCACATGTCATTTGTAAAGCTTTTATTAAAGATAAATCAGGGTGAGATAAATAAGAAATATCTTCCAATTCAAATTCATTTATTTCAAATGTGAAAAAATGATTTTCTACATTAGAATATTCATAGAATTCTTTAAGTGTAATTTCCATAGATAAATCTTTAGCATCTAATAATGGTTTCATGAATTTTTCAAAAACAACTTGAGTAAAAATTCCTTTATTTGTGTAAGCATCAAAAATACTTTGGACTTTTATTGGAAATACATCTTGCCAAGGTCTTTTAATCATAAAATCATTTATTGTATCCCAATCAAAATGAAGAGAGAGAAGTGTAGCAACTATTGCTCCAGCAGAAGTGGCATAAATTGTTTTGATATCTTCTCTTTTTATAAAATTATTCTTTTCTAACTCTTGAATAACTCCCAATGTCTGTAACATAGTTTGACCACCACCAGAAAGAACTAGGTGTTTTATCATTTGGCTAATTGTCATTAAAAATAAATATATTATATTTAGTTATTTATTTTTAACTTGGTTTTTATGTTTTACATAAATGTATGTAATAAACAAATTAAAAAAGTTGACATTTATTTATTTTTGATTAAAATATTTTTGATTAAAATATTTCATTTAATAAACGATATTTTTTTCTTTTATTGTTTTAATAATAATAACTATAAATGTCTAATATTTTTACACTTGAAAATATAAATGATTTCTCTGAAAAAATAAATATTGATGAATTATACGAGAAAAAAAGACAATATGATTTAAGTAAGTTGGAATTATTTAATAAAATTCTAAATCGTGTACATGTAAGAATAAAAACCACTTCAAGACAAAAAATAGACGAAAATTTTTGTTGGTTTGTTGTTCCTGAAATTATTATTGGCGTTCCCAAATATGATCAAGGAGCATGTATTGCTTTTTTACTAGATAAATTAAAAGACAATGGATTTAATGTTAGATATATACATCCGAATACACTTTTTATTTCATGGATGCATTGGATACCTTCTTACGTTCGTACAGAATTAAAGAAAAAAACTGGCATTGTAGTTAATGAATATGGGGAGAAAATAAGTACATATGAACATGAAGATAATAATGAAACACTAAAAGTTGGCAATTTTCTACCTTATGATATTAATAACGCAAATAGTGATTTATTGAAATTAACCAAAGATCCGTCTAGTAAAAATATAATGAATGTAAACAAGAAAAGTTATACTCCAATTAAATCGTACAAACCGTCAGGCAATTTAGTTTATGATGATGAAGTTTTAAACATTTTTGGAAACAAAAACGCATAAAATAAATATTTATATATTATATATTAAAAATGAAAACAAAAAAAAATTATATAAAAAAAAATATCACTAAAAAAAATTGTAATAAACAAATATTAGAACCCTTTGAAAAAAAATATGAAAAAGGTCTAAAACCTTCTATAACAAAAGCACATAATTTAAGAGTAAGTAATTTAAAAAAAATGTTTAATGAAATCAAAAATATTGTACAACCTAAAGACGATTATTACACTTACATAAATTCTTTATGGTATAAAGCTATTACAATAAACAAGGCACAATCTTACATTACAGAAATTGATGATTTTAGACTAGTTCAACATAAAGTATACAATGATTTAGAAAAAATAATAAAAAATTATATACAAACAACTGATAGTAAAGAAGCTTTTTCTCTAAAAAAATTTTATAAATCAGTATTAACTAGAACAAGTTCTGAAAAATGTTTTGCTTATGCTAAAAAAGAATTAGAAATAATAGATAATTATCGTAATGATAAAGATAAATCTAATCCTTGGAAATTATTAGGACATATGAATAAAAATGAAATGTATGCTATGCGTTGTCCTTTTCAATGGAAAGTTGATCAAGATCAAAAAAATGTGGATAAAACGCAATGTTATATAACGTCTCCTACTTTTTCGTTACCTGATGTAACTATTTATTTTGATGATGGTCAAAATGAAGAATATAAAAAATCAGTAAGAAACCACTTTTATGAATATATAGATAATGTATTTATTTGTTGTTTTGGAAAAAATCATGGATTTAATGTAAAAGATGTTTATGATGTTGAAGTTCAATTAATTAATGCTTTTACATGTAGTACTATAAATGAATCTGTTGATAATTATAATATAGTTACTAGAGAACAATCAATAAAACAATATAGTTTTGATTGGGACGAATTAAGTAAAAATATTGGTTTTTCAAAAACTCCTTCGTTTTTTATAACATCAAGTTTAAATTACTTAAAATGCGGAACAAAAATATTATTAGAAAATTGGTATTCTGATAAATGGAGAACTTATTGGATATTTACTTATATACGAATGATGACTAGATTTACAAAAAAAGGTAAAGATATTTATTCTAATTTTTATGCCAAATTTATTATTGGAGAAAAAAATATCGTTAATCAAGATATTGTTGCAGTTATATTAACATCATACGCATTTAATAATATGATTACAAAAGAATATGTAAAAAAATATACTATACCTGAAAATATTGAATATGTAAAAACATTATGTAATGAATTAAAAATAGTATTTACACGAATTATTAAACGCAATACTTGGTTACAACCTAAAACAAAAGAATATGCATTATTAAAACTAAAACATTTTAAATTTTTTATAGGCGAAACTTCAGAATTATTACCAGATCCTATATTAGATTATGTAAGCGATGACTTATGGAAGAATTTAGTTTTATTATCAGAATATCGTAATAAATTATTTATAAAAACATATAATAACAAACCTATAAATATACCTATATTAACCTGGACAACATCTCCTCTTAAGTATTCTAACTTACAAGCATATATTGTAAATGCTTCTTATACACCATCAAAGAACGCAATTACAATACCATTAGCTTATATGCAAAAACCATTTTTAGATTTAAGTGGTAAACATTCTTTTCAATATAGTTTAGCATATATTGGATTTACAATAGGACATGAAATGAGTCATTCTTTAGATGATTGGGGTAGTAAATATGATTATAATGGAAACTTGAAAGATTGGTGGACTGTAAAAGATAAACATAATTATAAAATTATTCAAAATGACATTATTAAACAGTATGAAGAATGGGCAAAAAGAGACGGAATAAAATATGATGCTTCTCAAACAATAGGAGAAGATTTAGCAGACATATCAGGAATAACTACAGTTATAGAATACTTATATGATTTTCAATATCAATATAATAAATTTACTCCCATTATTGAAAATTCTACGAAACTATTTTTTACCTTTTTTGCTTATCAAATGAGACAGAAAATTACAAAACATGGGGAAGATTATCAATTAAAATTTAATGTTCATCCGCCAAATAAGTATAGAGTTAATGTTCCTTTATCTAGAACTCCTATATTTAGGAATATTTATAATATTAAAAAGGGAGATAAAATGTATTGGCATTCAACAAACAGGGTTTGGCAAAGTTAGAAAAATAATAATTAAAATTATTTAGGAAAATAATAATTATTTAGGAAAATAATAATTATTTAGGAAAATAATAATTATTTAGGAAAATAATAATTATTTAGGAAAAATGTATTAATTTTATAATGAATATTTTTTAAGTAATTATTTAAAAAAATTATTTTTTTCTTTTTTTAATATATAATGGCTGGATCAAGAAGAACCGTGAGAAAAGGAGGAAAGAAAAGTAAAACACAAAAAATAAGACGCGCTGTTAAACATGCTCGCAAAGCTTCCGTTGCTGCTCGTAAAGCTTCCGCCGCTGCTTCTGCCGCTGCTTCTGCCGCTGCCGCTGCTTCTGCCGCTGCTTCTGCTGCTGCTGGTGCTGCTGCTGGTGCATCTGCTGGTGCCGCTTAAATTTACCAATAATTTTTTATATAAAATAACTTCATAATATTTTACAAAGTTATTTTTATTTTTTAATTTTGTTTTAATTTGATATTCTTGTAAAAACAATAGATGCTGTTGCTTCAATTGGTATTGAACCATTTGGTAATATACCAGTTACAAAAAATGGATCTCCTACATGACTTCCTATATCACCAGAC
>Ga0214923_10006859_pt1 | contig 12616 bp, 28 predicted proteins | sample LL1510_MetaG_FD_177993 | JGI IMG/M metagenome (GOLD analysis project Ga0214923, IMG submission 177993) | Freshwater microbial communities from Lake Lanier, Atlanta, Georgia, United States - LL-1510 | ecosystem: Environmental > Aquatic > Freshwater > Lake | place: USA: Georgia | collected...
CCAGCGTTTAAGGCTTTGCCTGTCGCTACGCAGAAAGCAATTCGTAAGGCATCTAAATAAGAATTCGTCCCGATGACGAAACCCCGTGAGGGGTCTGCGCGAAGCGCACTGATGAGTCATCAGAACATAAAGGAGATAGATAAATGCCAGAGTTAGATAAAGAATATTCCAAGAGAGAAGTAATCAAACTTCTCACCAAGTTAGAACTTGGCGATGCTGCTTGGGTCGCTGAGCGAGAGAATATTCTCAGGGCAATTGAAGAACACACAGCAATCATTTGCCCAACATCCAGCAACATAAGCGAGATATTCGCTTAATACTGTTTGATAACAGTCAGGGTTCACAAGCACTCCCCTGCTTGTGAGCCTATGAGTATTATCAACCTGATAATGCTAAATACAAACAAACAACAAGGAGAATACAATGTTGGAAAGACCAGCACTATACAACCAAGCGTTCTACGCACGCTTGGAGACACTCATTACAGATGACGTTCAGTTAGAGATGTTGTCGTCTGTGTTTGATGATGAACTCATTGCCAAGCAGATGCAGTTCTCTGCACAGTTCGGCAATATGGAGTGTGCGATTAACGCCTAATTCGAATGCGTTGAGAGTTCACAAGTTTCTATGTAGAAACTTGTGGACTCAATTACCCATTCGGGTAGATATACCAACACAAACAAGGAGATATAATGAAAGAACATAGAGATACAGCACCAACACCAACTTCTTTGCGACGAGAAGAAGCACAACGACGACGCAAGCGTCGCCGTTTGCCAATGTGGCAAGACACGGCTCGTGTGAACGAGTGGTGTGGTTGGAGAATGAAATGCGAAGCAACTCAAAGTTTGGTTCGCACTTTCAGCGACACAGAACAGGCGTGGTCATAATGTATAAACACGGCAGAGAGTTCATCATCACAATCAAATACAACTCAAATGACAATGACCCACGAGAGTGGACAGATTTGCAGTCTCAACTAGAAGATTTATTTTGGTTGACGCACGGCGAAAGCGTTGAGTTGGTCAACATCACACAAACAGGAGAAACAAAATGACAATTCTTCAGTACGAAGTGGAAGATTTTGAAGATTTAGAAATTGGTGACGCATTAACAATCTTTACAAGTTCACCATTTGGTCTTGATTATATGCACATATTTGAAGGCGAATTGCTTTCGGTCAATGACAAACAGTTAGTTATGGTCTGTCTGAACAAAACCAAAACTGAACTTGTTGAGACAAAAATACCAACACACAGAATTAGTCAAATCAACAAACGGATAAATCTAGATAAAGGAGAAACAAAATGACTAGGCAAATAACAAACGACGAATACCTTGCTTTGGCGCTCAGGTATAACGAACAGAGAACAATAAATGATTCTCTACAAAAAGAAATTGCAGAACTTAAAGCCCGCAATGAAATATGGGGCAGATATGTCAAGGAATGTATGCTTGACATTGACAGACTCGAAAAGGAAATTGACAAGTTCATCTTTGACGATGACGGAAATCGCATTTACAAAGAAGAAACAGCAGACGAATGGAATAACAGAAACAGAATCTCGTGAGTATCTGCATTCCACGGGTGGAAACACTCGTGTGATGCGATATACTCATAAGAGTAGAAACTGAGAGACATCTCTCAGTTCACAAACACAAACAGAAAGGGGTTGGCTTTATGCCCACCGAATCAGAAGAAGAACTTTCCTTTATTGAGTGCGACGCTTGTGGCACGGAAATTGAGGAGGGTTACGAGAACAGTTACAACGGCGAAGCCCTTTGCGATGGTTGCTACGAGTATCGCAGAGAAGAAGAAGAACGAGAGTCAGACTCTGAATATATTTCAGACCATGACTATCGCCCATCGCCGTTGTTCTTCAACGACGACGGTCGCAAGTCTTCACAGCAGGCTGTTATCGGCTCAATGCCAAAGATTTACTTTGGTCTTGAGATAGAGACAGAAGCGACACGCTCTGCGTATCCAAGCGAAGGTGCCGAAGTGATATCCGACTTGTGCAATGGCTTGGTCTATTGCAAGCACGACGGTTCACTCAACAACGGCTTCGAGATTGTAACTCACCCAATGAGTTACGGTTATGTCAAGAACCACGCAGATAATCTGTGGGACGGCTTGACTCGCTTGCGTCGTCAGGGCTTCCGTGCTTGGACTACCAGCACTTGTGGTTTGCACATTCATGTTTCACGCAATGCGTTTCTCAATGAAGCACACCTACACAAGTTCATGTGGTTCATCTACGGTAGCGATGTGTCTCGTGCGTCTATCGCGCGGCGCACAGCGCAAGAGTCGCACATTGCCAACATCAAGCAGTTCGCAGGTCGTGATTCACATTGGTCAAAGTTTGACCGTGAATCATTCCTCGGCACTGCCTATGACGGCGATGACGAACTCGGCAACAGTCAGTATGTAGTGCCATCTCTTGCAGAGATTGCTAAGGGTCGCACCAAGAAAGGCAATGCAATTCCACCGTATGCGAACGAGCGTTATCTTGCGCTCAATCGCAACAATCGCCACACTCTTGAGTTGCGTTTCTTCAGACCGTCATTGCGCCCAGAGACCATTCAGGCTTCTGTAGAGTTCGTGCAATGTTTGTTTGACTACACAGACCAAGTTACCTACAACCAAGTAGTCAACAAGAATGCACTCGCATCCTTTCAGTCGCTCGGTGAGTTTGCAATTACCAATCGCGACAAATACTCACAATTTATTGCTCGTGCAATAAGTCGTGGCGTATTCGTTGACCCACACACACCAACCGATACTTCGGTAGATGGAGAAGAATAAATGTGTTTATTAACATTCATGCCTAAGGGCTTAACAATCAGTTACGAGCATGCTCGTCGTGCAGCGACTAGCAATCCCGACGGTTTCGGTTTTGCTATTCATGCAGGCGACACTATCCTGACTGACCACGACATGAACTTTGAGCGTTTGTGGACTCGCTTCCTTGACGCTCGTAAAGTTCAGCAAGGTGCTGCGATGTTTCACTTTCGCATAGCAACGCACGGCACAGTCAATACTGACAACTGCCACCCGTTCTATGTTGGCGATGACACGCAGTCAGTTCTCGGTCATAACGGTATGTTGCCAATCGCTGTGCCAGTTGGCGAGAGTCGTTCCGACACTCGCTTGTTCGCAGAGATTGTTCTTCCACACTGTGGTGGCGTTGAGCGTCTTGACGACGACAAGTTCTTTAAGGAACTAGAAGCGTGGTCTAGTGGTAGCAAGTTGGTCATTATGACTACCAACCCTGTAACCAAGTATGACTACTACATCGTCAATGAGAAAGACGGTCATTGGGGTCAAGACGGAGTCTGGTATTCCAACAGTTCATACAAGCAACTTGTGTATACGGGTTACTCTCGCTACACATACGGCAGTATGTATGACTCGGGTGGTTGGTCTGCTAAGACAGAGTCAATATCCAAAGACGACATCGGCGCATGGGGTTGGGACAGTTACGACTACGGCTACGACGATGACGACAATGCTCGTCATGCAGACGAAGCCGAACTCGAGAATTATCTTCTTGACGAACTATACGCAGACCACGAGTGGACTGCGCAGGTTCTCAAGTTCACGACTCTCAACGGCTGGGGCTACGCACTTGTTGAGTGCATCAACTGTGGTGCAATCACCCCAGTTGACCCAGTAGAACCAAGCCACACGCATTGTGGTCATTGCAAAGCATGTCTTGTATGCACCGAGACTGGTCTATGCCAATGCTGGGACGGCTACGAATACCATCAATCATTTACACCAACATCACTTACGGAGGCATTCTGATGACGAAACTAAATCATAAGCGTCGCAAAAAAATGCGACGCAAAGTCAAACGCAGGGATATCGGCTGGGAGAAAGTCCTAGCCGAACTAACTGAATACGAAATCAAACTAGCAGGAGGCGATAAGAAATGAGATTAACAACCAGGGGCGCAGTTACATTTGAGTTAGACCCCGACTCTTATGCAAAGATGATGGTGGAAGTTCGTCAGTTAGTTACGGAATTACTGACAGACCATATATCGTCAGACTTAACTGCGTCAATAACGTGCAGAGTGTTGGACACAATCAATCAAGAATACATTGCGCAATACGCAGGAATGAATCTTGACTACTCACGGGTAGTTGAGTATGCAAGAGGTGGAATCATTAGCAACTTGCTCAATGATGAACGTTTCAGCAGTCGCTTAATGCGCCTTGTCGGTGATGCCACGGTTGGCGTTACCAACGAAGCAGTTGAGCGAGTATCAGCAATAATGGAATCCAAATCAAACAACAACAGCGATTTGTAATCGCAGAAGGAAACAAAAATGAATAACAAAGACCTAGTAATTCTCGCAGAGAATCAAGTGCACAACATACACAAAGACCATAAGAACCCATTCGAGTTGGCGATGTCGTCAATTTGGGTTCTCAATGCAACAGGTGAAATGACCTGTCGCAAACTTTACGGCGATGTGTATGACTTATTGGACAGCCCCGAAACACTCGCCGCAATCAAGGGAGAAGAATTTTTTGGTGTGCTCACGAGTGGTTGGGCTGCGCCGATAGAAGAATGCAACGAAGATACGCCACCATCAAAAGCGAAAGAGCGTCGCCGTGTGCGATTGTTTGTCTCGGCAACCGACGATGGTGCAATATCTGTGTTGCGCTTCAAGGACAACCCAGACGAAACAGTCATTGACGAAGGCACAGCCAAAGGTAGTTTGGCTGACGCCGTCCTTGATTTATATACAAAAAAACAAATGGTGGAATCACTTGAAGAAATGATGAAAGGAATGGGAGACACACAATGAACGAAATGGAACAATACGAGAACTCGGTTAAACGAGTTGATGTAATCAACGAATTCATCTCTGCGTTCTCACAGCAGGGTGTTGTATTCACAGACCAAGAAATAGAAATCATATTCAACCGTTACGCAACCAAGTTCCGTGATGTTGTTGAACACATAGACAAAGGAGAAACAAAATGACATTGAAATATATTGAGAATCCAAACATAAAAGGATTTAGAATCAAACAATTAATACAAACCATTATTGAAGAAGGTCTTGTTGGTAAATGGGTTGTGGTTGATGCTACGGACGGCAAGACAGACAGAGAATACAGAAATATACATAACAAATTTTACCAATGCAGAACCAGATACACCAATATGGAGTGGGCTGTTCATCATGGCGAGAACAACTATTCACTTATCTGTAGAGAAAAGGAACCACAATGAGTGAAAACCCATACGAAATAACTAAAGGCGACATTTGGGGAATCATTGACTATCTACAAGATGGGCTTGGTAATTACATTGATAACCCAGGTGGTCGCCCATACGACGAAGATGAAATAATTAACATCAACGAGTGGGTTCAACGCTGTTGCGCTTGGCTCAATCAACAAATAAAGGCAATGCCATGACATTCACAATCGGAGTAATACTGTTTATTGCTGCGACAATATTCATAATAAATCAAATTACAAAATACTAAAGGAGAACATAATGACTGCAATTAGTGTTGGATTCGAGTTAGAAGACGCTGGTCAATGTATGCCACATCTAAAAGGTGTGACACAAGCATTGGCGTTGGAAGATATAGAAGAACTATTCCGTTCCTATGTCCGTGAAGCGGGTTGCGAAATAATGTGGCAACTACTTGACGACGCTGGTTGGAATATTGGTGGTAAACGATTCATAGAATGTGGAGGTTGGTAAAATATGGGAACAAAAACATCTGAAGAAAAAAAATTACTCAACGAGGAAATGACTAATAAGTTGAAAGTAATTTACGAAAATGCTAATTGTACAAATTGCCCTAGCGAATGGTTTTTCCCTGAGAATGTTCGGGGCAAGATGCCTATATACCCAGGGTCTAATTTACATTGCGCATTTTCAACCTGCAATGAATGCAAAGTTAAAACAGAATGTTTCAACTTTGCTCAAACACATGACTGTGTTGGCGTATGGGGTGGTAGGTTGTTCACCTTTGCCGGCATATCAAAACTAAACAAACATGGAGAAATAAAATGACAAAATATAAGGCTCGTTTAGAGCCAACATTGGAAGTGCAACTAACACTCACGCAACTTCGTTGCGTGGTAAAGTCTTTGTCAATAGGCACAGACCAGTTAGCCAAGAAAATTCAACGACACGGTGACAACAGCAGAGCAGACCTCGCTTACACAGAGTTCCAAGCGCTGTTGGAAGCCAAACAAGAACTCGAGTCTGTATTAAACGCAGGCTTGGCAGGAGATGACATATCATGGTCAAACGATTAGCGTTAGTTACGGTTGTGGCTCTTGGGGTGGGCTGGTTGCTCACCCCACCACGCCTAGCCGAACAGAGAGTTACAGTCACGCCGTTTAGCGTGGTTGTGGAACCAGTTGAGCCAATTCCTATTGTCCATAAAGACAGAATCATATTGCCCAACAATATGATGTGTCCTCAATGGGCGCAAATAGCTATTGATACAGGCTGGCAAGAAGAAGACCTAGCAATGCTCGACCACATCATCCATAGAGAATCCCGTTGTTATAGCGCTGTTCACTACAGCCAAGACCCAAACGGGGGTTCTTACGGTCTGATGCAGGTCAATGCCTATTGGTGTAAGCCCTCGGACTGGTATCCAAACGGATACTTGCAGGCGTTCGGTGTCCTAGACAACTGCGAGCAGTTGTTTGAGCCACGCATAAACCTGCTTTCAGCCCGTCTAATATGGCTTTATTCGCTCAGAGAACACGATGATGGGTGGCTTCCATGGCAGACATAGTTTGGGGAATAGGGGTTGAGCCTAAACACTTGACAGACCGTACTCAGATGTGCTTTTATATAATCCCCCGTCAGGGGGGTAGCGGAGGCGTGATAGCGGGGGGCAAGCAACAAGAACCACGCCAACCGAAGGGACGGCGTGGTAAGGTTCCGAGACAAACAAAGGAAGGTTCTAATGAGGATTGACAAAGAAACCAACAGGGTCTTTGTGAGGCAGTCATGGTTGAAAGACATGCTCTTGTGTCCAGAGAGAGCACGACTTGCAGTCGTGCAACCTGAATTCAAAACGCAGAACGACAGCGCCGCAATCGGCACTGCCGTTCATGCTGGCATTGAGGCCGTGTTGGCTGGCAATGCGTCCGTCAAGGACGCCCCTGAAATCTCGCTCATCAAGTTCAAAGAACTTGAGAGCGCAGGAATAAACCACACAAATGTGAATCCTGATTCATGGCACAGTCATGTCTTGGGTCTAACAGAAGCGTGGGTGAAAGACATTCTTCCCAAAGTTCCGATGGGTGGAAGTTGTGAAGTGCCGTTCTCGGTGCCGACAGGCTCTTTCGTGAACGGCATGGAACTATGGTTTGAAGGAACGATGGACTACCTGCACGAGTGGGGTATTTGGGACTGGAAGACAGCAGCACGAAAGTATTCTGCGCTGGAAAAACAATCCCAAGACATTCAATCGTCAATCTATTCCTACGCAGGACACAAGCTTGGCATCATCAAAGAGAAATCAGTTTTTAACTTTGGTGTAATGATTCGCGTGAACAACGCTTACGGTCAAATTGTTACGGTTCATAGAAGCAAAGCACACGGAGACTTTGTTGTTAAGCAGGCTATGTCTGCCGTCGCAACAGCGTGTGCTATGATGAAAGATAATGATTTGCCAACGGATGAGCGTTGGCTAATAAATGACCAACACTACCTGTGCTCACAGCGCTGGTGCCCGTGGTGGTCAGTATGCAAAGGTGCTCACATAAGTGAGCCCGACAACGAAGCCGAGGAGGCACAACATGGATAAAGACAGAGCAATCATCACACAAGTCGCTGCAAAAATTGCAGCCGACCTTGTCAATACAGAAGCAGACACAGATGCAAAGTTGGGCGAGTTCGCAACTTTGTTCACGAGTGTCAAGGACATTATTTTTGAAGCAATTGATGGTGGCGCACCAAGCGCAGAAATCTACGAGATGGCAAAGAAGACATTCAATGCAACACCCGTAGAGAATTCATCGGGCGAGTCTGTGCAAATCGCTGGCAAGCAACACGGCGACATTCCTGACTGGCTAATCAAAGCATGCAAGCGTGACGGCATCACCAAGGTGTACGACAACCGTGATGGACTCAAGGACAACGCAAAGCGCCCTTGGTTCAAAGCAGTTGACGCCGACAAGGCTTACTGGCCACCACGAACACGGCAGGCCTAAATGAAACTGACCGCAGAGCAAGTTTCTGCGGGCTGGGAAACAGTAGAGGGTCAGGCGAAGTCACTCCCGCCTGACTCTCAACCTGTTAGTCCACCAACTGAATACAGAATGTATGAGCCGCTTTCAGAGGCGGCTCATTCTTTTGTTAGGTGGGCACAGAGTCCGCACGAAAGAATTCATTTAGGGTTGCCACAGATTGACGCAGAAATGCGTGGCATTGCCGCAGGTGAAATGTCAATGATGATTGGGTATGCGCATGGTGGCAAGACATTGCTACTACTGCATTCACTACTTGAGAATCGTGACAAACACATTGCGATGTTTATTCCAGACGAACCACGTCAGTTAATCCTGACCAAACTTACTTGCATGTATCACGGCATAGACGCTCGAGAATTAGAGCGTTTGGTTGCGATAGATGACAAAGACACCATTGATTTGCTTAGGCAAACAGCAGAAGAAAACTTTCCCAACCTTGCAGTATTTGACCAACCACTAACAGCCCTAGACATGGAACGCGCCTACAATGAGGTGTGCGATGTGTGGGGGCAGATACCAGATTTGGTGGTTGTTGACTACCTAGACCTTGTGGAAGCAGGCGAGACAGTCCCCGACAAAGCGACGTTTGTTAAGTCGTTTGGTCGCAGACACGACATACCAATGCTTGTGTTGCATCAAACTTCTCGTTCTTCGGGTGCTGATGGCATGAAGCTAACTATGTCGTCTGGTGCCTTTGGTGGCGAGCAACAAGCAACATCTGTAATCGGCGTTCGTCGCAAAAAGTATTCAATCATGGCCGAGATGAATGAAATTATCAACAAGCTTGATAAGACCCATTCAGAACGAGCAATGGAGCGTTTGGACTCTTTGCGATATGAAGCAAAAATTCACGAATACACAGTTACGGTTAGTTTGTTGAAGAACAAACGACCGGCTGGTCAACTTGTGGATGATGTTGACTTTGAGTTAGATTTGGCTACGGGTAGATTAACCCCGTTGCTTAACGGCGATTTACCAAAACAATACTTAAGGAGTTTTCATGACCGACAATTCTGAGTTGGCTAAAAACTTTGCAACATTGTTTGCTGGTCGCACAGACGCCTACGGCTCGTGGGAAGGTGGTTGTATCAAACAGCCAGTAACCCAAGGTTCGTTTACGAAACATCTGTGGGGGCAGGAATATATTGGCATTTATCCAATGCTTGACGACAGCACCGTTTGGTGGGGTTGCTCTGACATTGACGTAAATGACATTGACCAAGCTCGCAATATCCAACTTGCACTCAAACTAAAATTGATTGAGGCTTGGGTTGAAAAAACTGTTAAAGGTTTTCATGTGTGGGTATTTGCTAAAGAGCCCGTTGAGGCTCGCGTGATGCGCCGAGCTTTGCTCGCCGCACACGCCGCAGTTAAGGTTCCCGCTAAGGAAATCAATCCAAAGCAAGAACAGGCTTCTGGTTACGGCAATTATGTTCGTTTGCCCTACCCTGGCGCTTTGTTTGAGCCGTGCTCGGTTCGCTACATGATGGATAGCTCCGATAGACCGTTGTCTTTGGAAACTTTCGTTAACGAAGCAATGACTTACGCAGTTACGCAAAAAGATTTACAACCACTTGCTGACGCTTACGTTCCCAAGACTCCAGCACAGTTTGTTGCAAAGGGTACGCCAATCCCCGTTGATGTTGCTAAAACAATGTTACATCCGTGGACTTTGAAGATGTTTCTTGAGGGTCCAATGGACGATACAGACCGTTCTACTTGCTTGGTTAAACTTGCATATCGGCTTAGGTCTGATGGTATTCCAATTGAATTGGCTTACGGTTTGATTCGCACAGCTGATATGCAATGGGGTAAGTTCTATGCAAGAGAAGATGGGGAGATGCACTTGGCAAAAATCATTGCAGACGTTTATGGCGAGTAAACCTAAAGCTTTTAGTTGGGAGCAAATTATTGCTCGACGACCATACGTAAAGGGACGCCCAAGATTTGTTAAAAAAACAGGTCATACTTATACTCCAAAAGAAACATTGGAATACGAAAAAGAAATTGCTTCTCTCTACGATGGTCCCAAATTTACCGAAGGCCCAATTTGGGTTTCTTTAATTTTTGATGAACATAAAATAATTGTCAAAATTAGGGAAATGGACGCCGAAACAACTTCATCCAAATTGCGTGGCGACATTGACAACTATGCCAAATCCGTGCTTGACGCATTAAACGGTGTGGCGTTTACGGACGATAAACAAATTATGAGATTAGATTTGAGGAAAACATGAAAGAATCTAGATGGGATATTCCCAAACCAAACTTCAAGAAAGATTTAGAGTTTGGCAAACAAGGCGAAGACCAGGTTAAGAGTTTTCTTCAAGGCATTGTTAATGGTTCGTTTGAAGTTAAGTCTGACCGGTATCGCAATGGCAAAATGGTTGTTGAGACAGCTCAAAACCCTAGAAAACACGGGTGGAAACCATCAGGCATTATGATAACCGAAGCAGAGTGGTGGGTTTATGTGTACACTATGAATCAAGCAATGGTGGTCGTATCCACAGAAAGATTAAAACGCTATATAGAAATGTTACCAAAATCAAGAATTAGATTGTTTGCGGAAGGCACAAATAATCCAGCGAAAGGTTATTTGTTGTTGCCAGAGGAAGTGTCGCAACTCCTCTATGACCCCGCATACGATGATGTCCAAGAATGACATTCCCCAAGACAATTACGTCTTTTCATCAACTTATCTAAGTAGACAACGCCCACAAACGCCTATGGAGGCGTTGATGTTATCCGTATCCGACGTGATTGAGGAGTCGGTGGAAGAACTACAACCTTTGCGCGAAGCCGTAGCAATGTGTATTGAGCAACTTGATGAACAAGACCAATTTATTGTAAATGCAGTCAACAGCGAGTTTCTTTCTTATGAACAGCTTGGTAAACGCCTTGGCGTTTCCAAGCCACACGCTTGGCGACTCAAGAACAATGCTTATGCTAAACTACAACAACTATTAACAATGCACCCGCTAATCAGAAAGAAGGTCAGAGTGGTTAACACATGGGAACAATCTGCAAGCCAATGGGTTATGCACATTGCGTCATTTGCAACAGAAGAACAAGAAATTCTTCCAGAAAAACTACAAAGATTAATTCAATCTGCTCGAGTTTGTCTTTTTGACCAAGACGACATTCCTGTTTCTTTATTATGGACAGAAATGGGCATTGAAGCAATTCAAGAATTGCGTATGCACAACGCTTGGGATTCCGGCAAGATGTGCACCTTGTTAGCATCCAAACAGCACGACTACGGACACGGTAACATAACAGCCTTTGGGCTCAAAGGCGTACTTGTGCGTTTGTCTGACAAGGTTGAACGGCTCATCAATCTTAAATCCAAAAAATTTAAAGCACAAAACGAATCGTTGCTTGATACGCTACGGGACATAGTCGGTTATTGCGTAATAGCTTTAATGCTCAACGACGAAACATTTCATTTGGAATTAGGAGAGAATTATGCGAACGAGTCAGCTAGTGATTGGATTTGAAATGCCCGTTACGCCAACCGAAATTGCAGCAATATTGGAAAAACATTATGGACCGATTGATGTTGGTCAGGGAGTTCTTGAAAACGGTTTACAAACAAATTGTCTGTACGTTCACAACAAGAAAAAAAAACATGTCAAATAGAGGACCTGAAGATTGGATATACGATATTATCCCTGCCAAACAAGTTGAAGAAATAGAATCAAAAGCAAAGAGTCTTCAACACAACCTAGACAACGGGCTCAATGTTGTTTTGTCAGCAACCAACGACAGCGCCATTAGGCTGTGTAAAGCGTATTACGACAGCACACAGGGCAATATGCAGGCATGGTTGCATATAATGGGGTTCTTGGATGCGCTTATTGGTACAATTGAAGAACACCTAGAAGAAGAAGGGATAGACCCGTATGCAAAATGAAACATCGGAAACACAAGCGGAAACAGAACGCTATCTTCGTGACAGGGTTGAAGAACTTGAAGTAATATTGGAAGCCATGCGAGCGGAACTTCGCGTTGCGCAACAAGAGTTATGGAAACGAGAACCACAATGAGGCCAGTAATCGTGCTTTGGGATGACGCCTACTCGGAAGATGAGTGGATGAGTGTTGAGCACTACAACCCCAAGCCCGAAACCCCAAACATTTCCATTGGTTACATTGTTGCCTACAACAACAATTACATTCACGTTGCGTCCACAATTGACCAAGACGGGGGTAATTGTTGCGGGATTATGGCAATCCCCTACGACATGATTGTGTACGTAGCACCACTACAGATTCTGAGTGAAGCCAAAATGTACGGTGATAAAGAAGAATTTGAGCAATACTTGCAAGGCAAGTTTGCTCAACGAGCCGAGGTTTACGAGTTTA
>Ga0214923_10006861_pt1 | contig 12611 bp, 9 predicted proteins | sample LL1510_MetaG_FD_177993 | JGI IMG/M metagenome (GOLD analysis project Ga0214923, IMG submission 177993) | Freshwater microbial communities from Lake Lanier, Atlanta, Georgia, United States - LL-1510 | ecosystem: Environmental > Aquatic > Freshwater > Lake | place: USA: Georgia | collected 2015-10-15
GCCAGTTGTCAATGTTCAAGCCGAGCGTCTTCACTCTTTAGACCACGCCAAGAATGAACAATTCGACGTGCTTGTAATCGGCGGCGGAGTGACGGGCCTCGGCGTTGCCGTTGACGCAGTTACACGCGGTTTAAAAGTTGCACTCGTCGAGCGTGATGATTTTGCGTCGGGCACATCGTCAAAAAGCAGCAAGTTGATTCACGGCGGCGTGAGATATCTACAACAAGGAGAGGTCGCGCTCGTTTATGAAGCACTGCATGAACGTCATCGCCTCAAGCGCAATGCGCCACACCTGGTGCAAACTTTGCCTTTCATGATTCCAATTTTGAAGCGTGATGGTGTTGTGTCTCGTAAAATTGCTCGCGCACTTGGCAGCGCTCTATGGATGTATGACCTGACAGGTGGTTGGCGAATCGGCAAGTTTCACCGCCGGCTAAACGCCGAAAAGGCTTTCGCCCACCTGCCAACGATGGAGCGCAAACGGCTTGGGTCGGCGTACTTGTATTTCGACGCAATGGCCGACGACGCAAGAATCTGCGTTGCGCTGGCACGCACTGCTGAGAGTTACGGCGCATCGGTGTTGAATTACACCAGAGTCGAAAAGATTCTGCACAATGCTCAGGGGCGTGCCTGCGGAGCAGTTGTGAAACCACACGACGCTGAAGCATTCGAGATAAAGGCACGCATCGTCGTAAATGCCGCTGGAGTATGGTCTGACGAAGTTATGACCTCAGACGAAGGCAAGAACCCAGAATCGATTCGCCCGGCAAAGGGCGTTCACCTGACTGTGCCCTGGAGTCTCGTCAAGAACGACATCGCCGTGGTTATTCCGGTGCCTGGTGACAAGCGAAGCCTGTTTTTAATTCCGTGGATCTCAAATTACGACGGAACGTATCAATACACGTATGTCGGTACGACTGATACTGATTACCAGGGTTCGATCGATGACCCACACTGCACCCGTATCGATATTGACTACGTTCTCAAGGCGCTGAATGCCGCTGTAACGACGAAAATAACCGCCGATGATGTAACGGCAGTTTGGTCAGGTTTGCGACCACTCGTGAAGAGTGTGAGCGGAGAAAAAATCAGCTCTCGAACTGCCGACTTGTCACGACGCCATAAAGTTTCGCAATCAAAGTCTGGCGTAATCACTATCGCTGGTGGCAAGTTGACGACGTATCGAAAGATGGCTCAAGACACTGTAGACAAAGTTCTAGAAACGCTCAATCAAACTGCCCGATGCAAGACCAAGAACTTAAAGGTTATTGGCGCCGAATCGAGTGCCAGAAAAACATCTGATCGACAAACATTGCATCTTTCTTCGCGCTTCGGTAGCGAAGCCAAAAATATCGTTGCAATGATCGAACAAGACCCAAGACTCGGCGAACCGTTAGTTGCCGGTCTGCCCTATTTACGTGCCGAGGCAGTCTTTGCAGTGCAATACGAGATGGCGCGAACGCTTGACGATATTTTGTCGCGCCGAACTCGAGCGCGAATCATTAATCGGCGTGCAAGTGTCGATAGCGCCCGAGGTGTCGCAGAGCTGGTCGCCCCACTTTTGGGTTGGAGTGACCAAGAAATCAACAATCAAGTTCTGCATTTCTGCAATTCATGTGCCGACGAAGATCACGCGGCCCTCCAACTGCAATAAGCCATGACAATCAAACCTTCATCGCCGATCGAGTTCTCAGCGGCAATAAACAATCTGACTGACCGCATCGACACTGTCGCCACTGAGTTGACTACTGAACTTATGAGTCAGCTTGACAAAATCTGCCCAAGCTCAACTTCAACAACCGATTTGGTTGAACACGCTCGCGATTGGTGGCCACTAGCAATGCATTGGGCGCTGAATGGCATGACTACACGACGTCCTCGGGTTGTATGCCGTCCAACATCGACGATTCAAGTCAGCGAAGTCGTCAAATTATGCGCCAAGAGTTCGATACCCGTAACAGTCTCAGGCGGGCGCTCGGGTGTTTGCGGTGCAGCCGTGCCACTCTTTGCTGGAGTCGTTATTGATACGACAGACTTGAACGGCGTTGTAAGTGTTGACCAAGTTTCGGGCTTGATTGAAGTTTTACCCGGAACTTTTGGCCCAGACCTAGAAACTGAGATCAACAGCAAGTACAAGCTATCTGTCGGCCACTTTCCACAGTCATTCGACATTTCAACCGTCGGCGGCTGGATTGGCTCGCGTGGAGCAGGTCAATTTTCAACTCGCTACGGAAAAATCGACGAAATGGTTGCCGGTCTCGAAGTCGTTCTCGCCGATGGCTCGGTTATTTTGACTGGCACTGAGCCAGCCGGTGCCGCCGGGCCAAACCTGACATCGCTGTTTGTCGGCAGCGAAGGAGCGCTCGGCATTATTACAAAAATTTGGTTGCGCGCGCACCCGTTGCCAAGTTGCACCAAGAAAGCCGCATTTCGATTCAAAACTTTTGCTGCCGCGGTCGAAACGATGCGTTCTGCTGTACGCCACGGCGCGACACCTGCAGTTTTGCGTCTTTATGACGAACGCGAGAGCAAGCGCAGTCACGGTGGCGACGGCACGACCTGCACGCTTTTGATTCTTGACGAAGGTGTCGAGTCGTTGGTCAATGCGACTCTAGAAATCGTCACTGAGTCGGCACAGTTGAACGGCGGAGAAAATGCCGAGGTGCAACTTGTGGACAATTGGCTTAGCCATCGCAACGACACAAGCGGCTTACAAATTCTTTCAAAAAAAGGTTTCGTCATTGACACTATGGAAGTTGCAGTCGCTTGGTCGCGAGTGAATCAAGTCGCAGAGTCTGTGAAGAGTTCGATTATGCAGGTCACTGGTGCACGAAGTGCGTCTTGCCACATCTCGCACAGTTACATTGACGGCGCGTGCATCTATTTCACGTTCGTTGCTGAACCAAGCAACAAAAATCTCGAGTCAGTCGAACTCGCCTATTCTCAAATTTGGGATGCTGCTCAGAATGCTGCGCTTCAATCTGGCGCGAATCTCACCCACCATCACGGCGTAGGCATCAACCGCGCGAAATACATGAAACGAGCGCTCGGCCCTGCGCACGAGGTTTTGGCATCCATAAAAAGCGTCCTTGACCCGAAAGATATTTTGAACCCTGGCAAACTCGGAATCGCCTCATGGCGCGGCGAATATAAACCGTAAAAACGAGAGGCTTTAAATTGGGCGTCCTAGTCATCGACATTGGCACAAGCGGCCTACGCGCCGGATTAGTTCGCCATGATGGCACTTTGCAATTTTTAAATTACGAATCGTGTCGGCCAAATACTCCGACTCCGGGGCTTGTCGAATTTGACGCCCAAAATTTGGCGGAGGCCGCAATGCGAGTTTGCAATTTGACAATTGAACAATCGCGAAAAACAGACAAGATTGTCGCAGTCGGAATAACGAATCAACGCGCATCAACTGTGATTTGGAGCAAGTCAACAGGCAAACCATTTGGTCCTGCTCTAGGTTGGCAAGATCTTCGTACTGTCGGTGAATGCATAACTGCGCACGCTGAACACGGCATCAAGCTTGCCCCTAATCAAACAGCGACAAAAGCAGCATGGATGCTCAAGCACTACATTGACGCACACAAGATCGACCATCGTGATGTCTGCATCGGTACGGTCGACTCTTTTATTGCTGCGACGCTCTCGAACAATCGACTGCATGTCACCGACTCAAGCAATGCAGCCGTGACAGGACTCTGCGAACTTGATGCGCAGTCATGGTCGCCACGTCTGTGCGAAATTCTTCGGGTTGATATCTCGACGCTTCCCAAAATTGTCGCATCTACGGGCGTTCTCGGCGACGCAACCGCTCTGCCCGGTGCGCCACCAATTGCGTCACTAATCGGCGATCAGCAATCATCGCTAATCGGTCAGGCGTGCATCACAAGTGGTGCAACGAAAATCACATTCGGCACCGGAGGCATGCTGAACACATTCACAGGCCAGAACGGACCAAGAAAATTTACACGCAACGAGAACGGTACATACCCAATAGTTGCGTTTCGTGACAACGAAAAAACTTATTGGGCGTCGGAAGCGATAATGCTTGCGGCTGGCACGAACATCGAGTGGCTTTGTGAAGATCTCAAACTGATGAACTCACCTGAGGACAGCCACGAAATTGCCGCTCAAGTTTCTGACAGTGCCGGAGTTCTATTCGTACCTGCACTTTTTGGTCTGGGCACGCCGCATTGGGATTACGGCGCTCGCGGCACCCTTCTTGGCATCACGCGCGGCACATCGCGCAATCACGTTGTGCGGGCTGTTCTCGAAGGCATTGCCCATCGTGGGGCCGACATGGTTGATGCAGTTGTAGCCGCGACCCAACTCAAAGTCGCATCAATTCGCATTGACGGCGGCATGAGCCGCAACCAGACCTTCGTGCAAGCACTCGCCAATACGACCGGACGCAACGTCGAAGTTTCACCGGTCACCGAGGCCACCACTCTTGGCGCAGCATTTCTGGCTGGAGTCGCGGTCTCGTTTTGGCCATCAATAAACGAGGCCACCAGCACGTGGAAACCAGTGCAAATCGTGAGCCCAGATAAAGAACTCGATCGCGCACAATGGCACGAGGCGATTTCTCGCGCGCGCAATTGGATCCCTGCTCTGTCAAGCCTTGACTTCTAAATTCGTCTAGATTTATCAAATGCTTTCTGAAGACGACATCAGCCTTCTCGTTGCAGCTCAGGCACTCGAACTGGCGGCAAGAGACATTTACGCCAGTGCAGTTTCGAGAAAATCCAAGTCTGACGAAGAACAGGGCCTACTCGAACTGATGCACAGCCATCACACGGCATACGAACAGACTCTCAACGGCGTACTCAGCAAGCGTGCAGCAACCGAGAGAAATGCTGAGGCTTACACCAAATTTTTTGCGCTTCTTTCTGACGCCAGCAAATTGTGGGCGACGCTTCTCGAACTCGAGAACACGGCTATTGCCACTCACACGGCGATAATCGAAAGACTCACATCAGCCAAACACGCTTCGTTGCTCGCTTCGATCACCACCATCGAGGCACGTCATGCGGCCATGCTCGCTTCATTGACCTCGACAAATTTAGATCTTGCGCTCGAAAACCCAGCCCAGTCGTTGGTGACGCAATGAGCCAAATAAGTCGTCGCGAATTGTTGCGCCTCAGCGGTTTGTCTTTGGCATCAGGTTTGGTCTTGGCTGCATGTGGCAAACAAACTGGTGTAGTCGATGATGGCGCTATAGCGCGTCTTGGCGAATCTCCGTCGACCACCGCATTAGCCGAAGCCGAAGTCACCGACGTGGTTTTGTTGCGCACAGCAGCATCCCTTGAATACAACGCCATCGACACTTACACGGCCGCTCTTGGTCTTGGCGTATTCACCGGAGACCTCTCGGCTGCGACAGACTTTGCAAAGCGATTCCGCGACGATCATCAAGAACATGCTGATGCCGTAAATAGTTTGATACGGGCACTAGGCGGCAAAGAGCACCGTTGCGCCAATGTTCGCATTAACGATTTGTATTTGTCACCTGCGCTTGCACTAATTACAGACGACAAAAACGAAAATGTCGGTGTCGACGTAATTGCACTTGCGCACGCTCTCGAAAACCTCGCCGCTCAAACGTACCAAGGCGTAGTTGATCTAATTTCAGATCCAAAATTGCGCGCTGACGCGATTCGCATCGGTCAGCAAGAATCACGACACGCTGCACTTTTGGCCCAGGTGCTCAATCCTGGCATCGCGTCAATGGGTCCAACGAATGACCCCACAACTGGCAAGCCAAACATTGCAGCAATTCCGGCTGCATTTGGTTCGCAGGCCAACATTCAATTGACAATCGGGGCGCCAAAAGCCGACGGCTCAAGAACGACTTTGCTTCTCGAAACACCGAGTTTGAACTCGCTTGTTTACGACAGCATCTCTTGCTGAGCGAATAATTTCGCTAATACACTTAAAGCAACGGTGAGTCGGTCGGTCGACCGCGGTGTTGTAGTGCTCGCATTGCAACATTGAGGAAAGTCGGGACTTCACAGGACAAAGTGCTGGCGAGAGCCAGGTCGGGGAAACCTGACATTACGTGCAACAGAAAACAAACCGCCGATGGAAGTTTCGCAAGACTCTTCACAGGCAAGGATGAAACGGTGCGGTAAGAGCGCACCAGCGTGGTTGGCAACAACTGCGGCTCGGTACGTCACTTGAAGCAAGGCCGCGCAGAGGGTATGAACTGTCCGTTCGCTTTCGAGCAACCCTCGGGTAGGCCGCATAGATGGATGGTCGTCGGTATCAGCAGGCAACTGCTGTTGCTACAAAATCCCGCTTATAGACCGACTCACTGTTTTTATTCTCACGACATCACAAGTCGCGCTTAAGTGAACCTGTCTTGATGAAATTCGTCCGGCGAGATTTTTCAGCAAGCGAAAAATAACGCCAAGCAATAACACAGCCAAATATTCCGACAATTTCCAGTGGCAAGTTCAAAATTCCGCGCTCGACCGATGGCAATGGCTCGTTGATCAATTTTGCACCCATGAACGGCCACCAAAAAGTCTCGGCATTCGAAAATGCTCCGTCAAAAATCAAATGGATAAACATGCCAATCGGTATGGCAAGCAAACGCTGACGACTTGGTTTTCGCCCCGCTGTTGCAACCATGATCACGAATAGAACGACAATGCTGGTAACCACACTGTGAAGTGGCCCAATAGAGCCACGTAACCCATCGACTAAATCGGGAACAAGAGCAGCAATTGCCACCAGGCGATAATCAAATTTTGGGTCTCGAAAAACGAACCAAACAGACCAAATGGCAGTTGCAATAAACCAAAAAAACATTGCGTTTATAAAACCAAATAGCAATCGCAGTTTGGACACTCAGCTAGTTCATCAGAGCCAAGCTTTTTCAATGCCGAAAGTTCAACTACTGATAAGTCAAGGTGGCACGACTGACACTTCGAACCGTGCAGGTCGGCAACTGCAGGAGTCGCACGTTTGGTTCGTTTGACATCGTAAAGTTTGATCAACTTAACGTCAATTGCATTTGCTAAAGCAAGACGCTTGTCGTCGAGTGACTTCGTTTCGCCATCACAAATTTTCAATGCCTCATTCAGAGCAGCGGTCGCCGAGGCTACTGCTATTGATTGAGTGCGAATTTTCTCTCCGAGTTGCTGCAGTTGCACTTCTAACTTGTCGCTCGTTTCGAGCAAAAGCAGCTCTCTGTCATCATTCAGGCTGCGTTCGATTCGCACAGTTTCGATTTCGTGCTGCAGTGCTTCGGCCTCTCGAGGCGCAATCACAGTTCTTAACTGCTGCGAATATTTAAGAATCTGTGCCTCACACTTTTGATTTGCCGTCTCAAGTGTCGCTATTTCTGATTTCGCAGACTTCAACTCGTTGCTAACTTTCAGTTTCTCGCTCTCAGTCGACACCAAAGTTGCCTTTTCGGCAGCCAATACTTTTCTCTCATCAAGATTTGCCTTACGATGCACCAGTTGAGACAAAGCGGTGTCTACTTTTTGTAATTCGAGTAATGGTCGTAGATCTACCACTAAGGCGTGCCAGTTGTGGTTTGAACGTAATTCGGCAATGGCTTAGCGCACTCGTAAAAGTAAATACCTTGATCTGTCGTCGGCACGGGCGAGAACGGGTTGAGGTCTGTCGGCGAAATTGTCGTATCGGGGCTAAGCACGCTGACCACAACAGTATTGGCAATAGTTGTTTCAGCACCTAAGACAGTTGTCGTCGTCTTGGCATCTTGTTTTGGCGTTGGAATCGTGCCCGAGATAACTCTTGCTGGGCACTCAACGCCAGGCAAGTAAAGCCGCAACGGCGAACGAATTGGGGCTGGCGGCGCTGCAAATTCGAGGACTTCTAATCCACGATGTACTTCATCCATATACGACTTCCAAATTGCCGCCGGAAACATCGCACCCTGCACTCCACCGCGGTCGCCGATTACGCTCGCAAATTCTGGCACGTTGCGTTTTGTCATTCTCGTATACCCCTTCGGATCTCCGACCCAAACTGCCGTCACATACTGCGGAGTAAAACCAACGAACCACGCATTCGTATTGTTGTCTTGGGTTCCCGTTTTTCCGGCTGCAGGTCGACCATCTTCGAGTGGGGTTCGTCGCGCAGTGCCTTGCTCAATGACACCTCTCATTACATCGGTGGCGTTAATCGCAACTTCTGCAGGCAAAGTTTGTTCGATACTCGCAGCTTGATATTGATACAAAACCGTTCCGCGAGCATCTTCGATTCGCTCGATCATGTATGGCTCGCGATGCACACCCGTGTTCGCCAAGGTTTGTGCGCCCGACGCCATATCCATCGGACTCAATTCGTTTGCCCCCGTTGCAAGACTCGCATACGGCTGAATCGTAAATTTCTCTTTGCTCAACCATTGTGACGACGACATGCGGTACATAGTTTCGACGACGCGCTCGAGACCCACGATCTGCGACAACTTTGCATAAGCACAGTTGATCGACAACCACGTCATCACCCGCAACGATGCTGTCGGCTGACTGACACCTTTGGTGATCGCAAATGGCTCGTCAAGGTTGCCCGGGTTAGACAATGTGCACGGCAAAGTGCCGTCGATCAAATCGTCAGGCTGCACACCTGCTTGCAGGGCTGCAGCAAGGATAAAAAACTTCACGCTTGAGCCCGTTTGCCTACGACGCAACGCCAAATTCACTTCGCTTTGCCCCGCCACGAAACCCGGCCCGCCGACCATTGCCCGAACAGCACCAGTTTTCACGTCGAGCGAGACCATCGCTGCAGTAATGCCTGCTTTGTTGGCTGGCAGCCGATCACGCACTGCTTGCTCAGCGGCAAGTTGTGCCGACGAATCGAGAGTCGTGAATATTTTTATTCCGCCCCTGAATAAGGCGTTATAGCGCTGCTGATAATTTGTGCCCAAAATATCGGATCCATTTAACAAAAAATTCTTAACTTCTTCGTTGAAGTAAGTTCGTGAAACGTCGCGTTGAGCTTTTTTATTGATCACCTCAGGAATCGCCGGTTTTTCACCGATCTCTTCACGCTGCTGTTGAGTCAACAAACCAGTATCAACAAGTCGATCAAGCACTTGCAAATATCTTCGACGCGAGCTGTCCGGATATTGAATCGGGTCATAATTTGATGGCGCCTGAATCAGCCCAGCCAGAAACGCACCGTCAAGCAGCGTCAACTCGCGAACATCTTTGCCAAAATAAACTTCGGCCGCTGCCTGCAAGCCGTACGTGTTGTTGCCGAGATAAATTGTGTTGAGGTAACGCTCAAGTATCAATTTTTTCGGCACTTCTTTTTCGAGCATCGTCGCATATCGTGCTTGCAAGACTTTGTAGCGTCCATCGCGCTCAAGCCCAGCTAAAAACTCGTTCTTAACGACTTGCATAGTGATAGTGCTCGCACCCTGCTTCGAACCACCACGCGAATTTGACAACACAGCCCGTGTGAATGCACGCAAGTTGACACCTTTGTGGTTCTTGAATTCACTATCTTCGAGAGCCAAAATTGCTGCCACCACATCTGCTGGCACAGTGTCGATACTCATCATCTGACTGTTCTCAAGTTGATAAGAACCGATCTGCTTTCCGCTCGAATCAAACACTGTGCTGCGTTGGGCAAGCCCCGAAAAATTTGTCAAACTTGGTGGCACTTGTGTGTGCGCGTTAAGCAAACCCCACACGCGTGGTGCCATCGCCGTAATAGTGCCTGCGATGAACAGCGCCCCGGCAATAGTTATCACCAACATTCGTGCGAAAGTTTGCCGTCGCACCTTCAATTTGGCCGCGATCTCGCGAAGAAGTTTGCCCACCGTGTTGCTAATTCTACAAGTGCAACACACAGTGGTTCTGCGTACCGGGCGTGACTATTGCAACCGATACTGTTGCAGTATGGCTTCTAAACACGCAGATATTCGTCCGTTTCGATTTGGTATTCAAGCCAGTAAAGCGTCCTCACAAAAAGAGTGGACTGAACTCGCCAGAAGTGCCGAATCGTACGGTTTCAATTCACTGACAATGCCCGATCACTTCACCGATCAACTTGCACCAGTGCCAGCACTCATGGCTGCGGCCAACGCAACCAAGAATCTACGCATCGGTGCACTCGTCTGGGACAACGACTACAAACACCCAGTTGTCTTGGCAAAAGAACTTGCCACTCTCGACTTGCTATCAGATGGTCGCCTCGAGATCGGTATAGGCGCGGGTTGGATGGCGACTGATTACGTTCAATCAGGCATGCAATACGACAAACCTGGCGTGCGCATCGACAGATTTCTTGAAGGATTAGAAATCATCAAACGCGCAATGACCGGTGAGAAGTTTTCATTTTCGGGCAAGCACTACACCATCACCGACTACACCGCGACACCTCTACCAGTGCAGCGACCATGTCCGCCCATTTTGATTGGTGGCGGCGGGCCGCGGGTCTTGAAACTCGCCGCTCAACTGGCCGACATCGTTGGCATTAATCCATCTCTAAAAGACGGTGTAGTCAATGCAGACACAATCTCAGAAATGAGCGCCGAAGCCGTCACCGAAAAAGTTGATTTAGTCAAACAGACCGCGGGCTCTCGCATGTCGAATATCGAACTGAACATTCGAACTTTTTTGGTCAACATTCGCGACAGTGCCGAAGAAGCAATCAACGCCACCGCAAACATGTTCAAAGTTGCACCCGAAATGGTCGCCAACTCGCCGTTTGCATTAATGGGCCCACCAGCAAAAATTGCCGAAGATCTTCTCGCTCGTCGCGAGCGCTGGGGTTTTTCTTATGTCATCGTCGGCGGCGAAGACGTAAACAGTTTCGCACCAGTTATCAAAATTCTCGAAGGCAAATAATCTTCGTGCGCAAAAACTTTAAACGCTAGGCACCACTGCGCGTTTGACGGGTCGGTCCCAACCTGGTTGTCCAGTTGGCCTCGGACTCGGCCACAAACCAGGTCCCATCTCCATGATGCCGTGGTGAGTGTTGTACTCGCCAAGCAAATTCAAAAACGGCACCGCGTCAAACGCCTCGGGGCCACGCACACCAGTACCCTTCCAACTTCCGTTTGTCAACAATTCGAGTGCGACAACCGGGCACATCGCCGTCTGCCACAGAACCGCCTGCGAACCCCAATCGCGCATTGTCGTTTCATTGTCAGCCACGTGATACAGATACACCTCTCGAGGCTTGCCGTCATACATACCTTTTACCCAGGTACCAGCACAAGTGCGACCATGCATCAAGTGGCCCAATTTTGCTGGGTTCGGCAGCACTGCAGCCAACACATCTCTTGGCGAAACCGCGACATCGCCGACACGAATTTTCTCGGTGCTATCTAGGCCGAGATATGCAAAGGTCTTCAACCAGTCAATGAACTCAGCACCAAGACTGTATTTGAAGGTCACACGATTGCAATCGATCTCACGAGGAATCATCAGCACCTCTTCGTGCTCTACGTTCACGCATTCGTAGGCACCAATGCCCGCAGGAAAATGAAAAATCTCTGGCTCACTGAAACAGTCAGTTGTATACAGACCCCGATTCTTTTCCCAAACGATCGGCGGGTTCAAAGTTTCTTCGATGGTCGTCCAGATAGAAAATGTCGGCGCAAAATCAAGACCATCAATCGACAAATTCGAACCGTCGCGCACACCGATTTCGTCGATGGTGTCAAATAGGTGGTCTGACGCATAACGGGCAAACACATTGCTCAAGCCGGGCTCTACGCCCATGCCAACCAAAGCGAGAAGACCCTTTTCTTTCCAGCGCTCGTCAGCAGAAATCTGATCTTTGCCAAGTGGCTCGCCCACTTCTTCATAAGGATTAGTCGGGTGCGGCTTGCTCAAGTTCATCGCCATGTCCAAATATGTACAACCCGCTTCAAAAGCCGCCTCAAAAATTGGCTCATTGAGTCTTGGATCGCACGCATTGACGATTACATCGGCTTTAACGCGCTGGGCTAACGCCACAATTTCTGACTTGCTTCGCGCGTCAACTTGCGCCGATGAAAAACGACCCGGCTGTTCTAGTTTGGCGATGATCTCGTCACCGCGACCAGAATTTATATCGGCCAGCACGAACGAATCGAAGAAACTTCGAGTCTCGGCAATCGAGGCCATACCGCCACCGACCCCACCAGCACCAACGATGAGAATGTTTGCCACAAAAACCTAAACGCGTTCCTCGTTGTTGCTCGGGCGCAACAACACCATCATTCTACCGTGGTGTTATTACTTAAAAAGCCTTGTATCTAAAGCGATTGACGCAAAAAATTCAATGCGCTAATCACTGAGAATTGTCGCATTTGTTCGCGCCCGTATGGCAAATTAAAAGTTGTTGTGCGTACGTCACCATTCTGCAATGCAATGCCAACACAAAGAGTGCCGACTTTCACTCCGTCTTGTTCTGTCGGTCCGGCAACACCAGTCAGCGCCAACCCAATGTCGCTGCCGAGAGTCTTACGAACACCGACAGCCATTTCTTTTGCCGCGGATTCGCTTACAACCGGCCCGCGGGTCACGTTCAAAAGATCGAACTTGATTTCACTGGCGTAGCTAACGATCGAACCACGAAACACATCACTCGCACCGGCAATCGCAGTCAGACGACCCGAAACGAGACCT
>Ga0214923_10006864_pt1 | contig 12609 bp, 7 predicted proteins | sample LL1510_MetaG_FD_177993 | JGI IMG/M metagenome (GOLD analysis project Ga0214923, IMG submission 177993) | Freshwater microbial communities from Lake Lanier, Atlanta, Georgia, United States - LL-1510 | ecosystem: Environmental > Aquatic > Freshwater > Lake | place: USA: Georgia | collected 2015-10-15
GGGCCGATCTGCCGGCACCGCTCATGGCCGGCGCCGCCGCCGCCTTCGGCCCGAGTCAGCTCGTCGTGCTCGCCGCCGCCGACGGCGACCTGCTCAAGCAGCTCGCGGCCGATCCGGAGTTCGCCAAGCGGCACCCCGGCTTCCCCAAGCGGGCCTGGGCATACGACACGGTCGCCGATCGCTGGACGAGCGCCGGCGAGACCCCCGCCTGCCCCGTGACCACGCCGGCGGTGGCCTTCGACGGGGGTGTGGTCCTGGCGAGCGGCGAACTCCGCCCGCGGGTGCGGACGCGCGAGGTGTGGCACGTGCGGGAGCGCGCCGGCCAGCCCGGCGGGGAGCAGCGGCATGACTGACGCAACCGCAGCGAGACTCGCCCGTACGGCTTGGGCGATCGTGGCGCTGCTCGTGCCGGTGGCGCTGCTCAACTACCTCGACCGGCAGATGCTCGCCACGATGAAGACGTCGATGGTGGCCGACATCGTCGGCATCGAGACCGACGCCCAATGGGGGTTCGTGCTGGCCTGCTTCAAGTGGGTCTACGCGGTGCTCAGTCCCGTGGGCGGCTACATCGCCGACCGCTTCAGCCGCCGGCTGGTGATCGCGGTGAGCCTGTTCGCCTGGTCGGTCGTCACCTGGGCGACGGGGCATGTGACCACCTACGAAGGGCTCGTGGCCACGCGGGCCCTGATGGGCGTGAGCGAGGCCTTCTACATCCCGGCCGCGCTCGCCCTGATCGCCGACTTCCACGCCGGGCCGACGCGGTCGCGGGCCATCGGCATCCACCAGACGGGGATCTACATCGGCCTGATCCTCGGCGGCTTCGCCGGCTACGTGGCCGACGCGCCGAGTCTCGGCTGGCGCTTTGCGTTCGAGGCGGGGGGGCTCGTGGGCGTGCTCTACGCGGTGCCGCTCTTCTTCCTGCTGCGGGATCCGCCCCGGGCCCGCGCCGGCGGGCCGGGCCCGACCCCGGCCGCGGCGCTCAAGGAACTGTTGGGCAACCGCGACTTCCTCCTGCTCGTCCTCTCCTTCACGCTCCCGGCGATCGCCGGCTGGGTGATCAAGGACTGGATGCCGGTGATCCTCAAGCAGCAGTTCGGGCTCTCCCAGGGGGAGGCGGGCACCATGGCGGTGCTCTGGGTGCAGGTGGCCTCGATCGGGGGCGCGGTGCTCGGCGGGGTCGTCGCCGACCGCTGGATGCGACGCACCGATCGGGGCCGCATCTACACGAGCGCCCTGGGCATGCTCCTGTTCCTGCCGGCCCTGTTCGGGCTCGGGAATCCCGGCACGGTGACGGTCGCGGTCACGATGCTCGTCGTGTTCGGCATCGGCTGGGGCTTCTTCGACTGCAACAACATGCCGATCCTCTCGCAGGTGGCCCGCCCGGAGCTCAGGGCGACGGGCTATGGGCTCATGAACCTCGTGAGCATCTCCTTCGGGGGCGCGGGCGACTGGGGCTTCGGGCTGCTCCAGGACCGCGGGGTGCCCCTGCCGCTGATCTTCGGGGCCTTCGCGGCGCTGGCGCTGGTGTCGGTGGTGGTCGTGCTGCTCATCCGGCCGCGGCACGCCTAGGCCGCTCCACGCAGGCCTCAGCGGTCACCGGCGGCGCCGGGGCGGGCTCACGGGGGCGGGGGCAGGTGGCGGATGTCGGTGACGACACCGGCGTCGTCGACGGCGAAGGCGTAGCGGCGGTCGCCGAGGTCGATCGACTCGATGTGGCCGGCCGGCGTGCGGCCGAACCGCACGAAGCGGATCACCTGGTTCGAAGCGTCGTCGGTCTCGACGAACTGCCCCTTGTCGAGGCCGGCCGACCAGAGGTCGATGAAGAACAGCACCTCCGTGAGGTTGCTCCGGTAGCCGCGGAGCCAGCGGTCGGCTGCCACCTGGAGCCGGCCCTCGGTGGAGTTCCAGTGCTGGTTGCCCTGGGTCGCCAGGCTCTCCTGGGGCGCATCGTAGAAGAAGGGAATGTCGCCCCGCATGAAGCCGAAGGCCCGCCAGTCGGAGCCCGGCGGCTTCTGCCAAGAGGCGGTCCACGCCTGCTTCCAGGAGTCGTCGCGGCCGTCCCAGAGGCCCGCCTCGCGGAACCGGGCCCGCGTCAGCTCCTGGGAGAGCCAGCCCGTGGCCGGATCGGCCCGCATCTCGGGCCCGCCGGCCGCCACGAGCAGCTGCCCCCAGCGGCGGGTGAGCGCGGGGCTGCGGCGCACGAAGGCGTCGAGGTCGTGGCTGGCCTCGTGGTGCACGACCGTCATGAACCAGTTCTCGCTGCCGCGGTCGCCGATCAGCGGCCGGGCGTCGGCTCCGAAGCCATACTCCCCCCGCTGCTCGGGCGAACCGGCGAAGATGTTCTTGAGATGGCCGCGGACGAGGAACGCGCGGCCCCCGAGCCACTCGTTGGCGGTGATGCCCGTGCCCGGATAGATCTCCCGCGGGATCCGGCGGACCCACTGGTGGATCGCCTCGGCCCCGCGGGGCGAGCGGTCGTTGTCCATGAAGATCAGCCCGCACTCCTCGACGAGCGCCCGGTGCGGACCGGTGAAGCCGGCGGCATCGGCCAGTCGGGCCCGCACGGCCGGATCGTGCTCCTCCGCGGCGAGCACCATGAGCCAGAGCTGCGCGGCGAGCGAGGGGATGCCGGGGTCACGGGCCAGGTCGAGCGGCTGCCGCCGGAGATACCGCGGGTAGTCCCCGATGAGGTCCAGCACGGCGTCCACCAGCCGCCGCCGCTCCGCCGGGCCGGCGAGGTGGACCATCGTGTCGAACAGCGCGGCGAGCGATCCGCGGAGCCGGTCGGCCATCGGCTTGTTGGCGGCGGCGGCGAGGTGGGGCCCGAGGTCGTCGGGGTGGGCGGCGAGCAGCGACCGCACGAAGTCGAGGCTCGCGGCGGCCGTCTCGCCGGTGGCCAGCCGCACCACGCCGCCCCGCTCGCCCCCCATCACCAGATCCCGCACGCCGTCGCCGTCGAGGTCGGCCAGGTCGATCACCGGCCCGTCGCAGAGGGCGTGGAGGTCGACCGCCGTTCCGCCCGGGCCGGTCACGGTGTACTGGGCGGGCTGGCCCAGGGCAGGGTGTTGGGGTCGGGCCGTGGTGGCGGGGCCGGCGGTTTCCGGCGCCGCGGCATTGAGCCGCACCTGGATCGTGCCCCAGTTGTACGACTCCACCAGGTCGGTCGTGCCATCCAGGTCGAAGTCGAGCAGCCGGACATTAAGGTTGTAGGCGCCGCCGATGGCGCTGCCGTCGGCGGCCAGGAGCGGCTCGGCCGCCGCGAGCACGAGCTCCCCGGCCCGTCCCCGCGAGCCGCGGGCGAACCGCACGGGGCCCGCGCCGGCGCCGGTGACCAGATCGGGCACGCCGTCGCCGTCGAGATCGCCCACGTCGAAGCGGATGTCGGCCGCGCGAAACTCGCCGCCGTCGGCCGCGGCGATCGGCCGGGCCGCGGCGAACGCGGGCGGCCCGCCGGGCCGGGTCTGGTTGCGGCACCAGCGGATGGCGCGATCCTGGCCGCAGGCGACGAGGTCGCCGATCCCGTCGCCGTCGAGGTCGTGCCAGGCCAGGCCGATGCGGCCCGGGCCGAGCGGGAGCGGCTCGCCGTCGGCCAGGACAGGCTGGGCGGCCGCGAACGGCGGGGCCGCGGCGGGACCGGCGCCACGCTGCCAGACGACGCGGCCGGAGCCGGCGACGAGCAGGTCGATCCGGCCGTCGCGATCGAGGTCGGCCAACCTGGGCACCACGGTCCCGGTGCCCAGCCGCAGCGGTTCGCCACCGGCCATGAGATCCCGCAGGCCGCCGAAGGCGACCGTCGCTCCCGTCGCCCGTGCCGCGACGACGCGGAGCTGCATCGTGGCCGACGCCTCGCCGCCGCGGTCGTCGGCGATCGTGAAGGTGAAGGCGTCGCGGCCGGTGAAGCCGGGGTTCGGCGTGTAGGTGAAGGTGCCGTCGCCGTTGGTGGCCACACGGCCATGGGCCGGCTGGCCGTGCGACCTCAGCGACAACCGATCCGCCTCGACGTCGTACACGCCCAAGAGCACGCTCGGCGTCCGCCCGGGCCGGTCGGCCTCGATCACGGCGTGCCGGTCGAGCGGCTTGGGGGCGACGTTCGCAAAGGGGTCGGGCAGCACGGTCGTCGTGACCGCGCGGGCCGGCTCAGCGGCCTCGAGGTCGCGCGGGTCACCGCCGAGTACGCTGGCGACGGCAAGCAGGGCGGTGCGGAGTCGGGTGAAGCGATCTCCGGCGAGGTGGTCGGTCACGCGAGACTCCTGACGACGAATCGATGGGCCGGCCGGACCTGCCGCTAGTCGCACTTGCCGCAACGGCCCTTGAGCAGGATCTCCGTCACCGAACTGATCCGGTCGGCGGCCGGCCGCTTCGCCGGCTTCCCGGCGGCCGAGCGGCGGGTGATGGCCACCTGCACGTCGTCGAGACACGACACCGCGCCGCAGGTCGTGCAGACGAAGTGGGGATGATCGTCGACCTTGTGGCCTCCGCCGGCCCGCTTGGCCTCGAACCGCCACACGTGGTCGCCCAACTCGACCCGTGAGGCGAGGCCGGCTTCGGTGAGTTCGGTGAGGTTGCGGTAGATCGTGGCCCGGTCGAAACCGAGGTGGTGGAGCGCCTCGGAGACCTCGGCGTGAGTCAGGGGGCCGGTCGCGATCTCCAGATGGTACAGCACCGCCACCCGGGCCGGCGTGCACCGCAGGCCGACGCCGCGGATGCGGCCGCGCACAGCTTCGTCCGGAACCGACCGTCCTCGACCCATGAATGCAGAGTCTACACCACCTCCACAGCGGCGAGCAGTTCCACGATCGCCCCCATGAAGGCGGGGAGATCGGCCGGTTTGCGGCTGCACACGAAGTGCCGATCGACCACCACCGGCGCGTCTTCCCAGATCGCGCCGGCATTGATCAGGTCGTCCTTGATGCCCGGGCTGCCCGTCACGCGCACCCCGCGGTAGACGCCGGCCGAGATCGGGATCCAGCCGCCGTGGCAGATCGCCGCCACGAGCTTGCCGCGGGCGGCGAACTCGCGGACGAGGTCGAGCACCTTGTGGTCGCGGCGGAGCTTGTCTGGCATCCAGCCGCCGGGAATCACGATCCCGTGAAAGTCGGCCGCCTCCATGTCGGCGATGAGCGCGTCGCTCGGGCAGGGATAGCCATGCTTGCCCCGCCACGTGCGGCCGGTCACCGTGCCGGCGACGACGACGTGGCCTCCGGCCTCCTCGACCCGGAGCTTCGGATACCACAGTTCGAGATCCTCGTAGTCGTCATCCACGAACATCAGGATTCGAATGCCGTCGAGCGGGCGGTGGGGCGCGAGAGGATGCGTCATGGGAACCTCGTGGTCAGGGGCAGGGGGGCCGCGAACGCGGCGCCGGCCGCCAGCCAGGGCCGGCGGTGCGGGCATTGTCACCGGCGCGCCGGGCCCCGGCGAGTCGCGGACGCCACTTCCCCTCTCCGGGGTGGTTCCTGCCATCGGCGCCGGCGGTGGCCCGACCGGGCCCCGGATCGCAGTTTCCGGGGCGTCAGCCACATGGAAAAAAAGTGGCTTGACTCACCAGACCCTCACGCTACATTCACGCCCCGGCCTACCGGCAGTGGTCAGCGGATCGACCACCACAACATGTTGCGATAGCACGCAGATGGACCTGCCTTCTCGATTTTCCGGTCGTCAGGCCATTCTCCCGGGCTGATTTCCTCATGCGGCCCCGCGCCCGGGCCGATGGTGGCTTGTAGCGGAACTATACGGAAGTATACTTTTTGAGTGCCGGGTCGGCTTCGGTTTGTGCCCTTTTCCCCCAGGAGTGTCTCATCCCATGGCAGATTTCGACTCCGCCACGCTGTCCGGAACCGCCGCCCCCAGTCCAGCCACTGGCCAGCGGCCGGCGGGCCGAACGGCCCTCGAAATCCGCCCGACCTTCTGCCCCACCGAGGTGGACAGTCCGTTCGACACCACCGAGTGGGAGCTCCGCACCGCCGCGATCAAGGGGGAGGACGGCAAGGTGCTCTTCGAGCAGCCGGCCTGCGAGATCCCGGCCGCCTGGAGCCAGCTGGCCACCAACGTCGTGGTCAGCAAGTATTTCTACGGCGAGATCCACACGCCCGAGCGGGAGCACTCCGTCAAGCAGCTCGTGCACCGCGTCGCCCGCACGATCGCCGACTGGGGGATCAAAGACGGCTACTTCAAGACCGAGCAGGACGGCGAAAACTTCTACCGTGACCTGGCTTGGCTCTGCGTCCACCAGCACGGCGCGTTCAACTCGCCGGTCTGGTTCAACGTGGGCCTGTACCACGAGTACGGCGTGAAGGGCACTCCCTGCAACTGGCGCTGGGACGAGGCCAAGCGGGATGTGGTGATGCCCGACAATCCGTACGAGTATCCGCAGGGCAGCGCCTGCTTCATCCAGAGCGTCCGCGACAACATGGAAGACATCATGGACCTCGCCCGCAGCGAGGCCATGCTCTTCAAGTTCGGCTCGGGCACGGGCACCGACCTGTCCACGCTCCGCAGCCAGCGGGAGAAGCTCGCCGGCGGCGGCAAGCCCTCGGGGCCGCTCTCGTTCATGCGGGTCTACGACCAGGTGGCGGCGGTGGTGAAGAGCGGCGGCAAGACGCGGCGGGCCGCGAAGATGCAGTCGCTCAAGGTCCACCATCCCGACATCATGGAGTTCATCGAGTGCAAGAGTAAGGAGGAGAAGAAGGCCCGGGTCCTGATCGAGAAGGGGGGCTACGACTCCAACTTCAACGGCGAGGCCTACAGCTCGATCCTGTTCCAGAACGCGAATCTCTCCGTCCGCCTCAGCGACGAGTTCATGCAGGCGGTCGATCGCGAAGACACCTGGACCACCCGCTGGGTGACCGATCCCTCCAAGGCCGGCCCGAGCTTCAAGGCCCGCGAGGTGCTCGACCGGATGGCCGAGTGCGCCTGGCAGTGCGGCGACCCCGGCGTGCAATACGACACCACGATCAACCGCTGGCACACCTGCCCCAACTCGGGCCGGATCAACGCCTCGAATCCGTGCTCTGAATACATGTTCCTCGACGACACGGCCTGCAACCTGGCGAGCATCAACCTGATGAAGTTTCGCCGGCCCGACGGCAGCTTCGACGTGGAGCGGTTCGCGACGGCCTGCCGGATCTTCTTCGTGGCCCAGGAGATCCTGGTGGACCACGCCAGTTACCCGACGGCGCGGATCGCCAGAAACAGCCATCTCTACCGGCCGCTGGGCCTCGGCTACTCCAACCTCGGCAGCCTGCTGATGGCCGACGGCCTGGCCTACGACAGTGATGCGGGTCGGGGCCTGTGCGGCGCGTTGACGGCGATCCTGCACGGGGCGGCGAACCGCACGAGCGCCGAGCTCGCCGGGGCGGTCGGCCCGTTCGAGGGCTTCGCCGCCAACCGCGAGCCGATGCTGAAGGTGATGCAGATGCATCGCGACGCGGTCGAGGCGATCGATCCGGCCTGCCCGCGCTCCCTGCACGATGCGGCCCGCAAGGTCTGGGACGACGTGCTCGCCGGCGGCCGGGCCCACGGCTATCGCAACGCCCAGGCGACCGTGCTCGCTCCGACCGGCACGATCTCGTTCCTGATGGACTGCGACACGACCGGGATCGAGCCCGACATCGCGCTCGTGAAATACAAGCAGCTCGCCGGCGGCGGGATGCTCAAGATCGTCAACCAGACCGTTCCCCTGGCGCTGCGGACGCTCGGCTACGACGAGCCGGCCGTGGAGGGGATTCTCGCCTGGATCAACGAGAAGGACACGATCGAGGGCGCTCCCGGCCTCAAGAGCGATCACCTCCCGGTCTTCGACTGTGCCTTCAAGCCGCGGCTCGGGGAGCGGAGCATCGCCTGGGAGGCGCACGTCAAGATGATGGCGGCTGCCCAGCCGTTCCTCTCCGGGGCCATCTCCAAGACGGTGAACATGCCGCGGGAGTCGACCCCGGGCGACATTGCCCGGGCCTACCAGGAGGGCTGGCGGATGGGCCTCAAGGCCCTGGCGATCTACCGCGACGGTTCGAAGGAGAGTCAGCCGCTCTCCACCAGCACCGAGGGGGACAAGGCCGCGGCCAAGGCGACGACGGCCGCGCCGCGGCGGGAGCGGCTTCCCGACACCCGCCGCAGCGTGACCCACAAGTTCAGCGTGGGGGGCCACGAGGGCTACATCACGGTGGGCCTCTATGACGACGGCCGGCCGGGCGAGTTGTTCATCACGATGGCCAAGGAGGGGAGCACGATCGGGGGCCTGATGGACGCCTTCGGTACGGCCGTCTCGATGAGCCTCCAGTACGGCGTGCCGCTCGAGGTGTACGTCAAGAAGTTCTCGCACACGCGGTTCGAGCCCTGGGGCTACACGAAGAACGCCGACATCCCGGTGGCCAAGAGCCTCGTGGACTATCTCTTCCGCTGGATGGGGACGCAGTTCATTCCGGGTTATCGCGAGGCCAACCGGCCCTCGGGTGACGGCGGCGGCGGGGAGGCCGCCGCGGGGAGCGGCGACGCGGAAAGTGAGTCCAAGCCCGCCGCCATGAAGGCGAGCGGGCTGGCCGATGGGCAGGGAAAGCCCAAGCCGAAGGTCGAGGCGACGGCGGCCCGCGGCCGGCATCCCGGCGGCAACGGCTCCGCCGCGGTCAAGCCCGTGGCCGTGCGGACGACCTCGGCCGCGGCCGACACCGCGGCGGTGCTCGAGCGGGCCGGCTTCCGGATGGCGGAGAATCCGCACGCCTCGGTCGACGACCGGCAGAGCCAGTTCGCGAAGTTCCAGATCGACGCCCCGGCCTGCGACAACTGCGGCTCGATCACGGTCCGCAACGGCAACTGCTACCTCTGCCACAACTGCGGCAACAGCATGGGCTGCAGCTGACGACACGGCGGCGGGGGCATCCATGACCCCCGCCGCCGTGCCGGGCCTCCGCCCGGCGGTCGCACCTCCGGGCGAGCGTGTTCGTGGGCGTGGTGGCAGGCGACGTGGGTTCAGACGAATCCGGTTTCGCGGCAGCAGGGCGGAGGACGTTGGCCGGCCTGGCGAATCCAGGCCGGAGCGCCCCCGGGGAATCGGCGCAGTCGCGCCAGACGGTCCGGGCGGGGCGGCCGGCCGCCCTCGGGCAATTGACTCGGGCCAGAGCGTCAACCATGCTTCTGGGACGGTCTTTTCCGCCCTGTCTCCCCTTCCCGGTAGGTGCTCCGTGCGTCGCTGCCTGCGTGTGTTCCTCGTCGGTCTGGTCACGCTCTCGCTTCTCGGCGGTCCGGCACACGCCTGTTGGCGTTCGCGTCAGGCGCGTCACTGCCGGACGGTGGTCGTGGCGGCCTGCCCCGCTCCGAGTTGGTCCGCATGCGGCGATCCGTGCGGCGAGACGGTCGTGGTCGTCGAGTCTCCCTGCCTCCCCGCGGCTGATTGCTGTGGCGGCGCCGTCGTGATGGTGGATGGTGCGGCCGAGGGAGTGGTCGTCGGGAGCGACGTGGCCGGCGCCGTGGCGGGGTTGCCATCCGAGGCGGTCGTGTCGCAGCCGACCCCGGCGACAGAACAGCCGACCACCGAGGCCGTCGCGGAGTCGAAGGCCGTGGAACTCGAGCGGGTGCCGCCGCAGCCGGCGGCCGATCCGAGCGCCGTGCGAACGACGTCGAACGAACAGCCGCTGCCCGAGGCCGTCGCCCCGGCCGGCGAACAGCCCGAGAGCCGCAGCGTGCTCGCGGACGAGCCCGAGATGGAGGAGCCCGCCGCCGAGCTGGCCGAGCCCGCTCCGGCCGAACCGACGGAACCGGCCCCGGTCGTCGAAGAGCCCGGCCCGGGCGAAGCCGCTGAACCGGAGATGAAGGAGGAGCCGGCCCTGCCGGGCGACGACGCCCCGGCCGGTGAGCCCGAGGCTCCGCAGTCCGAAAATCCGGTCGAGCCTCCCATGGAGGAGGATGTCGCCGATCCGGCTGGCGATGCGGAACCTGCGCCGGCAGTGGAGCCCGAGCCGGCCGTCGAACCCAAGCCCGCGCCGGCACCAGCTGACGAGAACATCTTCGAGGAGGTCGACGCAGCGGGTGAGGAGGCCCCGGCGGATGATGCGCCCGCGGCTGGCGAGGACGGGGCGATGGCGGACGAGCCCGCGGCGGATCCTGCCGCCGAGCCGGTGGCCGAACCCGCCGAGCCGGTCGACGAGCCCGTGGCCGACCTGTTCGGTGACGCCGACGAGCCGGCCGACGAGCCGGAAATGACCGAGGACGAGCCCGCGACTCCGGATGCCGGGGAGGGCGAGCCGGCCGAGCCGGTTGCCGACGACGACGCTGCTCCGGCCGCCGAGCCGGCCGCCGATGGCGAACCAGCCGCGTCCGATCCGGCCGAGCCGGCGGACGACTCCGCGGCCCCCGCGGCCGACCCCTTCGCCCGCGGCGAGCCCGAGCGGCGTTGGATCGACGCCACCGGCACCGCCAGCATGGTCGCCACCCTGATCGAAGTCGGTGCGGACGGTCGGTGCGTGCTCGAGACCCGCGGCCGGCGGATCGCCGTGCCGGTCGAGAATCTCAGCGGCCACGACCGCGACTATGTCCGGCAGGCGGGGGTGCGGCTGGCCAAGCTGAAGGCGGACCAAGCGGGCGAGACCGCCGCCGCGGCCGCCCCGGCCTCGACCGACACCGCCGGGCTCTGAGCGGCCGCGGCTCGCGAAACTCAGGCGTCGTCGAGGAGCGAGACCGTCTCGAAGGCCTTGCCCTCGAGCATCTCGAGCGACGCGCCGCCGCCGGTCGAGACGTGGCTGACCTTGTCGGCGTAGCCGAGCTGCTCGACGGCCGCCGCCGAGTCGCCGCCACCGATGATCGTCACGGCCCCCTTGGCGGTGGCGTCGGCCACCGCGTCGGCCACGGCCTTGGTGCCCGCGTCGAAGGGGGGCATCTCGAACACGCCCATCGGGCCGTTCCAGACCACCGTGCCAGCCGAGCGGATGATCGCGCCGTAGCGGCGGGCCGTCTCGGGGCCGATGTCGAGACCCTCGAACCCGTCCGGAATCTCGCCCGCCGGCACGATCTGCTTGTCGGCTGCGCTCGAGAAGTCGTCGGCACAGTGCGTGTCGACCGGGAGCACGAGTTTGCCCGTGCCCTTGGCGAGCAGGGCCTTCGCGAGCTCCACCTTGTCGGCCTCGACCAGGCTCTTGCCCGTCTTGCCCCCCTGGGCCAGGGAAAACGTGTAGGCCATCGCCCCGCCGATCAGCACGTGGTCGCAGATCGCCAGCAGATTCTCGATCACCGCGATCTTGTCCGACACCTTCTTGCCGCCGAGGATCGCCACGAAGGGCCGCTTGGGCGCCCCGATCGCATCGGCCAGATACCGGATCTCCTTCTCGACGAGGAAGCCGCTCACGGCCGGTTTGCCCTGCTGTTTCATGGCGACGGGCACCGCGTGCATGCTCGCCTCGGTGCGGTGGCAGGTGCCGAACGCGTCGTTGACGTAGGCGTCGGCCAAGGCGGCCAGGCCCGCGACGTAGCCCGCGTCGTCCCCCTTCTTCTCCCCCTTGTTGAACCGGACGTTCTCGAGCACGAGCACGCCGCCGGCCGGCAGCGCCTTGGCCTTGGCCGCGGAGTCGGGCCCACCGGTGTCGCCGGCGAGCGTCACCGGCTTGCCCAAAAGCTCCCCGAGCCGCTTGGCCACCGGCGCGAGCGAAAACTCCGCTTCAAAACCCTTGCCCGCGGGCCGGCCGAGGTGCGACATCAGGATCGCCTTGCCGCCCCGGTCGATGATCGCGCGGATGGTGGGGAGGGCCATCCGGATCCGGCGGTCGTCGGTGATCGCTCCGGCGCCGTCCTGCGGCACGTTGAAATCGACGCGGACGAGGACGGCCTTGCCGGCGGGATCGATGGTCGCGACGGTCTGCTTGGGCATCGGGGAGGCTCCGGGCGGGTCGGGAACTGGTGGAATCGGACGGTATTCAACCGGATCGCCCGCAGGGCTGCAAACCGCGTTGATACCGCCGGGCTCGGGGTCGCCCATGCCATCTCGCCGGACGTGCGGTTGCCCTCGAGCCGCGCGAGATCGGGTTCACCCGTGCCCGTCGCCCGGACGCTCGCTCCGGGCATCCTGCCCTGCGCTCGCTCGATGCTGGCTGCGCTTTCGGCATCCTGCCTTCGCTTGCCAGCAACGCCGACTCCCGGGCACGGGTGAACCCTCGCCATCCCTACCGCTTCCGCTTGGGCTTGCCGTCCTGCGCGGGATCGTGGTCAGGGTTGGCCCGGGGCAGCTGCGCGCCGACCTCCGTGAGCCAGGCGTCGAGCTTCTGCCGCAGGGCCTTGGCCCGTTCCGGCTCGCGAGCGGCGCGGTCCGTGGTCTCCGAGCCGTCGGCCGCGAGGTCGTAGAGCTCGTCGCGATCGTCCTCGTAAAAGTGCACGAGCCGCCAGGAGCCCGAGCGGATCGCCGAGTAGGGCGTGGCGCCGCCGGGGTGGTAGTGCGGGTAGTGCCAATAGATCGCCTCCCGATCGAGCGTGCCGCCGGCGAGCAGGGCCGAGAGGTCGCCGCCGTCGGGCGGCTGCGCGGGGTCCGGGCCCACGCCGGTGGCGGCCAGGATCGTGGCCGGGATGTCGGGCGTGATCACCGGCACGTCGCTCGTGCTCCCCGGCTTCGTGAGGCCGGGCCACGACACGATGAAC
>Ga0214923_10006865_pt1 | contig 12606 bp, 6 predicted proteins | sample LL1510_MetaG_FD_177993 | JGI IMG/M metagenome (GOLD analysis project Ga0214923, IMG submission 177993) | Freshwater microbial communities from Lake Lanier, Atlanta, Georgia, United States - LL-1510 | ecosystem: Environmental > Aquatic > Freshwater > Lake | place: USA: Georgia | collected 2015-10-15
AACGCTAGTCTCACGGTTTATCAACGTCGGTGACCGTGCCATGCACCATGACGAGAGTATGCACGCAAAGTTTGCATGGGATACCTTTCGTGGACAGGTTTACAAATACAACCCCCTGCTGCACGGTCCATTCCAGTTCCTAAGCGTTGCCACAAGTTTCTGGATATTTGGCGCGACAGAGGCTACTGCACGGGCGGTACCAGCCTTTTTTGGGGTCGGTCTCGTAGCGATTTCGTTCTTGTGGCGTCGATGGCTTGGGACAACCGGCTGGATTGTCGCGGTAGCGATGTTCGTGTTTTCCCCTTCGTTCATTTACTTTGCGAGGATGCTTCGGGAAGATTCGTACACGGCCACGTGGACCCTCCTCGCAATGACTGGCTTTATCGGGTTCATTCTCCATCGGCGACGAGCATGGTATTACACATTTTGTGTGGGACTTTCTTTCGCGTATGCCACGAAGGAAAGTACCTTTATCACCTTCTTTCTCCTCGGCACCTTCATGATCTTGTCGGCAATCTGGGAACACGGGACTGTTCCGATGCGCAGGATTGTCCAGGTCGCCGCGGTGGGAGCACTGATTGGCGGTTTTCTTTCGGCAGTCGTCGGTATTTACAAGAAGGAACTCTTTGAAATCGGGGGCGGATTCATCGGGCTTATCCTCGGTGCGTTCGCAGGGATGGTGTACGACCGGTTGCGCCCGACCGATTTCGACGAGCGCAGCGCTCGTGAACGGGGCGCGTCCGGCACCTTCACCAGCGCTTGGTTTCAGCTTTGGCGGGACCGGGACGGTTTCTGGGGACTGGGGACGTTTTCAGGTGGCATTGTCATCTTCTTCTTGATCTTTATCGTGCTTTTCACAAGCTTGTTCACCAATTTCGGTGGCATCCGCGAGGGTCTCATCGGAGGCATCAGGTACTGGCTGGAACAACATGGTGTCCAGCGTGGAAATCAGCCCTGGTACTACTACATTCTTATTCTCAGCGCGTATGAGACATTGCCGTTTGTCTTTTTCATTGCGGGTACGGTCGAATACTTGCGGCGTCCAACCTGGCTAACCAGCTTTCTACTGTGGTGGGGCTGGGGTGCTTTGACTATTTACAGTTGGGCTGGGGAGAAGATGCCCTGGCTTGTGATCCACATCGCGACGCCAATGGTCTTTGTCGCAGCCCGTTTCATAGGTGATGTGTGGCGCGATCCTGCCTCCGACCCATGGAAGGTGCGGATTACTACTGGTGTTGGAGTCCTGCTGTCATTCTGGTGCATCCACACCGGTTGGCCAGTCAATTTTGACCGACCGGACACGCCCCGAGACCTGTTGGTTTACACCCAGACGGCCCCTGACGTAAAGAAGGTCATGGCCGACATCGAGCGAATCAGTCTTGAACAGACCGCCAATAGCAGGGATATTGGTGTAACCGTCCAGTCCGGTACATGGTGGCCGTTCTCGTGGTACCTGCGCGATTACAAGAATGTCGATTATCCCGCGCAGTTGACGTCTCCAGCAACGAAGCCGATTGTCCTCATTGCACTTGAGGACGACGAAAAGAACGCACCCTTCCTCAATGGATACACGAAGACGAAATACAAAATGAGGTGGTGGTATCCCGAGGACTACCGCAATATCACCTTGCAGTCGTTCAGGAATGTCATCACTAATTCCGAGACACGGTCTGGTTTGTGGCAGTGGCTTATCTATCGTGAGCCTACCCAGCCTCTTGGCTCATACGATTTCTACGTCTATTTGAAGGACGGCATCTCAACGGGCACCCGCGAGGTCGGTGGTGCGCCGGTGGCTCCAAGCGCACCGCGGATCAATCCGGAGGCCTACGCCGGAAAGTCTGTTCCAGTCCAGCTCTTGTCGGAGTTCGGGACGACGGGCAAGGCGAATGGTCAGTACACGCTACCGAGAGGGATAGCGAGTGCGGGTGCGAACGCCTTCTTCATTGCAGACACCGGAAATCATCGGATCCAGAAGGTCGACCGTGCCGGGAAGGTCCTGCTCGCATGGGGGACTGAGGGATCGGGTGACGGGCAGTTCAAGGAACCCATGGGCGTTGCGACTGATCGTGACGGAAATGTGTTTGTTGCAGACACGTGGAACCACCGCATCCAGAAATTTGATCCGAATGGCAAGTTCCTTCTTAAGTGGTCCGGGCAGAACGGTGGATTCTGGGGACCACGAGGCATCGTGGTGGACCAACAAGGAAATGTGTACATCACGGACACCGGTAACAAGCGTATTCAGAAGTTCGACGGGACTGGCAAGTTCATTGCCCAATTCGGTCAAGCCGGTGGCGGCCCCGGACAACTGAACGAGCCCATCGGGATCGCTCTCGACGCTCTAGGAAATATGTATGTGGCGGACACCAATAACCGTCGCATTCAGAAGCTTGACCAGGCCGGGAAATACCTTGCAGAGTTTCCAATCCAGGGTTGGCAATCGGGGCCACGCACTGAACCGTATCTCTCAGTCGATGCTCAGGGATACGTTTTTGTCACCGACCCGCCAAACAACCGCATCGTGAAGTTCAGTCCATCGGGTGAAGCTCTTTCAATCGTTGGCACCGTTGGCAAGGCCGGAGGTCAGTTCGACTTACCCTTGGGGATAGTGTCAGATGGGTCTAGCTTGCTCGTTGTCGATTCTGGAAATGGTCGGATTCAGGCAATAACCGCCCCCTAGTCGGCGGTGCGTCGTCTTTAAGTCGCAAAAAACGTGGTTTGAATCCACCGCGCGGCACGTATCTCTGCGGGTGCGTGCCCATGGCACCGACTCTCTTCGGGAAATGGGGCTTACTGGATGATCGTGGCGATTTGGTGGTGGCTTGTTGTTCAGGTCATATCGATTGCCACGGTTCCCGCCAGTTTCAGGTTTTTTCATCCATTAGCGGACCGAGGGTACGCACTGAACAAGACCGTCGCCTTGGTGGCATTTGGGTTCCTCTCGTGGTGGCTTGGCGTAACGGGCCTTCTCGAGAACCAGGCGTCGACAAGTTTGATTGTCATACTCGGTCTCGGCACCGCGTGCTGGTGGGGCGTAGGCAGCGTCCGTCGCGACTTGAAAGTATTCGTGGGGCGGCGCCAGGGCCTAATCCTGCTCCAGGAAATAATTTTCGCGGTGGCGTTTGTTGGATTTCTTCTGATCCGGGTGCGCGCGGGTGACATCGCCGGGACAGAGAAGTTCATGGACTTCGCGTTCCTGAATTCGGTTGCCAGATCAGCCTCATTCCCTCCGATCGACCCATGGCTATCACCATCTGCGGGAATGCCGAACCCAACGATCAATTACTACTACTTCGGTTACCTCGTCTACGGCTTGTTGATCCAACTTTCCGGCGTACTTCCTGGAGAGGGGTTCAATCTGGCCTTGGCCACTGTTTTCGGGCTGGCTGCCGTCGGCATATTCTCCGTTGGGTATTCCATTGCCCGTGACATGGCAAGCGGGTGGTCCCACCCGAATTTGGTCTTGCGTACCCGGACGGAACTCCCGCGCGGGGGTTGGTCCATTGACGCCGCTTGGCCGTACGTGGCAGCGGGACTGGGTTCGGTGTTCTTGGTCCTGGTTGCGGGAAACCTTTGGTCGGTCTTGAGAAGCATTGACGGCAGTGGCATGTGGCAGAAGGACTTTTGGGGCGGAATTGGATGGAACGCAACCCGGGTTCTTGTCATCAAGGATGGTGATAGGGATATTGACTACACAATTAATGAGTTTCCAGCCTTTAGTTTCCTTCTTGGTGACCTGCACCCGCATGTGATGGCTCTCCCCTTCACCGTGCTTGCGGTCGGGATTGCTTACCGGTGGCTGGTCCATCCACCCGCGTTGTTTCGTTGGGCCACAGGCCTGTCAGTTGAGGGCGCAGCCTTGCCATCGAATGGTTATGGCGTCGAAGGTTCAACTACCGAGCCCGAGAGGCCAAGGTGGAAGCATGCAGTAGCGCGATTTGATCCCTTGTGGGAAGTCTTGCCGGTTGGAGTGCTGATTTCGGTTCTCTACTTCGCAAACAGCTGGGACTTCCCTGCGTACTTTCTGCTCATTTCCGCTTCCGGGCTTGTCGGGGCTTGGCCCCGCCAATCGTCATCGAAAGTCGGTGAACCCCACTATTTGTCTCTAAGGATCATGGTCAGAGCCGGATGGGTAGTTCTTAACATCGCACTACTGTCGGCGGTACTCGTCTTGCCGTTCCTCGGCTCATTCACTCCACCTGTCGTGTCAGGCCCGGGAGAGATGCCGGTAGGGTTCGTCTCCCAACGAAGCCTGTTGATGCAGTTCGTTCAATTCTGGGGACTGCAGATTGCATGGGTCGTGCCTGCACTCTGGATTGTTGGCACGACCCTCTCTCGATCACCGAATGCGTCAATTCGACGTTTCTCGGTACCTATCGGTGCCATATTGTTTGCCGGACTGATCGCATTACTGGAGCTACGCGGCGCCGGCACGTATGCGTTGGCCGTGGCACTCGCAGGCCTGTCCATCTCCGGCGCACTTCAGGCTGTGTTTCCACGTGATCCTCGTCCAGACCCCGATGACGAGCCATCCACGGCTAACGGCTCGGTTGTGCGCGAGAACCTGCCTGGTGGGCGTGGGGTTGGGTTCGCATTTGCAGTCCTTGGAACTGCATTCGTGCTGCTCGCGGTCTGCGAGGTCTTTTATATTCGTGACTTCTACGGTGGCTCGCTTCGCCGGATGAACACCGTGTTCAAGCTCTACTACCAGTCATGGATGATGATTGGTTTGGCTGGTGGTCCGCTCGCTTACTGGGTAGCTCGCCATACTCTGGACTCGTCGCGCGAGTTTGCCCGCCAGGGGTCGCAATTTCTGCAGCGCCTTGGTGTTTCGGCGATCGCAATCCTCGGAGTCGCGCTCATTTCTGGGATGCTCGTGTACCCGATGCGCGTGACCGGATTGCGCACGAATGCATTTGCAAACGACCCAGTCCTTGACGGAATGGATTGGATGCGCAAGTTCCACCCTGAGGACTACGCCGCCGCGCGGTGGCTTAGCGAAAACGGGGTTGAAGACGCCGGTACGCGGACACCTGTTGTCTTGGAGGCGTCTGGTGGCCCATACAGCGAATTTGCCAGGTTCTCCACCCAGTCGGGGTTTCCTACCGTGCTGGGTTGGGACCAGCATGAACGTCTCTGGCGAGGTGACCGCATCAATCCCGAGATTGAACGCCGGAAACGGGACGTTGAAATTATCTATCGCACGCAGACCGTGCCTGAAGCCCGACAGCTTCTCGAGTCTTACGGGGTTACATTCGTGGTCGTAGGCTATTTGGAGAGGCAAGCCTATGGTGGTCCGGGACTAGCAAAGTTTGACGCGCCTGAGATGGGCCTGACTGAGGCGTTTCGTGAAGGTCAGACCGCTGTCTATTCCACGGGCATCGCGCCGCTTTCCAGAGACGGGGCCAACGGCCAGGTACCGGCCGTTCAGAACTCGAAATGACGGTAAACCCTCCGCAGACCAATCCTTCTCAGGCGGCTGCTCCCGGGGCCAAATACAACCCGAGGGATATTTGCATAGTCCTTCCAACATATAACGAGGCAGAAAATATCGAGCCAATGGTCTCGTCTCTTCTGGGGCTCGTTCCGCAGGTCCGGGTCCACGTCGTTGACGATGCATCCCCCGATGGAACTGGCAGGATCGCCGATCGACTTGCTCATGACCACCCGGGCCGGGTATCCGTCCTTCACCGGCGATCCAAGACAGGTCTTGGGGATGCCTACATCGCTGGGTTTCGTGACGCGCTAGCAACGGGCGCTGATCTGATCTTTGAGATGGATGCGGATTTCTCGCATCCGGTCGCCGCGATTGGCCCAATGATCGTGCTTTCAACTGACTACGATGTGGTCGTAGGATCGCGATACGTGACTGGCGGGAGCCTCGACCGAAAGTGGAGCCTCGGCCGTCGCATCCTCAGTTGGGGAGGCAACCAGTACGCCCGGTTGATCACGGGACTCAATGTGAACGACACGACGGCGGGTTTCAAATGCTTCCGTCGAGAGGCACTCCAGAGAATCCCGCTCGATCAGGTACGGTCGCAGGGTTACAACTTCCAGATCGAAATGGCAATGCGGTGCCAGAAGGCTGGGCTCACGGTTGTCGAGTATCCAATCCATTTCAGCGAACGGACACGCGGGACTTCAAAGATGACCCCGTCGATTGCAATCGAAGCGCTTTGGAGGATCCTGCAGCTCAGGGTTCTGGTGGGATAGCGTGAGGGTCGCGCCCGCGGCAGATGGAGCGTTTGGTCTTCAAATCACCACTTACGCTGACTTGGTATGCCATCGGTGTCAAACGACGCGTCGCAAAATCCTTGACGTAATTCGAGCGGATGATGGGAATTCCGCCAAGCACTGGCGCCAGACCCACTCACGGTACCCTTCACTCGGTTGGGTGCCCGATCCGATCGACAATTCACGATGGAAGCGCGAACGCCAATGATCAACGCGGATCAAACGCAATTCATTCCTGCCACCGACCTCTCATGGTCGGTGATGCCCGCAAAACGAACTCATACGTGTGGCGATTTGCGTGCCTCGGACACGGGTGATGAAGTTGTGCTCCATGGTTGGGTCCACCGCCGACGGGACCACGGGGGTCTGATTTTCATCGACTTGCGTGACCGATATGGACTGACACAGGTCACGTTCGACCCCAACCGGAACCCGGACGGTCACTCCTCCGCGGAGGGTCTCCGCAACGAATATGTCATCTGCGTTCAGGGGACGGTAGCTGGCCGTCCGTCCGGAACCACGAACCCGAACCTCGCAACTGGCGATATCGAGGTTATTGCGACGACGGTCACGCTGCTGAATGCTGCAAAGACGCCTCCCTTCTATATCAATGATGACGCGAGCGTCGACGAGGGCCTCCGGATGAAGTTCCGGTACCTTGACCTGCGCCGCACCGCGATGCGCGACGCGGTGATTCTGCGTCACCGGGTCATCAAGCGGATGCGGGACGTTCTCGACCGGCAGGGCTTCCTAGAGATCGAGACGCCGATCCTGACCGCGAGTACCCCTGAGGGTGCCAGGGACTTCCTGGTTCCGGCACGTCTTCATCCCGGCGAGTTCTATGCCCTTCCCCAGGCACCCCAGCAGTTCAAGCAGCTTCTGATGGTGGGAGGCATGGATCGGTACTTTCAGGTGGCCCGTTGCTTCCGCGATGAGGACACGCGGTCCGACCGGCAACCCGAGTTCACCCAACTTGATCTCGAGATGGCATTTGTTGACGAGACAGATGTCACCGGAACCATCGAGGCGCTTCTCATCGAATGCATTGAGGCTTACTCCTCGAAGCGCATCTTGAGCAAGCCATTTCCCCGGATCTCGTATGCCGACGCGATGGCCCGGTATGGGTGCGACCGGCCGGACTTGCGGTTCGGACTGGAGTTGACAGACCTCAGCTCGTTGTTGGGTACCAGCGGTTTTTCGGTATTCCGCGGCGCGATTGAAGCCGGAGGGATCATCAAGGGATTGGTTGTACCCGGATGCGCAACGTGGAGCCGGCGCGAGATTGATGGGTTGACAGAACTTGCGAGAACTTTTGGCGCGAAGGGCCTTGCGACAGCGGCTTGGCTTCCCGACGGCATCAAGAGCGCATTCCGGCAGCACGTGGGCGATGAGGTCATGGCCCAGCTATGCGAGGCTCTAGGGGCGCATGAGGGAGACCTCATTCTCATAGTCGCCGACCGTGAGGCCACGACGAACGGGGTCCTGCACCGTTTGCGTGACCACCTCGGTGCAAGACTTGGACTGGCAGATCCCAATGTCCTGGCCCTGTGTTGGGTTGTTGATTTTCCGCTGCTGGAACATGATGAGTCTCGCGGGGCGTGGACCTTTACCCACAACCCTTTCTGCGCTCCCAAGGACTCAGACATTCACTTGCTCGACGCCAATCCTGGTGAAGCGTCATCAAAGCAGTACGACATCATCTGCAATGGGTTCGAAATTGGTGGCGGAAGCGTGCGCATCCATACTCGCGCGCTTCAAGAGCGCATCTTCCATCTTATGGGGTACTCCGCAGAGCAGATCCAGGCACTCTTTGGAACGATGCTTGACGCCTTCGAATACGGCGCGCCTCCGCATGGTGGGATTGCGCTCGGCCTGGACCGGATCATCGCGATTTTGTGCGGTGCGTCGACAATCCGCGATGCGATCGCATTTCCAAAGAACCAAGTTGCCCGTGACCTCCTTATGGGTGCACCTTCGCAGGTCACCGCTACGCAATTGGAAGAATTGTCGGTGCGCGTCGCTCTTCCACCTGCGAGTGTGTAAGGCGGGCCAGTACACACGTACTCGTGAGTACTGGCCCGCCTCGTTGGATGGAAGAACCCGATTCCTCATTCCTTCCACTCTGGTTGCAACCGTGTTGCAGTGCCGTACACTATTGGTGTCAATCTGCATGTCCGGTGTCTGCCTAGGGGCTTTACAGGCCATGCTCGCGCCCGATTTGTGGGCGCGCAAGGTTGAGCGCATTTGATTGGGGGCTAATCGATGAACAGCGAAGGCGAGCTGGGAATGACCCGGCGCCGACAGTTTTCGTGGTTGAGTGCCGTCGTCGGCGGTGCAGTTGCAATCGCGTGTGGTGGTGAGGAAGCGGCCAAGCCAGCCGCCCCGGCAGCAAAGGCTGAACCAACCAAGGCACCAGAACCCACGAAGGCAGCGATCGCGCCCGCAGCACCGACGACCGCGCCAGCGGCGGCAGCGGCTCCCGTGAAGATCACCTGGTTTACCGCCCGGGATACCACAGGCTACACGGTGAAGCAGGTTGAGGAGTTCAACAAGCAGGCGGGTGGAAAGATCACGCTTGACTATCAGGAGCAGGGGCAGCAAACCTCAGATCTCCGTGACAAGTTCATCCTGGTTGCAAACGCCAAGGACCCTGCTGCCGACGTCGTGTCAATGGACGTCCCGTTCGTGCCCGAGTTCGCCGCGGCTGGTTGGACGCTTGATGCCGAGAAGGTGCTCCTCGCAGACGACCGAACCAAGTTCTACAAGGGCACGCTTGACGGGGCGACGTATCTGGGCAAACTGTTCGCAGTACCGTGGTACAACAACGGGCCAGGGTTCTACTACCGCAAGGATCTTGTGGAACAGGGTGGCTTCAAGGGTCCTCCGAAGACGTACGACGAACTACTGGAACAGGCGAAGAAGCTTCAGACCGCTGACATCCAGGGGTTCTCGGCACAGATGTCCCAGACTGAAGGCGGCATCATCACCTGGTTTGAGTACCTGTGGGGCCACGGTGGTGACCTCATGGACGAGAAGCTCGAAGTAACGCTTGACAAGGGCACGGCTGGTGTCGATTCATTCAAGCGGCTCCTCTCGTTCATGTATACCGACAAAATCCTCCCGGAAGGCGCGCTTGGTTACAAGACCGGCGCAGACGCGCAAAATCCGTTCATCGAGGGCAAGTCGGTGTTCTTGCGGCAGTGGACGTCTGGCTTGACCCAGAACGACCGCGATGACTCAAAGATCAAGGGAAAGTGGGACGTTGTTCCGCTGCCCTCGCTGAAGGGCGACAAGGCCGGTGCCGGATGTCTCGGCACCTGGAACCTGGGAACTTCCAAGTTCAGCAAGAACCCCGACCAGTCCGGGGAGGTGATCCGTTGGTTTACATCGCCGGCGCAGCAAAAGGCGCGGTACCTTGCCATGGGTGTCCCGCCGTGCCGGCCGGCCGTGTTTGATGACGCTGAGGTGAAGGCGAAATACGCTTTTGCCGAGAAACTTAAGGTGACGTTCGAGGTTCTGAAGCCTCGGCCAGTCACGCCCTTCTACGGTCAGATGTCCGCGAATGTCATTCAGCCGGTCTTCGGCAAAGTCACGACGAAGGCCATCACCCCTGAAGAGGGCATCAAGGAGATGGCTGATGGCATGCGAAAGATCATGAAGGGATAGCCAAAGCTCACTTGTTGTGAGATGGTGCCCGTGGACGCAGGATTTTTGCCTGGTGTTCACGGGCATCACCGTTTTCACGCGTCAAGGCATGGGCCGGCAATGCCGGACGACTTCATTGCAGGCAAAGGTGGGATTATCAGGTGAATGCGGTTCCTGCACATCCACCAGTCCGGCCGTCAATCAGGCGGTTCTCAACGCAGGAATTTCTTGAGGCCCGGTTTGCCTTGATCCTGATCCTGCCAGCGGTCTTCGCGATCATCCTTGTGGCGTTCTACCCACTCGGTCACGCGTTCTGGCTCAGCCTCTGGAAGATCAACCTCAGGTTTGCCAATACCCCGTGGGTCTTTCTCGGCTTTGGAAACTATCTCGACGTCCTGACCGACGACGAGCGTTGGCTCAACGCGCTAAGGGTGACGGGCACGATTACCGTGACTTCGCTGACTGCGGAGTTCATCCTTGGCATGGTCTTTGCGCTTGTTATGAACCAGGCATTCCGGGGGCGCGGGCTTGTCCGGGTTGCAGTGCTCGTGCCGTGGGCCCTGACGACAGTGGTGTCCGCCAGGATGTGGCAGGTCATCTATCATGCCACTTATGGGGTATTCAATCGCATTCTTTATGACCTTGGCATCATTGGTGCGTACAAGCCTTGGATCATCAGTCCCGTCTTCACGATCTGGGCGATGATCGGTGCCGACGTCTGGAAGACGACGCCGTTTGTCGCGCTCCTGCTCACGGCTGGAATGCAGATGATCCCCGCGGAGTTGTACGAGGCCGCGGCGATTGATGGTGCCACGGCATGGGACCGCTTCTGGCAGATCACCTTTCCATTGCTCAGGCCAACGTTACTCGTTGCGCTTCTGTTCCGAATGATCGACGTCTTCCGGATGCTCGACCTTCCTATCGTTCTCACGGGTGGCGGTCCGGGTCAAGCCACCGAGACGCTAAGCCTATACACCTATCGCGTCATCTTCACTGACCTGAAGTTCGGCGCCGGGTCGGCGCTCGCAGTGACGACATTTCTCATCATCCTGTGCACGGCATTCGTGTTCATCAAGGTGCTCGGGGCGCCTGTTGCGGGATCAGAGGCAGAGGAACGATAGCGACATGGGTTCATCACGTCGTCTTCGGCTCATACAACTGGTGCTGATGCAATTGTTGATTGCGATAATCATTATCTGGTGCTTGGCGCCGTTCTATTGGACAGTCATAACAAGTCTCAAGCAAGCTAATGCTATCTTCTATCAACCCACCACGTACCTGCCAAACCCGGTGGATATGACAAGTTGGCGCGTCGTTGTGACGCTGCCCCGGTTTCAGGGCGCGTTGATAAACAGCACGATCATCGCGAGTTCGGTGACCGTTGTGAGCCTTAGCCTTGGGTCGCTTTGCGCCTACGCAGTTGCGAGGCTTCGGTTCCCGGGCAAGAACATCGTCCTCGCGCTCGTGCTTGCGGTTTCCATGTTCCCCGGGATCGCGATCATCAGTCCGCTTTACTTACAGTTCCGTGATTGGGACCTGATCAACAACAAGTTGGCGCTCATTTTGCCTGGCGTGACATTCACCCTTCCGGTCTGCATCTGGACGCTCACCGCGTTCTTCCGAGACTTGCCCCGCGAACTCGAGGAGGCCGCATACGTCGACGGCGCATCTCGCATCCAGACGTTCACACAGGTGATCGGGCCACTCGCCGCTCCCGGTGTGTTCACGACGGCAATCCTGCTCTTCATCGCCTCGTGGAATGAGTTCCTCTTCGCTCGGACCTTCATGAGCAAGGTTGAGCAACTCACGGCACCGGTGGCGGTCGCGCAGTTTGAGGGCGCAGATATCGCGGCTGCGACGCCATGGGGTGAAATCTCAGCCGCAGCCATCGCAACTACGATTCCGCTCGTGATACTCGTGTTGGTTTTCCAGAGAAGGATCGTTGCCGGTCTCACGGCGGGAGCAGTCAAAGGCTAGGTCTGACACGTATCGTGGACCGGTACCGTGCTTGGAATTGTTCAGTCGGGCCGTACGTCAGGGAAGGTGATCTATGAGCGCAACTTCATCGTTTGTCGTCGTCGATGACAAAGAGTTTGACCGGATCATTGACAGAACCGTAAGCGTCGAAAAGATCTCCGGCGGGTTCGGCTTCGTCGAGGGGCCCTCGTGGACCGACCAACATGGCGGGTTCCTGGTCTTCAGCGACATTCCCCGGAACCGGATGCACAGATGGTCACCCAAGACCGGCCTGACGACATTTCGTGAGCCGACCTCGAACACGAACGGAAATACGCGTGATTTCGAGGGCCACTTGATCTCGTGCGAGCACACCGGTCGGCGGGTCGCGCGGGAAGACGGGCATGGCGGTCTGGTAACCGTTGTCGAACAGTTCAGAGGGAAGAAATTGAACTCTCCGAATGATGTGGTTGTCGCTGCCGACGGATCACTTTGGTTCACTGATCCTCCTTACGGTTTGCCAAGCGGAGAGGCGGGGCGTGAACTTGACCATAATCACGTGTTCCGCTTCGATCCTGCGAGTGGCAACCTCGAATCTGTTGTCGACGACTTCGACCGTCCGAACGGGTTGTGTTTCTCGCCGGATGAGAAATGGCTCTACATTGCGGATTCTGGTGCGCCACGGCACATTCGTCGTTTCACTGTGAACCCCGACAACACCTTGTCAGGGGGCGAGATTTTCTGCGAAATTGGGAACGGCGTTCCGGATGG
>Ga0214923_10006866_pt1 | contig 12606 bp, 11 predicted proteins | sample LL1510_MetaG_FD_177993 | JGI IMG/M metagenome (GOLD analysis project Ga0214923, IMG submission 177993) | Freshwater microbial communities from Lake Lanier, Atlanta, Georgia, United States - LL-1510 | ecosystem: Environmental > Aquatic > Freshwater > Lake | place: USA: Georgia | collected...
TCAGCAACTGCAGCATTTTGTTCTCTGCGTCGGGGTTGTTTCGCCGACCTGTTGGTCCACCCCAATGGGTCAAAACATCGACACCAACTTGAACATCGATCAGCAACAGTGCTGTGTCTTTGTCAAATTTTCGAATCATGGCAACGGGAAACTATCCGAGTTGAGCTTTAATTAGGTCGCGAATTTCGGGAGGCATGAAATTGTTTTCTTGCGTTGTCTCAGCCTCGACAAGATCGACAAGTTTGTTGGCAACATCAATCGGGTCTAGTTGATTGGTAGTTACCATGGTGCCGATCGCGCGCAGCAAATCGGTTGCCGGAGCACTTATTGCGCCCGCACCAAACCACTCCCACATTGAAGCGGCCATTCGATCGTTGAAGCCCGTGTTGTAAGGCCCGGGGTTGATCAGCGTCACATCGATGCCCGCGGGTGCGAGTTCGGCACGCATTGCCTTGCCCATAGCTTCGAGTGCATGTTTGGTCATTGCATACGGACCAAATGACGGTCCAGGCAAGACTCCCGCAATTGACGAAACGATAATCACGCGACCCGAGCCTTTTGCCGCCATTTTCGGTAGCAGCGCTTGTGTAATCGCAAGAGTGCCAAAGACATTAACTTCGAACAAGTGCCGTACTCGTGCGATAGGCACATCTGCCATCGGGCCAGTTTGACCTGCACCGGCGTTATTGATCAACACATCAACATCAAATTTGCTGGCAGCGGCGACATCGCTACCCGAAGTGATGTCAAGTTTCTCGACAGTCAACTGCGGTGCCTCGGCGCGCAAAGCGTCGGCCTGTGATTGCGTTTCTGTGGTCGCGATTACTTTATGTCCGCGGGCAGCAAGTGCAATAGCAGTCGCTTTGCCAAAACCCGAACCCGCGCCAGTGATTAAAACTGTCTCGCCCATTTGAACCCCAATGTTTTTGCTTCAGGCGAGACTAGTTCGACTAGCCCGAAGTGATTTTAAATTCGATTTTGTCGCCGTTGACGCGTGTCTCGTAAACCTTTGCAGCCACACGCACCGGCGATGCAACAGGTTCGCCTGTTAGAACGTTGAAACGCCCGTTATGTTTTGGGCACTCGATTGTTTCGCCATCAACAAAGCCATCGGCGAGGTGTGCCTTGCCGTGAGTACACAAACCGTCAATGACGCTGCAACGGCCGTCGTTGAGTTTGACTACGGCAAAAGTTGCGTCCGTCGCGTCAAACCGCACAACATCGTTGGCTGCAACCGAGGCAAATTCACAAGCGATGGTCCATTCTTCGCTCACGGCAGCAGCTAGTTGGCAGTTGCAGGTAGTTGACGCTGGATATAAAAGTTTTCGTCTTTTGCCTGGCGACGCAAAGCATAAACAACCTCGCGAAGGGCCGAGAACGTGCTCTTATAAGGTGGCGCCAATTGATCTTTGACCGCTTCATGAAGATTTTTGAGTTGATGGAATGGCACTGACGGGAAAATATGGTGTTCGACGTGATAGTTCATGTTCCAATAAATCCAACGATTCAGCGGTCCCATATAAATGGTGCGGGTATTCAGTCGATGATCTGTCGTGTTCTCGGCGAGGCCTGCGTGTTGAGTGACTCCGAGAGTTACTACAAACCAGTGACCGTAAATGCTTGGCAACCCAATGAACATCATTGGCTCAAAACTGCCGATTTGCCAACTGAAGATTGCCGTTGCAATCAATATCGAGAGATAGACGCGCGATGCCCAAATTGAAATGCGATATGTCTCAGGTGGTTGAAAGTCTTTTTGATTGTTGGTTATCTTGCCAAAAGCATTTTGAATCCATTGCTTCAATTCGGTTGGAAACGCGCCGAAACTAAATAGTTCGAGAATATATTTATAGAACGGCACGTTTCGTTTGAAGGCAATTTCGGCGTCGCGACCAACGATGATCGTGTCTGAATGATGGCGGGCGTGACTCCACCGCCAAGTTTCTGGTTCGCGAAACACCATGAATGAAGCGATGTAGTAGACGACGTCATTCATCCACTTTGTGCGAAATGCCGTTCGATGACCGGTTTCATGCCATCTCGAGTCACTCATTGAGCCATAAAGTACGCCATAAACAGCGAATGCCGGTATTGCCCACCACGAGCCCCAACTGAGATGGGCGAGATATCCAAAAACTGCGAGGGCGGCGAACCAACTTGCGACGTGCAATGCAGCCAGACCATTGCTGCGTGCCATGAACTTTTTCATCAACTCGCGATCAACTTTTGGTTTATACCAATCAGCATCAACTAGGCCGTTAGCTTCGGCGACTTTTGCTTCTGGACCACCAACTGTGTAATCGCGCATCCGATCAGATTATCGCAACACTGAAGCGAGCGCGAAGCAGCCGAAGCTGTTCAAATTTGTTATAGACGCTGAAAAATCGCGATAGTTGCGAGGTCGCCGAAGTGAGGGCTTTTTGGACCATAAATTTGCACATTGTGAAACTGTGCATGCGTCGTACGGGCATTCATTTGCGCACTCTGCAGTGCCGTGTCGAAGCCTTGTGACGAAAAATGCTTGGCGTTGATGCCAATCACCAGCCATCCATTAACCCGAACAAGTTCGATAAGCGAGATGAAAGTATCTGCACCGAGGTGGCCATGTGTGAAGGTGCCCGCACTGATCATTGCGTCGAACGACATTTTTGGCAACTCAGTAGTTAGATCGGCTTCAATTAGATCGTTATAGACAGGCGAGCCGTCGATTCGTTTAGTTTTTGAGGCCTCGGTCAACATCTCTCGAGAAATATCAACCCCAATAATTTCTAATTCGGGTCGCAAGTTCGCCAGAAAGCCACCGACTGCACCTGTACCGCATCCAATGTCAACGACAGTTGTTATCTCAGTGCCCGGAACAAACTCATCGAATTTTTGAGCAATAGTGCGCGGATAAACATAGTCGTTCGCCTTAATAAAAGTTTCGTTATAAGTAGACGCCCATTCGGCGTAAAGTTTGCGACTGTCTTCGGGAGTCTTGACCGAGTAAGCCTTATCTAAGTCCACTCATTTTCCTTGCCACTTGGGCGCACGTTTCTCGGCGAACGCCCTTGTGCCCTCGGCGGCATCTTGCGACTCAATTGCCATTCGATAGGTGGGATTATTGCGCAACACAGACATTGCATCATCGGTCGAGACCGTCTCAAGTTGGCGAATCAAGTCAAGAACTGCAGCCACACTGAGCGGAGCAGAAAGACATATCCTTTCGGCGAGCTGTCGTGCCGTGGTCATTAGCTCGTCTGATGTTGAAACTTGGTTGACAATGCCCCAAGATTTTGCCTCGGCTGCAGACATGCGACGTCCCGAGATCAACATTTCGCGCGCAATGTTTGGCGGCACGACACGGGGCAATCGAATCGTTGCGTTGTCGGCGATCAAACCAAGCGTCGCTTCGGGCAAGAAAAACTCTGCGTGTTCAGCGGCAACGATGAGGTCAGCAGCAAGGGCTATTTCAAAGCCGCCCCCGACGGCCATGCCGTTGACCGCAGCGATCACTGGTTTGGGTCGAAACTTAAGTTCACTGATGCCCCCAAAACCGCCGACTCCGTAGTCTGACTCGAACGATTCGCCTTCGTTTGCAGCGCTGAGGTCCCATCCAGCCGAAAAGAACTTGGTGCCTGCGCCGGTCAAAATCGCCACGCGCATCTCGGGGTCGCGCATAAATGAGTCGAAGACCGAACTCATATCGCGACTAGTCGTCGCGTCAATCGCATTGGCTTTCGGGCGATTGATCGTCACTTCCAAAACTGCGCCATTGCGTTTGACTTCAATACTCATGGCGTCTCGGCAATCATTAACGCGTCAACTGCAATCGCAGACTTTGGGGTAACCAGCACAGGGTTTAATTCAATCTCGACAAGGTCATTTTTGATCGCTGTGTCGATCAGTTTTTGGATAAGTACGACCAACGAATCAACATTCGCAGCGGGCTTTCCTCGAAAGCCGTTTAATAAAGGAGCGACCCGTAATCTTTGGAGGGCGTTTTTGATCTCGTCGTTAGATGAAGGTGCCAACAGACAAACTGTGTCTCGCCATAATTCTGTGTAGATGCCGCCAGCGCCAAGCGTGACAAGCCAACCAACGGGGGCGTCACGACGGACACTTACTAAAACTTCGGCAATAATATTTGTCACCGTCTGCTCGATGAGAAATTCTCTGATCTCATTAGGCATCTCATTTGCTGCGGTCGTTAGCTCGTCGGCATTTTTGATGCCGACACGCACTGCGCCAGATTCACTCTTGTGGGCGAGTCCGAGTCCTTTGAGTGTGACTGGGTAGCCAACTTTTTCAGCGGATGATTTTATTTCGTTACGATTGGCCCGCACTCCGACAGGCACTGCGACACCGTTTAGCGCCAAAATTTTCTTTGCTTCGGCTTCATCAATCAGGTGAGTTTTGCCGGGTGCGACAACAGTTGCAGGCAGTTCGCCCGGCATATTCGCGCCGAGCCACGCTGCCGCATCAAGGGCGGCGAGTGACTCTTGCAAGCCTTGCAATAAAGTCATGTTTGCTGCGCGAGTAGCCGCGCGCACATCTGCAGTAACGCATTCTGAGATAGTTGCGACCACGACACCACGTTTGTTTGTCTTAGCGACGGCGTCGCCCAGGGCTTGTGCCGCAACAGTCCATGAGTCTGACGGTTGGTCATCACGGGGAGGCGTATCAAGAATCAAAATTGTGGCATCTTGTGGCCCGTTCATTACTTCGGCAAATGTGTTGGCAGTTGCTTTACGGTCGCCCCACATAAAGGTGTGGTAGTCAAACGGATTACCAATTGTTACGAGTTCAGTCAACGTCGCATTTATCCGCTGATAATGCTCTTCAGCAAAAGGTTCAAACCGCAACGAAGTTTTCTCGCTCAAATCGGCAACAAGTGAGGCCTCGCCGCCTGAGCAAGAGAGCGAAACCATTTTGTTGCCTGTCAGAGTGCCACCTTGATTGAGAAGTTTGAGAGTTTCTATGAGTTCGGTCGGAGAATCGACCATTGCAACTCCGCAACGGGCGAACAACGCTTCGTATGCGCGTCGTCGACCTGCAAGTGATGCGGTATGAGATGCGGCAATCAACGCGCCGGCCTCGCTGCGTCCAGTTTGCAGAGCGACAATTCGCAGGTGTCGTTGTGCGGCATAGTGAGCGAGGCGAGCGAATTTTACAGGATCGACAATCGCCTCAATAAACAGGCCGATAGAAGTGACTCGATTGTCGTTGATGAAAACTTCTAGGCAGTCTTCGACTCCTGCGACGGCTTGATTGCCAACGGTGACGAGGTATGCAAGATTCAAATCACGCAGTTGCAAAGTCAGATTTAATCCAACATTGCCGCTTTGACTTACTATCGCTGAACCAAATTTCTCAGGCCTGCAGCCGTGTTGATCGGGCCATAGTGCGACGCCATCCAGAGCATTGATGTAGCCGTAGCAGTTGGGCCCAAGAAGCGACATTTCCCCAGCCACGTCAACAAGTTTTTGCTGTAACTCAACACCATTGACACCTGATTGTGTTCCCGATTCGGCGAAACCCGACGCGTAGCAAACAGCACCACCACAGCCAAGTTTTGCCAACTCTGCAACAACACCGATAGTCGCGTTGCGATTTACGGCAACAAAGGCAACATCTGGTACGCCGGGCAGTTCGGCGATTGACTTAAAGCATTTGACGCCTGCGATTGCCTCGCGTGTCGGGTGAACGGGCCACAACTGGCCTGTGAAACCCAACTTTTGACATTGCTCGATAACACTTTGGGCCGGACCCGCGCCAAACAGTGCAATTGATCTCGGGTTCAGCGCGCGCGAAAGAAGTTGATCAGCCACCATATGGACGCAAAAGTGCACGCGAAATTATGTGTCGTTGAATCTCGCTTGTGCCGTCCCAAATGCGATCTACGCGGGTGTCGCGCCACATTCGCTCAAGCGGCAATTCGTCCATTAGGCCCATGCCACCAAAAATTTGAATCGCCTCGTCGGTGACAAACTGGCACATTTCACTTGCGAAAACTTTGGCCATGGCAACTTCTGTATCGCTAAATCTGCCCTGGGCATCGTTGTAAGCGGCGCGCAAGGTCAAGAGTTCTGCAGCGTCGAGTTGAATTTGCATATCCGCCAATTTGAAAGAGACACCTTGAAATTTGCCGATCTGCTGACCAAATTGTTCTCGAGTTGCGGCCCATTCAACTGAAAGTTTGAGTGCACGGCGCGCACGACCAACACAGACAGCAGCAACCTGCAGACGCGTTGCGCCGAGCCACTCATTTGCCGCATCAAAGCCCTTGTGCTCTTCGCCCAGTACATTGCGTGCAGGCACGCGGCAGTTATCAAAGTTGAGAATCATGTTGTGATAACCATTGTTCGAAACGCAGTTGTAACCCTTTACACGTTCGCAACCTTTCGAATTGAAGTCGACAAGAAAGCCGGTGATTTTCTTTTTCACGCCCTTTGAGGTCTGCTCTTCTCCGCTGGCAGCAAACAAAATCACATAATCGGCCAAGTCTGCGTGCGAGATGAAATGTTTGGTGCCGTTGATTATCCAGTCATCACCATCACGAGTTGCAGTGCACTTCATGCCACGCACGTCAGAACCTGCATCGGGTTCTGACATCGCCAAGCACTCAACTCGCTCACCAGTAATTGTTGGGATCAAATACTCTTTGATTTGCTGGTCGCGGCATGCTCGCAAAATATTGCTCGGACGCGCGACTATGTAGTGCAGGGCATATGAAGTTGCACCGAACTCACGGTCAACAAGTGTTGTGTCAAAAGAGTCGAGACCGCCGCCACCAAGTTCGCTCGGCATATTGCACGCGTAGATTCCGGCGTCAATTGATCTCTGTTTGATTTGTTTGACTAGATCTGGCGAAACCTGACCGTCGCGCTCAACCTGCTCTTCATATGGCATTAGTTCACGTTCGGTAAATGTGCGTGTCGTATCGACAATCATCTGCTGTTCTTCGGTTAGATCAAAGCGCATGGTTCAGTCTCTCAGTTTTTGTGCTTGATTTTCATAGTTCGACCAATTTCTGGCGGGGTCGGCAACTTGCCGTGTGATTGCTTGATTGCCGTCAGGGCGGTGGCGACAGACTCGGGGATTGGTGCCGCTTTTGCTGCTTTTGAGTCAACATGCACAAGCATTTGTTCACAAGTCGCAAGGCGCTCTTTGGTCGCCAAGTTGAACATCTCGTGGTTGAAATGCAAACGTTTGGCATCGAAATCAAGCACTTGGGTCGTAATGCGAAGTTTGTCGTCAAAGTCGGCTTCGCGTTCATAGATAATGTGAGTTTCGACCGTGTAATACGAGTTGCCTGCAGCACGATAATCGTCGTTTATGCCGATGTATTGAAACAAGACATCTGATGCCCAGCCGAAGGCGGTGAGGTAAGCGGCTTCAGTCATGTGATTGTTGTAGTCGACCCATTCGGCAACGACACTGCACCGGTAGACATCGAGTGGTGCCGGTACGACTTCGCCGGGCTTCAGGGGCTCAACTTTAAAAATCATTTAACGCTTTGACCGACAAATCTTCCAACGCCATCTGGCTTTGCGAGTCTTGAGTGCGCTTCGGCAATTGGTGCGAGGCGAACCAAAAGTTCTTCACCAATCGGGGAGCCCTTTTTGAGTTTCGTATCGACATGCAAGTAAATATGTTCTGCAGTTGCTACGACTGTTCCGTCAGTCTTTGACATCACTGAGTGCAGATGAACTTTTTTTTCGTCGAGGGCAATTACTTGTGCCGTTACAACAATTTCGTCACCGACTTTGCTCTCATTGATGTAACGAACGTGGCTTTCGAGTGAGTAAAAAGATCGACCGGTCGCCAAATAGTCAGAGTTGAAGCCAAGTGATCTGAAAAATACATCCAGCGCCTCACTTGATAACTGCATATATCGACTGTCATTGGTATGGCCGTTATAGTCGGCCCAGTCGGCAGTGATGAATCGTCGTTGCACTTCGATTGGCTGATCAATTTTGGTCGGTGCCGGGGTCGCACCACTGAACAATTTGTTCTCATACTTTGCGAGCACTTCGCCGGCGCCAAAGCCGACCGATTTAAGACCCTGCATCACGGCGACGAGGCAGTCATCGCGAAGTTTTTCTAATTCGCGAATTGACTTAGTGCCCGCTTGATTATCTGACTGTGAGACAATCTTTTCGAGCAAGACGTCATCAAGTTCAGGCACATCCATGAGTTTGGTCCACGGCCACTTAAGAGTTGGCCCGAACTGCGCCATGAAGTGGCGCATACCTGCTTCGCCGCCCGCGATGCGATAAACCAAAAATGTTCCCATGAACGACCAGCGCAAACCTGCGCCAAATCGAATAGCGTCATCGATTTCTTCGGCAGTTGCGACACCGTCGTTTATGAGCCAAAGTGCCTCGCGCCACATTGACTCCATTAACCGGTCGGCAATAAAGCCATCAATTTCTTTTTGCAGCATCAACGGTCGCATGCCGATCGAGTCATAAACCTCGCGAGCATGTTCTTTTGCTTTTGCTGACGTCTTATCGCCGCCACATATTTCGACAAGTGGCAACAGATAGACAGGGTTGAATGGGTGGCCGACAACTAGGCGATCTGGGTTGACCATGTCGCGCTGCAACTGTGTTGGCAATATGCCCGACGTCGACGAGCCAAAAACGGTGTCTGGTTTTGCGGCACGGCTGGCACGACCCAAGAGCTCTTGCTTAAGTTCGACACGTTCGGGTGCACTTTCTTGAACAAAGTCGACATCAGATACCGCTTCTTCTGGCGTGGCAACGAAAGTGATTGTGCCTTCTTTGGGCAGTGGGGCGAGTGTCAACTTTGCGTATGCACGTCGCGCATTTGCCATGACTTCGCCAATTTTTCGTTCGGCCTGAGGGTCAACGTCATAAATTTTTACATCTATTCCGTTGAGGATGAATCGCGCGGCCCAACCACCGCCAATTACGCCACCTCCTAGAAGACCGACCGTGCGCAACGGCTTACTGAGACTCACGAGTGTTTCGTGAGTTTGAGTTTGTTGCGAACGTCTTGGGGTCCGATGACGTTGACGTTCATACTTTCGAGAATTTTCACGGCGCGTTCAACCAAGTCTGCATTTGTGGCAAGTTGTCCGCGCGACAAATAAATATTGTCCTCAAGACCCACGCGCACGTTTCCACCTGCGAGCGCTGCCATTGCCACAAACGGCAACTGCATTCGACTAATTGAAAAAGCCGAGAAAATTGCGCCCGGCGGTAGCTGGTTGACCATCGCCATGAATGTTGTCGGATCATCTGGTGCGCCATAGGCGATACCCATGCAAAGTTGAATCATGATCGGGTCGTCAAGCAAGCCTTCGGCAATTAGATCTTTCACCATCACTAAGTGACCCGTATCGAAAACCTCGAGTTCGGCTCGCACGCCCAGTTTTTGAACCTGCTTAGCCATTGCGCGCAACACGCTTGGTGTGTTGACCATGATGTAGTCGCCACCCGATGCAAAATTCATAGTGCCGCAGTCGAGTGTGCAAATTTCTGGCAGCAAGCGAGTGACATGCTCGAGACGTTCAGTTGCGCCGACCATGTCGGTGCCGATTTCGTCGAGTGGCAGAACCTTTTCGTCGCCTCCAAGCACCATGTCACCACCCATGCCTGCGGTCAAATTCAAGACAACGTCGGTGTTTGAAGATCGAATTCGATCTACTACTTCGGCGTAAAGTTCGACATCACGAGTGCCTTTGCCAGTTCGCGGGTCGCGAACATGGATATGCACAACCGCCGCACCTGCTTTCGCCGCATCGAGTGCCGAATCGGCGATCTGCTTTGGCGTTACCGGAACCTTGTCGCTTTTGCCCGTCGTATCGCCAGCACCCGTCACCGCACATGTAATAAACACATCCCAGTTCATGGCTAGTCCTTTGCGTCTAAAGCGAAAATTAATAATTCGCTATTATCATCGAATCTTACTAGTTTCATGTTTGGACAAGGCGGGGAATTGTATTCCCAATCATCAGGCCAATCTGCTCGAGGTGTAATAGCGAAGTCGGCATCCGAGCGTGTCAATTGTTTGCAAGCGATCTCAGCCATTAGCGGATTGATGCTGATGTCTTCAAGCGAGATAATACCTAGAGCATTTTCGATATCACTTAAAATCTGAATTGCAGGGCCATTGTTACCGAAAAATACGTACTTGTTTCTTCTATCATTTCTAACTAATTCGCGCATCTCATTAAAACTTGGTGGCTCGGTTAATCGGCCCGCACTCCAGCTTTCGCCATGCCCCATTACGCGACGCCACTCGAATGCCGGGTTTGGTGCACTAAACAACGAGACCAAAGGAATTAGTGCAACGAGGAATGTTGGCAAAATTAGTAGCGAAGTTCTCAAAGTGCTCGGATGATTTTCACGTAAGTTTGAGTTTCTAAGAATTTGAATGTAACTTACAATCACTAGAGATAAAGGAACCAGAAAGACAACGATCTCTGGCACGAGAGACCGACCTGTAAAATAGAAAAGTGTTGAAGATCCCCAGAGTCCTGCAAAGGCAAGAACGATCGCAGTGCTCGAATCTTTGATCTGTAGTTGGTGCAAACTACCTCTGCCAAACAAAGCAAGTGTGCCGATTATTGCACTTGTCCCCAAGGCTGAGTAAAAGAAAACCCACAATCCAAAATCGGGCATCGGCAAATTCATATAGCCATCCAGGCCATGGACCTTAATCATTGCGAGCCAAGTGGAGATTTGTAGTGCGTCTCCGAATAGGGCATAGACGAAAAATATCGATCCGAAGGTGACCAAAGTCGACACTAAGGTAAGTGTGAAGGTGAGGTTTGTAATTCTCCGACTCGATCGAAGAGCAGTCAAAATTATTAAGACCGCCATGGCCGCAGGAATACCGAATTCCGGATTATTGAATGCAGTGATGCCTGCGATAAACCCAACTGTTACCGCTGACCGCATTCTTGCGTCGCGTATCTCTGCCTTGTTGAGGCGGAGAAGCCCAAACAAAAGAATAAGGGGCAAAACTGTTCGAGCCGGCACCAAGTTCATGTGTTGAGCGATGCTTCCCCAGATCTCTTGGTTTGGTTGAACCTTGATAAACACAACGGACGTGGTCGCTATTAATGCCCCGCCCCAAGACTTAAGATCAAGAACGTATCTGGTTATCAATGCCAAAATTACAACTTCGGTGATAACTAAAAAATTAACCCAAAGTAACGCCGAATTTACTGTAAATGATGGCGAGATGAAGCTCACGAGTTTAAGTGGGAGTCCAAGGAGTCCAACATATTGGGGCATAACTTCGTTGTACGGCCATTTGCCACTTGCTTGAATTAGCAAGTCATTCAAAATGTACTTCGAGTGATGCAACTCGATAAGTCCACTAAATGGCTGGATAAACGATGGTAGATAGTAAACAGTAAAGACGATCGACGCTGCAACGTTCAAGGGATAGGAGTTCAAGCCTCCGTATGTGGTTATCGGTAGAGGCTTGTTTGAAACTGAAATTACGCAGAGTATTCCCATGAGCAACAAAACGAGTGCGAGTTTGTCGCCCCAGCCAAACCAAAGACGGGTACCTAATGACTCAAACATCTCGTCACCCCAGCGCCAACCAAAACTAGTTACTAATAGGACTGTCGAATAGGTGGCGATCAAAATCTGTGATTCGCCGACGTACCTCAAATTAAGAAATCTTGGGAGAACGATAAATCCGACTGCACATAAAAGCAGTAGGAGGATTACAGTCATTCGATCTGCAATTTCTGTCGAATCTAAACTTGAGAAAAAAGAAACCCTTTGTAGCGCCTTTGACGCTGAGTCACCTAGGACCATATAGCCGGTAAGTGATGTGGCAATCAGCGCGAACGAAAGATTGAAAAGAGCGAAAAATCGACCGTAGTCGCTCACGATCTTTTGCTCAGAAGAATTCAAGGGTGTCCAATCAAGCGATATTAGATAGTTAGATTACAGGGCGTGGTGGTGCGGGGGGAAATCGTTTGGACGCCGAAAGATGATCGGGCGAGAAAAACGCGCCTGTTTGAGTTTGCCAACGGCGTTGGGTTCGACGAACTGCACAAATGGTCGGTTCATTCGCCTGATGAGTTTTGGCGCAAAATTTGGCAGTTCTGCGATGTAGTCGGCGAACAAGGCGAGCGGGCGATAGAAAGACTCGCAATTCCAAATGATCCGTCGGCCCAATTCATAGCGACACGATTTTTCCCCGATGCGAAAATCAGCATCGTTGAAAACTTCTTAAAGCGCACGGGCTCTGGTGAAGCGCTTGTAGCAATCGACGAAACCGGTAGACGCACATCGCGATCATGGGATGAATTACGCGAGCGCGTCGCATGTCTCGCGAGCGCCCTTCAGAGCCATGGCGTTGTTGAAGGTGACCGAGTTGTTGCGTGGCTGCCAAATGCGATCGAAGTTGTCGAGACGATGCTGGCCAGTGCGTCGATTGGTGCGATTTTTTCTTCATGCTCTCCTGACTTCGGGGCACAAGGGGTGCTCGACCGATTCAGTCAAATCGCGCCAAAGGTTCTAGTCGCGACCGACTCATATATATATGGTGGAAAAAAGTTTGACTGTCTCGAGCGCTTGGCTGTTGTACGCCAAGGTCTGCCGTCTCTAAAGGCAACACTTCTGGTTT
>Ga0214923_10006871_pt1 | contig 12597 bp, 8 predicted proteins | sample LL1510_MetaG_FD_177993 | JGI IMG/M metagenome (GOLD analysis project Ga0214923, IMG submission 177993) | Freshwater microbial communities from Lake Lanier, Atlanta, Georgia, United States - LL-1510 | ecosystem: Environmental > Aquatic > Freshwater > Lake | place: USA: Georgia | collected 2015-10-15
CAAGCCCGGCCGGGCCGACCGCCCGCTTGGCGAAGGGGAGAATTTTCTGCATCTGCTAAAGCGCGGCGTGCAAGAGGATATTGCGCCCAGTTTTCAGCGTGCATGGGACAGAATGCAAGCGGGAAGGCCGCGCCTGATGATTACCAAAGTGGGCAGTACGGCGCTGGGCAGCTTCATGATCGGCGATGGCATTTACAATATGATTTCCGGCTTTGATGAGCAGGTGGATGATCTATTTATTCCCGGCTCTGAGGGGCGCAATCTGGTGCGGATGTTTGTGGGCGGCACCGAAGCGCTAACCGGCGCGGCAGCCCTTTATTGGGGCCTGACCAAAGGTGCCACCGGCCACACGCTGCTAAAATAAACCAAGGGATTACAATGACAAATATCACCATTCTTTCACAAAACATTCACCAAACTGTCACACACAGCGTGCGTTTTTGTGGTAGAGTGAACCCATATTGATGAATTAACCCGACGAGAAAAAGCGGAGAGACTTATGGTAGATATTGCCGAATCGATTAAGAGAATCAAAGCAGATGCTTTGAAAACGACGACAGGTACATTGATACCGTTGAAAGCTGATCAAGTGGAGGCCTTCCATACGGCTCTCGATAAGACGTTGGCGACATCTACGTTTGGTAAGCCACTGCTAGCGGATGCGGATATGACGACCGCAATCGTTGAGCATTTGAATGCGGCGTTTAAGACTAATCCTGCTATGACCCCGGCAGACATTACAAAAGCGGTTAAGGAGATTGCTGACACGGGCATGATTCCAGGATTGCATAATACTCTTGCGGGTCATTCAGTTATTCTTAAGGCACGGCAGGATATTGCTGTTGAAGCAGATAAGGTTGTACAGAAAGTTGCAGAACGTGATGTGCGCAAGCTTGCTTACGAAAAACTGGCTGGCGTCAGCACAGGCAAAGGGCCAAAAGAGATTATTGAAGAGTTGGGTAAGGAAGTAACAAGGCTGAATGGTATTACCAATCCGACACCCGCTCAGATTGCTGAAAAGAACGCCGCAGTTGCTTTACATGATGCAGTGGATGCCATTGCTAAAAGCCACGGTATTGAGGGTGTGGGAGGTGTGCCTGCAGGGGCCGCTGCGGATGTTATTAAGACAGCGGAAGGGCAAGTTACTCACATAAAAGGTATCTTGGGTCAGGAGAAGGATCTGAACTTCAAACATTTGAGTACTGAAGCAGAAGCGGCATTTGGCAAAGTAAAGGGTCTGGTCACAACGCACAATGAAGCAATTACAGTCAACAAAGTTGGAGCGTTCTTTAAACCGGCAGATTTGGGTGAAGTAGCAAAATCTCTTGGTGTTACGCTTGGCGCAGATGGCAAAGTGGCAAGCATCGCTGCCGCAGCCAAAGGAGCGGGACCTGACGCAGCCAAAGAAGGTGTTGGGTTCTTTACCAACTTGCTACATGATAGTGAAAAAGTGAAGGCAAATGCCGGAAAGGCTGTGGTGTTCGGTGAAAAGAGCACCGTGCATATGGGCAAGGCAGCGGGCGTTGCGGCACTGGCTGCGCTGGGGCTGTATTGGCTCACTGGCGGCAAGGGCGAGCAACAGGCTCACCGCGGCGCATAACCCAATTTATTCGTCCGTTTAGTTTAGCAATCTAGTTCATCAATAGGCAAGCAAGCCCGGGTTTTCCCGGGCTTTGTTTTTGGCGGTAGTTTTTTATTGGGGGGCGGGACGCCCCCGCTACCGCTCCCCCTCGTTCGCATGGTTATGTGTATTGCGAACGCACGCCAAGAGGTGCGCTTCGCTTCCGGCTCGCGCTTCGCGCTACGCGGTGTTCCTCTCTCCATCGTCATTACCCGCTTCATGCGGGTCATCCCTGAATCCTCTCCCTGAGGGAGAGGATGGCGACGCGGCGCCAGCCGCTAGCCGGTGAGGGGGGTGAGATTGCGGCGTGCATAATCTTTGATGGTACTTCATTTACCATCAGCATCTTTTACCCTCATCACTTTTTTCCCTCACCCTATCCCTCTCCCAGAGGGAGAGGGGATTCTCCCCCGCTTTTCTGAATCCACCCAATGTTCATGAAACTTTCACCAAACCGTCATACATCCGGTGGTTTTTTATGCTAGGATAAAACCAGAGTAGAAAAGTAACCGGCGTTGCCGTGGAGAGAGTTATGGCTGGATTGGGTTTGGAAGAGATTAAAAAAGCACTTCTGGATGGAGGAGTGAAATCCGAACATGCTTTGGGCTATGCGCAGACGCTGCATGCCAGCCCGCACAGCCACTTGTGGAACGCAGGTGACCTAACCAAACATGCGGAGGGGATGGTGAAGACCGCTTCTTCTGCTTGGACGAATGGCGGTGCTGACCGGAGCGTTAACGCAGCGGTTGGTAAGCTGGCACGAGAAGGGATTACCGATGCGCATGCGGCACGGTTCACCCCAGCGGCGTTTGGCAATAATGCCAAGGCTGCAACTGACGCTCTGAAAAGCGTTAGAGAAGCAAACGGCAATCTCACAGATGCCTATGCTGAACTGGCTACAAAAACAGCAGACCTCGCAAATGCACAAGCATCAGGATGGAAGTTTCGTATCACCAAAGCGGCCACGGCGCTGGATGGTTGTCAGCATCGGGTCACAGATTTAGTGTTTAAAGCAAATCAAGCCGCAGGCGCTTCCAAAGGTCTTATGCCAAGCGTGACGGTAGAAAGTCTGCTGGAAGCCTCTGTTAATAAAGCAGGGATGGCTCCGGTTTCCTGGGCCACCCGCATGATTGCCAGCAGCAAAGGCATTGAAGCCATGCGTCATGGCGAGCCATTTGCGATGTCTCATATCAGCTTCGGCAAGGCGATTGGATGGACGGCGCTGGCGGCACTCATTGGTGCCGGTGCCAGCAATGTGCTGGGCAGTGACGCGACCGATACGCACCGCCGCTAGAGAGATTTATTTTATTGGGGTGCGTTCCGCCCCCGCTGCCGCTCCCCCTCGTTCGCTTCGCTCCGGCTCGCCCTACGGGCTATGCGATTTATACTAGGGAGGGTGCGTTCCGCCCCCGCTGCCGCTCCCCCTCGTTCGCTTCGCTCCGGCTTGCCCTACGGGCTACGCATCACGAAACAGAAACAGCTTTTCATACCGCGCGGCATTGGCCGGTGAAATAGACACCGCAATGATTGCTGCATCATCGGTATCAGTGCGTGAGCGCACATTGCCATGCGCATGCAGCCACGCCAAGGCCTTGCCGTCGCCATGCGCGATACGATATTCGCGTTCCACAAACATTGCGGCCTGCAACAGCGTTTCAATCCGGTGCAACAGGCTGGATACGCCATCGCCGGTGAGCGCCGACAGAATCACATAATCGCCTGCCGGTTTGGGCAGGCGTTCGGGGTCTTCCACGCAATCGATTTTATTCCACGCCTCGATGCGGCGTTTATCTTCCCATTGCGTACCGCAGAGTTCTTTGAGTACGCTTTCCACATCGGCTTTTTGTGCTTCGGTATCCAGATTCGACACATCGCGCACATGCACCAGCACATCGGCTTCCAGCACTTCTTCCAGTGTGGCGCGGAAAGCGGCGATCAACTCGTGCGGCAAATCAGAAATAAATCCCACCGTATCCGACAGCATGATCTGCTGGCCTTGGGGCAGGGTGATCGCGCGAATGGTGGGGTCCAGCGTAGCAAACAGCATATCGGCGGCCAGCACATCGGCACCACCAAGCCGGTTAAAGAGTGTCGATTTTCCGGCATTGGTGTAGCCCACCAGCGCCACTACGGGATAAGGCGCATCGCGCCGCGTTTTGCGGTGCAGCTCACGCGTGCGCACCACTTTTGCGAGTTGTTTTTTGATAGCGATGATGCGCTCGGCAATCAACCGGCGGTCGGTTTCAATTTGCTTTTCGCCCGGCCCGCCCATGAATCCTGCGCCGCCGCGCTGGCGTTCCAAGTGGGTCCAGCTGCGCACCAGACGGCTTTTCTGATAGTTGAGCGCGGCGAGTTCTACCTGCAGGCGGCCTTCGGCGGTTTGGGCGCGCTCGCCAAAAATTTCCAGAATCAGCGCGGTGCGGTCGATGACTTTGCACGACCACGCTTTTTCTAAATTACGTTGCTGTGTGGGGGAGAGCTGGGTGTTGACGATGACCAGATTGATGTGCTGCTCGCTGATAATCTGCGCGCATTGATCGACCTGACCCGAACCGATATGCGTTTTGGGGGTGTGGCGCTTGAGTTGAAAAATCTGCGCATGGGCAACATCGAGGTGAATCGCTTCCGCCAGCCCGACCGCTTCTTCCAGTTGAGATTTGGCGCTACGCGCAAACGAACCGGCATCCATCAGCGGTTGCGGATGAATGACCATGCACCGATCAGCGCCTGCGTCGGATGTTTCAATCATCGAGTGAAACTATTGTGCGGGAGCTTCCGCCATGTCTGCACCATCGTCTGCCCCATCTTCCCCTGGTTTATACAAGCTCACCGGACCCGACGGAACAATCGTCGCAATCGAGTGCTTATATACCAGCTGAATTTGTGGAGAACGGCGCAGTACTACGCAGAAATTATCGAACCCGGTCACATTGCCTTGCAATTTGACACCGCTTACGAGGAAGATGGTTACGGGAACTTTTTCTTTGCGGAGTGTATTTAAAAATACATCTTGGACATTCTGGCCTTTTTCGCCTGCCATAACAGCCTCTAATCACTTGTTTTTATCATTTTCTCTTTCGGAGGTGTGGCCCGCTAGCGCGCGCTACACCCCTCCCTAAATAGCGATTTTCGATTAAAACGCAACCCATAAAGTCACAAATTCATGATTTATTGGGCTGTTGTGGCCGGATTTAAACAGTTTCATGGTTAACGGCGTTAATAAAGTCGGCAAAAACAGCAAATAATCTTAAACAAATCTTAATAAAACGGTCGCCGCCTCTGTGTTAGGATAAGGGCTGGATAACAATTTCGGTTACGCGAAATTTTTGATTTCTTCTGTGCGAGGAGAGCTTGGGGTCGTTAGATATGCAGTCATCTACGGCCCCTTTTTTGTAAGGGGTGCAACGGGTGGGCGAACCAAGACAGGATTGGGAGCAGCGGTTTTCGCAGTTGATAGACCGCATCGCCAGCGACCCCAAGGCCTATTTGCAGCCTTATGGTCCCGGCCATCCCATTCACCAAGCGCCGCTGGGAAAATCTCTGCAGTTCAATAATACCAAATACCGCTTTTTCCATGGGGAACGGCAAAGCGCAGGAAGTCTGGATGAGCGGATGCGCCCCAATGCCGGTCTGGTGTGTTATTTGGGAGATGAGCCTTATTCGACGTCTGCGGTTGCCGATCAGTTTATGGCAAACCGTGAGATTACGGCCGAGCATGTGGCGTTGCGCCGCACATCCATTGCGCAGGCGGTGGCGGTTTATATGCCGCCGCGCACGCATCTGGAATTTTTGAACGACTATCTGATTCATGTGCCGGAAAAACAGGGCACGGCATCGATGGAATGGGCTTTCAAACATTCGGCTCGGCAGCGGAAAATGCTGACCGATCACAATATGGGCGCGCTGACACCGGAGGCGCTGGTCGGTAAGCAGCGCCAAGATGCCCGCCGTGAGATTTTGCGGCATGGCGGTGATGTGCGGCCTGCGTTACTCAGCGATCCGGCACTCAATCTGGCATTTATTGTGTATCGCGCGGCAAATATCGACTATCTGGATCAGATGCTCCAAGCGGTGGAGCGTTCCGCCTTGCCGCCCGCGCAGAAAGACATCGCGTGCGATGTGCTGATGCATAGTTTCGATCAGTTCCGCGTGAATTTAGCGGATGCGCTGTTTATTCCGCTGACGATTATGGAATATAAAGCCAAGGCGAACCTGACGTCCATGGTGGGTATTGAGGTGAAGCCTGATGTGATGAAGCAGGCGATTGGCGATGCGTTTGAGCGCGGCTATGCCATGAATATCTTTGAGACCGATATGGTGCGCGATCACAGCAGTACGGCGTGTCCGGCTAGGGCGCGTGTGGCGTTGACTGCCAAATCCAAGTTGCCCATTGAAGGGCTGGACATGGCGGGCGGTATTGCCGGAATCTACGATTATATTACGCAGCATCGGGCAGAATTTAAGCCGCTGCTTGACCAGCTGGAGCAGGACATTCTAAGCCGGAAATCGTCTCAGGCCGCCGCCGCGCGGTGAGGGGTGTAATAGATAAAATTTTATCTATTACCCTATTGGAAAATAGAACTTTTTTTCAAATCGTCATCAAACTGTCATAATCCTGTGTTACATTGAGAACATGAACGATGTGCAGTGGCGATAATAAGGGGTACAGGCTCTGCAAAATAAAGAACGTTAGGGGAAGTTGAAGTGTACATAAAGGGCCGCGCAAGCGGCCCTTTCCGCGTTTGGTGGGTGACGTTCGTGTGAGGAGAGATTCTTCCCCATATTCCTGAGATTGCCCGGACAAGCCGTGCAATGACGATGCTCTATACCGTCATTACTCGCTTTATGTGGGTAATGACAGATTTAGAGAGAAGCGTGTGATTCACTGAATCCTCTCCCTCTGGGAGAGGATGGCGACGCGGCGACTGCCGCTAGCCGGTGAGGGTTTGAGAAAGAACCGTTGACACCGTGGTTGACGTTATCATCCTTTACCCTCACCCTACCCCTCTCCCAGCGGGAGAGGGGATATGGCAGCCCATCACCCGAACCAGTTGGGCGATGGTGATGATAAAGACGCGCTAAAACCGCATGGATTCGAGCTTGCCGATGCGCTTGGCTGTTTCGGGGTAGGTCAGGCGGTCCAGCGTTTGCCTGAACCAGCTCTGGGCTTTGTAATCTTCCACACTCATGCCTGTTTTATTAAGGCTTGCCTTGAGCGTGGCGCTGATATCGTCGCGAATGCTTTGCGATACATTCTGCATTAGCTTGAGAGCATTCGCCAGCGGGTGGCCATCCTGCAAGGCTTCTGCAGAAAAGCGGTCAGCGCGATACTCGACAAAATGTTTCATGGCGCGTGCGCCGCCCAGTCCGGCGGTCAGCCCCAGTCCGGCGGCGGCCAGATATTGCCCTGCCACCATGGCTTCATGCAGGTACGGATTCACCTCCCGCGATGGGTGTGCAGAGAGCATCGGATCTTGGGTCAGGCGGTCAACCAGGTCTTTTTGTTGATCGGGATTTTCGTAATAATATTTATACAACATCAGCCCGATCACGCCTGCTGCGGCGCCAGTCATCGGCATCCGGCGATACAAACGGGCTGGACCAAACTGGTGGCCATCATATTTCAGGTGGCCCATTTCATGCGCCATGACGGCTTCCAGCTCGGCGGTGACCGTGGCACCAGAGCGGTCATTGGTAAAATGCTCTAACAAATGATGCCCGAGAATCATCGCCGGTTTGCCCTGCATGGTGGCAAAGGCATTATAGCTCATGGGAACAGTGAGCGGGCTTTTGACCAGCAGTGCCGGATCGGTAATAAAAATCGGCGGTTTGGCGATGCCTGCTTTTGCCGCTAGACGCTCCACCGCCGCATGCAGTGCCGGTGCCTCATAGGGCGTCACTTCCCGCGCGATCGTTTTGATCCACGGGTGCACGTCATTCGGGTTTGCAACAAACGATTCCACCATCCCTTTATGATATCAGGAAAAACTATTAGAAATGTGACGTTTAGGTGAAAATAAAGTGAGATGGGGGCGTCCCGCCTCACCATCCTCTCCCATGGGGAGAGGATTCATAGGGGGGCAAACCTTCACGCCGCGGCGGCGTCGGCGAAGGTGAAGGTGGCGGCAAAGCGCGCATCGTCGGTCTGGGCGCTGCCTTCGGGCGCATGGGCCTGCCATTGCAGGGCTTCCACGCTACCGGCGGCTTTCAAATCCTCGGCAACGGGTGCGACGAGTTCCCAGCTGATACCGTCGCTAACAGGGGCGAGCACCATGGCGGTCACGGGCACCTTGATGGAGACACCGCGCTCGGACTTGGCTTTGCGGATAGCATTCAAAATGCTCACGGCGGCGATGCCGGAAGCCTCTGCCGATTCATCCAGCGGATAGGTCGCCGTATCCGGCCATAAGATGGCATCCTGATCGGGCTTGCGGGCATGGAGCGATCCGGTGGCCTCGTAGCGGGCGGGGAACAGATGCGCGAAAAGCTCTTCGGTAATGTGCGGTACAAACGGCGCAAACAGGCGCAAAATGGCATCGAGCGCATGGAAGATGGTGCAGGCGGCCGATTGCTGCGCGGCGGGGTTGGCACCGGCTTCATCATAGACGCGCTTTTTCACCAGCTCTAAATAATTATCGCAGAAATCATTCCAGAAGAAATCTTCCGTGGCGCGCAGCGCATCGCAATACTCGTACGCATCAAAGGCTGCCGTTGCCTTTTTCACGGTGCGTTGCAGGCGGGTGAGCAGCCACAGATCCAGCGCTTCGGTGATAATGCCTGCCTGCACATCACCCGCCGCGGTGGTGGGTTCCTGTGCCAGCTTATCGAAATGGATAGCGGCAAATTTGGTGGCGTTCCACAGCTTGGTCACCAGCTTCTTGCCAATCTTCAGCAGTTCGGTGGAGTAGGCGGTGTCTTGGCCCAGCCGCGAGGTCGCTGCCCAATAGCGTACCGCATCGGTGCCTTGCTCTTCAATCAGCTCCACAGGCGTCACCACATTGCCCTTGGATTTGCTCATCTTGGTTTTGTCTTCGGCGAGGCACCAGCCGGAAATCATCAGGTTCTTCCACGGAATCGTTTCGCCATGCAGATGCGCCTTCACAATGGTATAAAAGGCCCAGGTGCGGATGATTTCATGCGCTTGCGGACGCAGATCGGCGGGGAAGAGCTTGGCGAAGCGCGCCTCTTGGGTCGCGTTCGCACCATCTGACGCGAAGCGGGCAGAATCACCATGGATGGCGTGCGCTGAAATCTGCGGCGAAATGGAGCTGGTAGCCCAGGTGTCCATCACGTCGGCATCGGGTTCCACCTCATCACGCGTATAGCCTTTTGGTAGTGCGGACAGCGGATTGCAAGGCAGTTGATCGGCATCGGCAATCAGCATCTTGCCTTCTTCGCCGGCGCGTTTGCTATACCACACCGGAAACGGCACGCCGAAATAGCGCTGGCGCGAGATACACCAGTCGGAGTTCAGTCCGTCAATCCATTGCTCAATGCGCAGGCGCATCCAGTCGGGGTGCCACACACATTCCTGCGCGCGGGCTTTCAGCGCGTCTTTTTTGTCGGTGATTTTCACGAACCATTGCGGCGTTTCCAAAATCTCCAGCGGTGCGCCAGAACGCTCAGCGCATTTGACCGTGTGGGTGATGGCTTCCTGCTCCAGCAGCAGGTTCATCTCGCGCAGAATCTCGATGGTTTTTTCGCGCGCTTGTGCCACTTTCAGCCCATGCAGCACGCTCCACTTCTCATCCACCAGCGAGCAGAAGGCGCGGTCTTTTTCCGGTTTCAACCAGTCTTTGTCGCGCAGTTCGAGCTTGGCATATTTATTCAAAATCACGCGCATGGGCAGGTTATGTTCGCGCCACCATGCGATGTCGGTTTCATCGCCGAAGGTGCAGCACATCACAAAGCCGGTGCCTTTTTCTTTGTTCACTTTTTCATCGGCAATGATGGGCACCACCACGCCATACAGCGGGGTCACGGCCTGTTTACCGGCAAAGCGCGCCGCATCATCGGGGTGGCACATCAGCGCGACGCAAGCACCCAAAAGCTCAGGGCGCGTGGTCATCACCTTAATTTTCTCAATCTGCCCCCATTTGATGTCTTGCGCGGGGGTTCCGGCGTCTACAATGCCAAATTGGATGATATTATGGTGGCTGGGGAGGGTTTTATCCTCAATTTCGGCCTGCGCGATGGCGGTTTGGTCGATAGGATCCCAGAAAAAGGGCTGCAAACGCCGCTCCACATGGCCTTTTTGGTATAAATCGATGAAAGAAGCCTGCGAAATCGCCTGAACCTCGGGTGAAATGGTATGATATTCCTGTTCCCAATCGACGGATAGGGCAATCGACTGAAACAGGCCGCGGAAGTCGCGGCGGGCCTCTTCGGCCACGCTATCGCACACTTCGACGAATTTTTCGCGGCTTTCATAGTCCGTGGCGCGTTTTTTATGCGTTTTTTCGACCAAACGCTCGGTTGGCAGGCCATTATCGTCGAATCCCATGGGGTAAAACACGTCTTTGCCCGTCATTCGCTGGTATCTGGCTACAAAATCGCACTGGGTATACGAGAAAACATGCCCCATATGCAGCAAACCGGACACGGTGGGCGGCGGGGTGTCGATCACATAGGTCTGCGCGCGCGGGCGGTCATCATGCCAGCGATAGGTGGCCGAAGACACCCAATGCTGCTGCCAGCGTTTTTCGGCCTCTTTGTGGCTGTAATTCTGAGGCAGCGCCTTCATGTGATGGTGATAAGTCATGGCAAGCGTTGTAGCGAAACAGGCAGGAATGTAAAGGGGTTTGACGGTTAGTAGTTGGCTTCTGTGCCCAGATTAAAGGACTTGGCAAACCGGTCGGACAGATAGTCCACCCAACCGAGCTGATCATCGATGGTGTAGCCCAGGCAACTGGGAATGAAAAACAGCCCGCAGGTGAAAAACATAACGCCGATGGCCGCTACCAGCGAATTACCCCGCAATTGCGGTGGGTTCAGGTGCCCGGCACCCATGCCCAGCATGCGCAGATAGTTACCGAACCACAGCAGAATAATCGTGCCGATATAGAGGTAATATTCTTCCCATTGCATAGTCGCCACCTGTTGATTGATCCTTTATAGCATAAGGCGGTGCAAACGGGTGTATGATTTTTGTCGGATGCGTCGATGGTGACGCAAAAAGCTGGTGGGTGTTATCGAAAAAACGCATGCGCGAGTAGCAATTCGCATGCTATGGTTGTTGTCATTCATCGCAACCATCCGGTCGGGGCATCATGAGCTTTTCTCTTATCTATCAGTTGCAGGGCGCAAGCTACAGTTCGCTCAATGCCGAAGATTTCAAAATCGGCGTGGTGGATGCGGATGATAATGGCATGAACGCGACGCAGATTTCGGCGCTCGAAGCGGCAGGAAAAACGCTCTATGCCTATGTAAGCGTGGGCGAGGCCGAAGATTACCGCGACTATTGGGTGAATAATAATTGGAGCAGCAACCGGCCGTCTTTTGTGTTGGGCGAAAATCCTGACTGGCCGGGCAATTATAATGTGAAATTCTGGGATAATACGTGGCAGCAGCTGATGGTAGACCGTGTGAAAAGCATGGTGGCGCTGGGTTATCAGGGCGCATATCTGGACATCATCGACGCCTATCAGGTGGACTCCGTCATCGCGGCGTTTAATGCGTCCGGCCAAAGCGGCACGGTGCGGCAGGCGATGGAGAATTTTGTTATCAAACTGTCGAATGCGTCCAAGGCGCTGAACCCCAACTTCAAGATTATTCCGCAGAATGCGGTGGAGCTGTTTGCTACCAACACGCTGGACAATGTCGGTGATACGCTGATCGCCAATACGCGCTATCTGGATGCGATTGACGGGGTGGGCAAGGAAGACACCTTCAGCAACGACGATGACTATCCGGTGGATTACACCGAGTTTGATCAGGCCTATATTCAGGTGGCGATGGATCACGGTAAGTTTGTGCTGGCGACCGACTATCCCACCAGCTCATCGCTGCGCCAGACAGTGCTCAATGAATCGCTGGCGGCTGGATATATCCCCTTCATTGGTGTGCGCGATCTTGACGATAACCTGCTGTTTGTGAATGAGCAGACACCGGGGCGCATCAGCGCCGATGTGCTGGGTGGCGGGCTGGTGTCGGTTCCACCAAACAGCGACCTCATCAACAGTGGCACGACTGGCAGTGATCGCATGACTGGAGGCGAGGGCAATGATGTGCTCAGGGGCAATGACGGGGCAGACAGTATCTCCGGTGGTAACGCGGTTGATTACCTGTATGGCGAAGCGGGCAATGATTCGCTCACCGGTGGGCAGGGCAGCGATGTGCTCGATGGTGGGGCAGACCGTGATACGCTGGTAGGCGGTGGCGGCAATGATGTGCTGATGGGTGGCGATGGCGGTGGCAGCATCAGTGGCGGCGCAGGGCACGACGATCTGACTGGCGGCGCGGGGCTGGACACGCTAACGGGTGGCACGGGTAACGATCATATTTATGGCGGCGCCGAGGCCGATTCGCTGCATGGCGGTGACGGCAATGACACGTTGTCCGGTGAGGCTGGAACCGATGTACTCGATGGTGCGGCAGGCAATGACCGCATGGATGGCGGGGCGGGGGTAGACACGCTCTATGGCCGCGCAGGCAATGATTTTCTGTTTGGCGGTGAGGATAATGACACGCTTTACGGCGGCGATGATGCCGATACGCTGATTGGTGGCGAAGGTGTGAACCAGCTCTATGGCGAAGGCGGCAACGATTTTCTGATTGGCGGTAATGGCAATGATGTCATGACCGGCGGTGCGGGCAATGATGTGCTGATAGGGCGCGGCGGTGCCGATCAGTTCGTCTATAATTTCGCCAGCGGGGCGGATACTATTCGTGATTTCATTGTCGGGCACGATCACATGCAGCTGGTGGGCTTTGCCAGCGGATTTGCGATTACGGCGACGTTTGCCAATGTGGTGGCC
>Ga0214923_10006872_pt1 | contig 12597 bp, 11 predicted proteins | sample LL1510_MetaG_FD_177993 | JGI IMG/M metagenome (GOLD analysis project Ga0214923, IMG submission 177993) | Freshwater microbial communities from Lake Lanier, Atlanta, Georgia, United States - LL-1510 | ecosystem: Environmental > Aquatic > Freshwater > Lake | place: USA: Georgia | collected...
ACGAGTCGAATTTTGGAATTATTTGATATATTACATATAATTAGGAGTATAATCGGAAAAACCAAATAAAACTGCCACTCAACTGAAAGTGACCAAGTGTGTAATAAAAACTTATTTTGAGAAACTGCGTCGAAGTAAGCACCGTCGCCATCGTTGAAGAATTTGAAGTTCGATAAAAAAGACAGAGATGCTACTATTTGAGAGCTGAGTTTTCTGAGGTCGTATGACAATAATAGAAGCAAACCGGCAACTAACAAAAATGCACAAAGAAATATAAGTGCCGGAAGAATCCTACACGCACGACTAAGATAAAAATATAGTAGCCATTTACCCTGGTCATTCCCATCATTTGCCCTTATGCGATTAACAAGAATTTGTGTCATCAAGAAACCTGAGATGACAAAAAAAACATCAACGCCAACGAAGCCACCCTCAAATCCAGGAACGCGGAAATGAAACATCGTAACTGCGAGTACAGCGTACGCGCGTAGGCCGTTAATATCGTATCGAAAATTTTCTTTTAATTCGTTCACATTTTAGCTCTATCAGAAGTTGAAACGACCGGTTAAGGTAAACAAGCGAGATCTTCGATTAAATTCCAAGTTTTATTTGAAGACTTATCCCATGAAAAAAACTCAGCACGAGATAAACCTTTTGCTGAGAGTTCCATACGAAGCGATTCTGATAATAAAAGTGTGTTAAGTGTTGTAGTAATTTCATCTAGGCTTAGCGGATCCACAAGTTGCGCAGCGTTTCCAGCTATTTCTGGCATAGAAGATATATTTGAAGTAAGAACAGGCGTGCCAACGGCCATGGATTCAACTATGGGTAGCCCAAAACCTTCGTACAAAGATATAAACGATGTAAATTCAGCACCATGATAAATTGATGGAAGAAATTCATCAGGAACAAAACCCAAGAAAACAACATGGTTGGATAAATTTAGACGATAAATGATTGCTTGTAGATTAGACGTTGAAGCCCCTGTCATGACTAGTTTTACACCATGCTTCGGCAATATCGAATTATGAAAAGCATGTAAAAGCATAGCTATATTTTTGTATTCACGTTTGTTCCCTGGATAAAAAATATAAGGATATCCAGGCTTGAATGAGATTATATTCCTATTGTATTTTGGTGATACGCCGTTGTATATTACTTGAACTTTATCTTCAGGCATGCCCGACCACTCAAGAAATTCATTTCGAGTGTGTTCCGACACACATATGATACTAGAGCATTTTTTATAGAGTGGCTTTAAGATTAATTCATAGTATTTGGCGTGTAGTTTTGAATAAAAATGTAGATGTGTCAGATCATGAACGGTTACAACTGTTGGTACAACTGAATATGCAGGTGGTACAAAGCCGGGACTCCAAAAAACATTACATTTTTCATTAGAAATACTAAAGCAAGGTGAAATAGATAGAGGGGATAGTGGATTGCCAATCCTAAGGCTTGAGCCGCTATCTAAAACAGTGAAAGTCACGGGCTTTCGTGACAAATACTCTTGTTGACACAAACCAATGCCGCTCCCAACAGGCCATCTAAGATCGGCAGCGATGAGTATTTCTTTTTGCTCCATTTTGTTATTGCTTTGTTGATAAGTAACTATTAGAGCCATTGCTGAATTAATAATCAGCGGCAAAATTTAACTATGTAAATATTTGGTGCCCGAGTGGAGTTGACCCTGTAACTCAGTACCACCGGCAGTTTTAATTTGCCGATCTTTTCTCTCGAAACATCTGTGGCGGCAAATATCCCAAAGCGCTGTGCGGGTGATAAGAATTGTAGTCATCGAACCACGCCTTCAATTGGCTCATTACCGTTTGTGAGTCCGGTCTGTTGGCTAGCTTTGCATAGTCTCTTTTGAGCGTCTTGACGAAGCTCTCTGCCATTCCATTGCTCTGTGGGCTTGTCACACAGGTGTCGTTACCGGTTTCAAGCCCAGCTGCCTGGCAAAGCTTCTGGTCTCAGCGGCTGTGTAGCAGCTTGCGTTATCTGTCAGCCATTCGATCGTTTGAGGTGGTTTGCCGTTTGCACCAAACCTTTTCTCCACTGCCTGCATCATCAAGTCCCCCACCAGTGCGGCATCAATGCCTTTGGTGGTGGCTACCTAGCTCATGACCTCTCTGTCGCAACAGTCCAAGGCAAATGCCACGCGAACCCGCTCACCGTTGTCGCAAGACAGCTCCAGCCGGTCTGAGCACCACCGCGTGTCACTTTCATTTACGGCCACTTTGCCGTCATGTTTCCTGGTGTCCAACGGTTTGTTGCCTTGTCTGAACAACAGTAAACCCTCATCGCGCATGACACGGTAGACACGCTTGTGATTGATCCGGTGTCCTTCGATACGCAGCCGCGCCCAAACACGCCTGTAACCATAGGTGGCTCGCTCCTTCAACACATCAGCAATGGCCTCTCTAACCTGGGCATCATCAGTCTTGGGCGGAGATCTTCTGCAATCGACCCAGTCCAATGTCCTGTTTTGCTTGGTCACAAAGTTGCTGCGCGACAAACCAAGCGCTGCGCACACAGCCCTCACTGCTCGTCCCCGGGCAATACAGGCGAGCGCGCAATCCACTTTTTTGCTTTGGCAAAGTCCACAGCCTCCTTGAGAATCTCGTTCTCCAAAGTCTTGCGGCCCAACGCCCCTTCAAGTTGTTTAATCCGTCTCATCGCATCTTGAAGATCTGTTTCACAATTTCAAGCTTCTGCTCGGGTGTCCAGCGTCTTCGCCGCTGAACACTGGTAACCACTTCAACCCTGGTGGGTCTTATTGATGACATAGTCATATCCATAGCCGTATTCCTAGTTGTTAGTTTAAGAAATACCGATGGAACTGTGTTTCAGGGGGCTAACTCACCGAGTTAGATGTTGTAGATGTAGATTTTCTAAATGGAAATTTCTTTAAAAAAAATATTTTGATGATAAAACCTGCTCCCAAATAAAAGATTGCAATTTTTAAGCCGTTAGCAAGGTAGTATTTTGATAATAATGAAGTAAAAGCGGAGATTGTAAAAATTGTGTAGTAACCTTCACCCTTGTTGTTGGATTCTAACTTCGCTAGCAAATATCCATAAACAGATCCGACAATAGAGCCACCAAGAAATCCAAAATTTGCAATTGCCTCAGCCATCCAAAAAAAACCACCCATCGGACCAAATGCTTCTACACCAGAATATTTATTAACACTTAAGGAAATAAATAATAAATAGTTTTCCCTTATTCCCATGGGTAATAAATATATAATTGGATCTATTAAGTATGTGAGGCCGAAAAGTACGTCTCCGCCATTGTGAATATATTCGGCCATCTGAAGACCTGTATAGCCAGCAAAAATGCCCTCAGCAACTAAAGAACTCATCATGCCATCAATTAAACCTTCGCCAAGCACTATTGCTCTGCTTGCAAGAAGCAAAATCCCAAAAGTAACTAAGTAGCCCACATGTGAAGCCTTTAGATTGAACCCTTTTCTAGATAATATCCAAATATAAGCAACCACTAGACCAAAAAACGTGGCCCTTCCCCCATCAAGAAACATTAGGGTAAGTTGCGTTAAGAATATAAATATAGTCCATTTTTTTGAAAATGTCTTATGCCATAAAGCTACCAATCCCATACAGATAAAAAAATATTTCCCATATGCAAAAAGCGACGCCCCTGCACCCTCTACCTTGTCTCTCGAGACAGCATGCCACCCCCAATCCTTTGCAAAAATAAGAAGAATAACTAGTAATGAAAGATAGGTTGGTATAAATATATTTATCCGCACTTCTTTGTGGGTAATGAATTTATAATGCTTCGACCTTCGATTAGCCCCTAACAAGTAAAAAATACCAAAAAAAATCAGCCCCAAATAGGTTGATAGAATAACGTACCAAATTAATTCATGATTATTTAAAAGTGACAACCCACCAGTTTCTATTGTGCTACCGACATACATATAAGTACAGTAGAGAAAGGAAAACGCTACAAATAGATAAAAGCTAGAAATGATGGGCGCTTCAACTTTTGTGCCAACGAAAATTGTCACAAATAAAACTACTAAACCAAGGGTTGCTATTTCAATCATGAGTTCGAATCATTTGCACAGAATTTTCTTATGAACTTTTTTTAATATGAGTATGAGCTCGTTCTGCTTTTTAAATCGCAAACTTTTATGAATTAGTCCTCTAACGCCTGCTATGTCCCGAGCGATGCAGTGTAATCCTTTTTCAAAAAACTCTCTTACAACTAGAGGCTCTCCCTCCCATCTTGAATTTAAAACTAGTACGTCTTCTTCACCAATGACTTCGTCTATCTGAGTTGGACTCAACCAACCGTACGCCTCTACGTTGAGATGTCGGCTTTCTTTTGCCGCAAACAAAATAAAATCACGATCTGGACCATCTCCGATTAATATTAGATTATTGAATGGATTGTCTTGATGATCCAACAACGTAATGAGACCCGTCAGGTCTTTTTGCTGATCGTCAAATCTACCTATGTACACTAGACGAGGGCCGTATGATTGTTTCGGTTTGATAACACTTCGTATTCGATTTGGGATGTAAGATGTCGCTACCCCGGTTCTTTTCTTTATAATATATGCCTGAATTCGGTTAACCGTCAAATACTCACTGGTGACTTTTGCAATGATATCTAAGAAACAATTGTAAATAATCCCCACCCACCCATGGGTTAAGCTTCGATCAATATACATGGGCACGTACGAAACTATATGTGCCTGTGAATGGAGTTTTCTTACTGCCATTACAGGACCAATTGTCGCCTCAATAGACCCCCCGGAAACTATTACCTCATTATGACCAGCAAGATGAGGAAATAATAAAGAAGAAGTAATTTTCCGCGATCCAATTTGTTTCCAAATTTTGCCTGAGACATTAAATGGCACAAACCGTACATCTGCACCTGTATCATTGAAATATCCACACACGTGATAATCCGGACACAATATAACTACTTTTTTTTTAGATGCTATAGCATCTTTAATAAGATATTTAACTTGTACCTCATGCCCCCCAATAATCGTGCTATTAACAATAAAAAGCAGTGTACTGCTATCTTTAGAATATAACCGACTCATGATTGGCAATTTATGGGCTTACAAGCCAATAAAGTATAGTTTTGAGGGAGATTTTCGGAGAATGACAACTTATCTAGAATCAAGCCTAGAATATTTAATGGGATTCGTGCCGGAATTGAGAGAAAACGTGGCAAATAGTGCAGTAGAGATACCATTAAGCGTGAAGCGTCTCCTCCATCAGCGACTAATGAATGTAATTGCAACCCGCTTTCTCTGATAAGGCTTTCTAAGCCGTATCGCGTAAACCGGAAAAAATCCCACGGTTGTTCGTGTATTGGCCAGTAAAATGGAGCGGAAAGCACTAAATATCCACCCGGTTTCAATACCCTATAACTTTCCGAAATAAGTTTCCATGGCTGCGATACGTGTTCAAGTACTTGTGTACAGAGTACAATATCGATTGAGCAATCTTTGAACGGAAGATTCATAGCGTCACCAACTATGTCCGGTGACGCATCCTCAACTGATGGGTTTATTCCAACATGATGCCAATTAACAAATAAATCAGCGTATGGTTTGTTTCCGCATCCTATGTCGAGGAGTACAGGGGAGTCAGAATATGTTTGCGATACAGCAATATCGCACGCATTTTCAATATTATTCCAAAGATAATAGTAGGCCAGGAAGGATTCCTGCCAAATCTTTGTGGACCTTTCGGAGAGTCGCATACTTTTTTTTATAGATTCGGCTGATCAAAGACTAATTTTTTCGTAGTACTAAATAAAAACCACCGCAGAATAAGTTTGGAAACCATTTTGCAATTGAATTACATACTGACGAAAGTAGAGATATGTTTTGAAAGAAAGGAACTGCTGGGAACTTCCATGAGAAGTCTTCGATTACAGAAAATCCACCTTGTTTTGCCAACTTTAGAAGGGAATGGTGCTGAAAAAATCGAAGATGTGGATAGTTCCATACTTGATACATTGGGAAAAAATTTGGCGCATCTAAATCTCTACCTAATAATATTTTAATGCGACAAGCTAGCGTGAAGTGATTGGGAACGTTTATAACTAGAATTCCAGAAGGACGCAGCAGACGTCGCGCCTCACCAATACAATTTAAAGGATTTACAAGATGCTCAAGTACATCAAGACAAAGTACAGCATCGCAGCTTTCTGTATTTAGATCAGTGCCTCTTTCCAAATCAGCTTGAATAGTTTGTACACCTCGATCTGATGCCTTAATAGCAGCTTCAAGAAGTCCTTCAACACCAAGCACGCTGTAATTTTCCATAAGTGCGTCGAGGTTATGCCCGAGTCCGCTACCAAGCTCCACAATATTCCCACCAATTGGGACATGGCGAAACAAAATTTCAGCAGTCGCATCTCTTATTGGTTGTCTAACCTCGTACTCCGTTTGCAATTTCGAAAGAGAATAGTTATTTTCAACTGACATAGCGTGAGGGATCTGTATTATTATTAATAGTTCTTGGACGACATTAAAATTTATTCATGCCTTGAATTCAAACAAAATACTCTTAACTTTTTTAATGATCCGAATATGAAGCGGTGATCTATACACCCAGAAACTGCTTTTGTCTGCAACTATGTTGCGAGCCACAATTATAGGGTGTTTTAGTGGGAAGATTAAGTCCTCAATTGGCATATTGGCCAATTTATTTAAAGTTGTTGAATGTGTTGCGTTACTATCAAAACCAATGTTGGAAATGAGATTCACCGACGGTAAGATGGTCAACCAACCCTGTACCCAGTTACCATAGGTCCACGGAAATGCCCATGAATTATCTTTTCGTGAATATACGCGATCGAATATTTTCTTCCAATAACCCAATTCACTAATGTCGAGGGCGAGATCGCCCAACCTTCCTTCATTGCGTATTGTTGGCCATAATGTCATATTGTCATCGTAACCTAATTGCCATCGATTTTTCCAAGTTGCCCAGCCCCATATGTGTGTGTTTTTGGAAAAATAATAACTATCATTAGTGCATTTTCTCCCGAATTGAAAATTATTTCCGCTGATCATTCCAACCCGTAGATCGTTCCGATACCGCTCCAAAAGTTCTTGGCAATACCGGAAGAATGTTGGCGCAGGCAGGCAATCATCCTCAAGAATTATGGCCTCTTCAACATGATCAAAGGCCCATTTAATGCCACTAGATACCCGTTTTCTGCAACCCAGATTGATTTCAGAATAATTTGTTAATACTTCGCACGGCCAATGGACACGATCAATAATGGCACGAGAAGCAGCCACCAATTTACCCTCATCAGCTAGATGCGTTCGTGGTCCATCACTTATAACTAGTAATTTTTGGGGTTTCGCCCTTGCAATCGCTGAAAACACGGCCTCTGTTGTATCCGGTCGATTGAATATTATCAAAACGACTGGGGTAGTCAAAATAAATTCAGAATTTTTATTAGTCATTGAATCACTTGGCGATACCACATTTCAAGAAAAACCAACTTGTAAGAAAAAAATAATTCGGGAAAATTCTTTTTTGGGATATCTGTCAGAATAAATTGAACTTTTTTACTATCTATTATACCCTGACGAATCAATACCCCGTCATGTAAAATTTCACCGTATTTGACTAAAACCCCAGATATCCACTCACGCCCCGGCGTGGAAAAACCTGATTTGCTACGCGAAAGGACTTCTTCTGGTAGCACGCCCTTCATCGCTGCACGTAACCAAGCCTTTTGCCCTAGTCTGTGATCTGGAATGATTTTTCGCAGCGCCATGACACGTTCAATTAGATTCACATCAAGAAATGGTAAGCGAGCCTCTACACCAACGCTCATGCTTACGCGATCCCCAAGAGCAACAGCATTTGAAACTAACCAAGTATCGAACAACATGCGGATGAGTGCTGCGGGAATTTCTTTCTGTACCCGCGTTCCAATATTGGTCGGTAGAAACGGATTATCTGGTGACAGATCATACATTCTGTCGCCATATACTGAGCGCTTCAGGTCGAAAGTTGTTGAGAAACCGCTGACTGCCATATAAAACCGGAGTTGCGAATGCGGAGTTTGCGTATCGCTAAAAGCATCTAGCCAAGCAGCGCAGAGGCGTACTACAGAGGGAGCACGACTGTGTTCCGCCAATCGCGGAAGCAATCCCTTAATTCTAGGAAATGCTGCTATCAATCTCAAAACGTGAGACAAAGAGGGGGTTTTCGACATGAACTGATCGATCATTACAGTCCGCGCAACCCAGTCATAACCCCAAAAAATTTCATCACCACCGATACCTGTCAGTAACACCTTAATCCCAAGGTCTGCAGCCGCTTTGGGTACGGCATAATGCCCAAAGGCTGCAGGGTCGGCAATCGGTTCGTCTAAGATGCGAACCAAGTCTGGGAAGAAATTGACAAACTCATTGACCGGCAACTCGATCTCGTGAACGATCATACCAAGGGATTCGGCCAATGCACGGGCCTGATGACGCTCATCATAAGATGGACGACCTGGATAGCCAACACAGAAAGCATGCATCGGTTCTGAATACTGTTTTTGCGCCAGAGCAGCGATAACGCCTGAGTCAACACCACCAGACAAAGCCACCCCGACCGGAACGTCGGACCGCAGTGTCAAAGTCACCGCATTTTCAACGCCCTCCCGAATGCTGGAAAGAATATCCTGATTGCCTTTTGGCGTCGAACCATCAAAACTTGTACGCTCAACATCCCAGTAACGTTGCGGTTCGGCCTCCCAATTGTCATTAGTAAGAAGCAGTGTATGTGCCGCGGGCAATTTATAAACGCCAGTCAATAAGGTAAATGGCTCAGGAACAAATTGATAATGTAGGAACATATCCACTACTGACGTGTCTAACGGCGGTGGTTTTTCAAGCAATGGTATCAACGCTTTAATTTCGGAAGCAAATACAAATCGATTTCTATCCCGCCAATACACCAGTGGTTTTTCTCCGCAGCGGTCGCGCGCAAGAAAAAGTGATTTATTCACTTCATCCCATATCGCAAATGCAAACATACCCCGAAATCGTGTGACACAATCCGGCCCCCAAACTTTGTAAGCAACGAGTAGAACCTCTGTATCCGATGAACTGGAGAAACTTTCCCCAATGGTCTCTAACTCCGTTCGTAACTCTAAATAATTATAAATTTCACCGTTATAAGTAACAACATATCGTTTATCAAGGCTAATCATTGGCTGATGACCGGCCGTAGTAAGTTCAATTATTGCTAACCTTGTGTGGCCTAAACTGACGCGATCATTATTAAATATCCCAGCGCTGTCAGGACCTCTGTGAGCAAGATTCGACAAGTCAATAGCCATCAGCGACGGATGCTGTCTAAGCGTTCGATAAAAACTACCTATTATACCGCACATATTTAAAATTTATTTGAAAGTTATTGATTGTCACGCAATTTGATTTGTATACCACCAAGTCGACGTTGCCACAGATATATCTGGCGCATATTTCGAATTAAAAATGCGGGAATTATGTAAAGTGGAAATGCCTTCAACCAAAAACTTGGGTATCTCCAAAAAATCCGTAAAGTAGGTATAAACTCTTGCATTGCAGCCTCGGGCGCAAATCGTTTTTTGTGAATAATATTATTTACTAAATGCGGGCCATCTGCTGCAACACGAAAAAAGGGATCAACACTTTTTCTTGGGATTCCCAGTTCAACTGCCATCTCCATTACACGGCACCAGTTAAGCAATACAGGAATTCTTGCCAAAAGAACGTCATCATACTCAGATGATCTCTGTCGCAATAGTGGGCGAGAAATTACAAAATTACTCCTGTTGATACCTGCCAGTAAATGTCCAAGCATCCAGATACATTCGGTAAAAGGTGGAACGAAGCACTTCTCTCTGCCTTTGGCGGCAAGCCAAAATTCACGACAAACAATGTGCGATGATAAGAAAGTAAACTTAATGTGACTCGCCGAAATGACTGTGCCGATATCTGTGTCATAAATATCCTCATCTAAATCAACTATTTTTGGGGCCCAGCACTCTTTTAGTTCTGTGTCCCATCTGGAGCAATTAACCCAACCCGTTGCATAGTCGCCGTTTTGTAGAACATTCAATATATATTCAACAGCAAATGGCTCAAACACATCATCATCACCGCAGATCCATACGAATCGCCCAAATGAGTTAGCCACAGCACTTTCGACATTACGGTCAAGCCCTAGATTCGTACATTGACGAAATGTTCTAATGGATGCATTCTCACTTGTTAAACGAGCCATTAAACTAGCTGTGTTATCCGTTGAAGCATTGTCAGAAACCAGAATCTCGATTAAAGGAGTCAGTTGAGGAACAATGCTCATTATCAATTGTTCCAGCTTCTCAACCCGATTATAGGTGGGAATGGCTATGGTTAATAATTTAACAGACATAAAATGCATTAATTCCTTTTATAAAATCGCAGAAGTAAAATGATAGTCCATGGCAAGCCTACAAAAATCCCCAGAAAAGTATAACCCAAAATCATCGTCAGTGAACTATATTGAGACCCTACCCATGAGGTTAATCCGACCAAGATCCCCATTGTTAAAGTTTGAGATAGCATAGGTTCAACTTTGTGCGCGCGCATGAATACAGCGGCCGCAGAGACAAAGACATTGGCTAATGCTACTAAGGCCAAACAAAATAGAATAGGGCGTTCCGCTAAACGCTTAGCAAATACAAAATTAAATGTCTGTAAAATCTCTACCCCTACAAGAAATATGATAAGAAGCAAAGATGTAAAGATCATACTGCTAGCAATAGTTTTTAAGAATAATCTATTTAAAATCATGCGTTGTTCTAATGCAATATATTTTAAAAATGAGGGGAGTGATGCATTAACCCAACTTGTTCCAAGGGTAGTAATCGACATAAATATGTTTAGCGCTAAACCAACTCTTCCTGCCTCTGATGGTCCTTGGTGAATGAACAACATCGGAGTGAAGGAGTTCCATATAATCCATCCACCAATCCAACTTAAAGCTATCCGCCATTGCATTGGGTAGATATCACGGCGCCAATCAATAAGATCATCTGTGTTCAATGATAAATCGGAGGCAGTATGCAAGTTTCCAAAATATTTGAGCCAAACAAATGTGGTTAAAGCAGCAACTCCGCTAACAGAAGAAACAGCCCATAGACCAATTCCTTTTGAAAGTCCAATCCACAATATCAACATTCCTGCGAGTGATTGATACATTCGCAATCTGGCAACCTCACCTATTCGTCCAATGCCCTCTAGGATAGCTAGTTGAGGACTTAAATAAAGATTAAATCCTGTAAATAAAACTACTAAAATCCATGGCCCAATCCAATTTTGTATACTTAAGTCATTTTTTTGTTGGAAGAAATAAAAACCACCAATAAAGATAACGACAACAAACACTGGTGTCGCAAAAAAATACCATCTTTTAACAATTGTTATAAGTGATAAAAGTCGAGACGCATTTCTTTTGTCGCCTTGAATATTTCCAATATTATCAATATTTAATCTTGCAGATTCATGTCCTGCAATTTGTGTAACGACATAGTTCAAGCCAAGTTCAAAAAAAGCTTGCAATGCTAAAATGCTACCGAATGTATAGTAATATCCTTGCTCGACTTCAGTTAATGCCCAAGGGACAATTAGAATTGTAATCCCGCCAGCGATAATTTGCAACATGCGCTGCATAATTACTAAAAATACTTGAGCGTTAACAATGAAATATTTTTTAAAAAATGAAATCATATGTGCATAAAGGTATTCGATTTTAAGAGGGGTGATGCATTAAATTGATTGCTAGTGTAGGCTTCATGAATAAATTTATGCGTGCATCGATATCGCTTGCAGCTACTTAATTTCCTTAGGTAATAAATTTAAGTTAAATGCTATTCAGTGCAACTTAAACCGGTGCAGTTATCATTGAAGTATTTAATGGCTGCTAGTTGTTATAAATTTGTGAATTTAAATAAGCATCAAAAATTGATGCTAATCGTAGTCTCATGTATATATGAACCCTTAGTTTTCGCTAGTAATTTGAGTAGACGTTTAAATGAAGTAAATATTTTTTTATAATATTAAAAATAATTCATTTGGGGATTCCAATACAGAAGTGACATCTTTTTCTTTTGTCGATTTTTCGTAGCCCCATGTTGCCCATAAAAAAGGTATCTGATTAAGCTTGGCAGCTTCAAAATCTTCAGATCGATCGCCCACATACACAAGCCTGTTCGCATCTTGTTTCAATGTATCAACAATTCGCGACAGCATGGTTGATTTATCAGGCACCGCAGGCTCAAAATAATCCAAAGCATAAACCTCTTTGAAAAAACTCTGCCAACCAAGATGGTTCAAAATGTTTCGGGTGGGGGCGATACGTTTGTTGGTCGCAATATATAAGTCAAAATCTTTTTGTTTCAGTTGTTCAAGCATGTCTTGAATGCCTGGATATACAAACGCGCTGCGGTACCCTATGGTGTCGTACTGTTTCTTGAACCGTGCGATGATGTCCGGAATGGAAGACTGCTGTTCTTTCACGATTACTTCCGCAATGATTTGTGGCAAGGGCGGGC
>Ga0214923_10006873_pt1 | contig 12597 bp, 11 predicted proteins | sample LL1510_MetaG_FD_177993 | JGI IMG/M metagenome (GOLD analysis project Ga0214923, IMG submission 177993) | Freshwater microbial communities from Lake Lanier, Atlanta, Georgia, United States - LL-1510 | ecosystem: Environmental > Aquatic > Freshwater > Lake | place: USA: Georgia | collected...
GGTCGCCTGGATGGCGACCGCAGGCACGTAAGTGCCTGGAGCGACGCGCAAGAGCGCGCCGATTTGCGCGCTATGAAGCTTGGAGCGGGCCGGGAAACCCCCATGGACGGGGGTTTCCCGGCGGTCTTACTTAGTCGTTGCGGCTGAGCGTTAAATCTTTATCAAGATTCTAATCAACACTCGACTAAAAACCAGCTTTGATGAAATGTTTCTGAAGCGTCGCTATATCCTGGGGCTGTAATGTCCTGAGCTGGGCAGCACTCATCAGAAAAATTCCCCAACCATTCAACACAGGCATATCACTCGAATCTCGCGCCCAACACAGGGCATCTCTCCGAATCTCACAACATCCAACCCGTTCCATGGCCAGATCGTCACAGACCGCCGGCGATAGCCCCAGCTCACGAGTCGTCTGAAATAACAAGCCGAGGGCCGGATGCGAAGCGCCAAGCACTTTGGCAATAACGGTGCGGACTCTCCTCTCACCTGGAACCGACCACTCTTCGTCGCTATTCATTTGCAAAAATTCGAGAGCTGTCGTTTTCACATAAGGTCTGACAAGACGAGTGTTAGGGATCTCCATCAACCCCGGTAGATTTTCCAAGCCGGTCGATAGCAATCGAACCGAGAACGGCAACCTAGTTCGCTCGGCGACGGCTGGAAGAGTCACATCAGCATGGGTTATGGAGACACTCACTGGCCTTAGAACTCTCAGAATATCAGGAAGCAATTGTTCACAAGCTATGAAAGCAATAACATCCTTATTTAGCTTTCCGGGCACATCCTGAATAAATTCCGGAATCGTAAAGCGCATCGCTAGGGTGTGCACTACGAGTTTTGGCGGTCCGGAAAGAAAATGAGGGTTCGCGAGAAGTTTTCTACATTCGGAGATCTGATCCCTGACCTGCGCAGACCACTGTGTTGGGTCACAATTAATAAAGCCAGCTTGGATGGCTCCAACTACGCTGGGAACCCATGCTAGCTCCGCGGGTGTAGCTCTCTTTGGATTAAATGTGGCTAATGCTGTTCCCAAGGCTGCATTCCCTAAATTACATTTTGGGGATAATACCACTGCTCGTTTCTCCTTCTCAAGCACGCCTCCGACATCTGATAGCGCTTCAAGTAAAAATCCAGGGAATAAGCAGATCGATTCTAGTCTTTAGAGTCATTAGCTTATCATTTCTCTGCGGTCGATTATGGAGCTAAAGGGCGGCGATATTGAGCATATTTCATATACTGCGGACTGTTCTGCATTATATTTTGAACCAAGTCCGAGCTTTTGCGAATAACTAGCAACTTTTTCATCCGGCATTCGAACATTACAGTTAGGGTAAGTCGACTGATCTAGTTGGTTAGAGGGAATACAAAGGTAGGCTCCACATGAGACGTTTTAACACAAGAGAGAGCTCGCTGTGAGTCGAGTGCGCCTTCTCTCTTCGATGCGGCCATCCAGCTTGGTCGCTGAACATTGTACGTCTCTACTGTTAAATACCAATACAGAGATGCACCGCAGCCAGGTGGCGCTAAGAAAAAAATGCGCCACACTCCTTGCCCGAGCCCGCAGACGCGCCTTTAAGAGGGCATACTCTCGAGGCATGTCCGCGGGAGTAGCTCGCATCGAAGCCGTCCTTGTCGAGCTTAGTAGCGCTTATGCCGTAGTAGTTGATGGGGCAAAAACCGACTGCCGCTTACTCGCGGAGTCTCTCGCGGCCCAGATTGTAGAACAATCGATCAAAGAGCACCCTGAGATACTGATGTCGTGGCTTGATCGAGCGATATCTATCGTGAAAGATTCTCACCAAATTGTATTGCGATATCATCCCCGACTATTGCCGCTGATCCAGCACTTCGAGCGCCACTGCACGACACACCTTAGACTGATTGCAGATCCGGCCCTGAAAAATACGGACTTCCGTCTTGAGTGTGAGTCCGGGGGAGTTGAGTGCTCGTGGAGGGAGAAAATTTCAACGCTTCGACTTTGAATCGGCTTTCATCTCGATGGATATGAGTCATAACACGCTCAAAATCACCGGCAAAATTGTGGCCGCGCAAGGCGACTCACTAAAAGCTTCCTTACCACTAGCCTCAATAAACGACCTATGTTTCGTTGAATCACGCTCAGGCGACCGGATCCCGGCTCAGATTATCTGCTTTGAGGGTAATCTTTTTTCCTTAGCTCCCTACGGAGATCCTGCCGGCATCTTTCCAGGTGCTAAGGTCTGGGCGAGCGCACACTCTCTCTCGATACACCTTGGAAACGAATTGGTAGGCCGGGTAATAAATGCGCTAGGAGAGCCACTTGATGGGAAACTACATTTCCACATGAGCGACTCGCGACCTGTGAATAATCAACCAAGCCCCACTATCGGGAGACCTTTAGTATCTGAAATTCTTACAACTGGAGTTCGTGCTCTGGACGGATTTTGCACTCTAGGAAAGGGACAGCGGATGGGTATATTTGCCCCGGCAGGCATAGGAAAGTCGACCCTACTTGGTACCCTTGCCCGACAGACAACGGCAGATGTTATTGTAGTAGCCTTGGTGGGCGAGCGTCGGAGGGAGGTTCAAGAGTTTATTGATCAGACCCTTGGACCCAAGGGCCTCGCGCGTTGCGTGCTCGTTATTGCGACAAGTGATGAATCATCACTGCAGCGACAAATCGCACCCGCGACTGCGGCGACTATCGCCGAGTTTTTTCGCGATCAAGGTAAGGATGTTCTACTGATCGTCGATTCCCTTACTCGATGGGCGCGCGCCGTCCGAGAGACCACGATAGCCGCGGGGGAACTCCCTGTCCGTCACGGCTACACAAACTCGGTCTACACCTCTCTTCCAAAACTGGTGGAGCGAGCGGGTCGCGCTTCAACGGGGTCAATTACAGCGCTCTATACCGTACTAACTAATCAGGAAGAGGACATCGATCCGCTCTCTGATGAGATCAAGAGTCTTCTCGATGGTCACATCTGCTTGCGCCAGGAGCTGGTCGATCTCGGTTTTTTTCCGGCGATTGATATCTCTCGCAGCATCTCGAGACTCTTCAACCGCCTCCAACCGGTTGAATTCCAAGAAGCTGCTCAGACGGTGCGACGAGCGATGACTCGATATCTAAACGAACGTCAAGCGCTAACACTCGGAGGCGTGGTCGATGAGGAGCTGCGGCACATAATCACCCATGAGAGAATCTTTTATGATCTTATACGTCAGAGTAACGCCGAAAGCACTCCATTGTCTGACACTCTCTGTCGGATTAAATCTGCCGCCGATGTTCTGTCACGGGGCTGAGAAACAATTCGGGTTTTAAATTTTATTATCTGAGACTTCCGGGAGACCTCCATCAAGAGATTGGAGCGGAAGCCACGTGCATCATCGGACAAAAATGCATATGGGAGGCATTTTTGAATATGTTTATGGACAAGCAATAAGAGCAGAATAAAATATACAGGCAGCGTCCAATGCGACTTCGGTCCTCGCAACACCCACGAGCTACTCGATCGCAATATACCGAACCTTAAGTACCTCAACCTCTTGCTGACCCTTGGGAGAATTAAAGGTGACGATGTCGCCCTCGCTCATCTTCATAAGCGCCCGGGCTACTGGAGACATCCAACTGATCCGTCCTTTGAGAAGATCTACCTCATCAATGCCGACGATAGAGTACGTTTTCTCGCTACCATCTTCATAGCGAAGGGTCACAGTCGCTCCAAACTGAACGTGAGTTACCTTGACTGCGAGCGGGTCCACGATCTCGGCCGATTCAAGGCGCTTCGCTAAAAATCGCATTCGCTTATCTATTTCACGCAAACGCTTCTTTCCGTATAGATAATCGCCATTCTCAGAGCGGTCGCCGTTACCAGCCGCCCACGCAACGGTTTTGGTGACTTCAGGACGCTCCTCGTAACGGAGCGTTTTTAGCTCACGGCGGAGAGCTTCTGCTCCATGTGGGGTGATGTAGTTTTTACCACCGGGAACAGCGGCGTCTTTCTCGGCGTCCAAAGAATCGCTCTTACCATCACTCTCTTTTGTAAAGGCCTTGCTCATTGCTACTACAACATGGAGCGGGGACTACTCGTGAACCGGGACGTTGGCTGAGATCCAATCGATAACGGTCTGAGTATGTGTACCCGGGATGAAAATCTCTCTTACGCCGAGCTTCTTTAACTGCTCAATGTCATCTTTCGGGATAATCCCGCCCCCGAAAACCAGTATATCATCAGCGTCCTCTTTTTTTAATTTATCCAAGAGGTCCGGAAAGAGGGTCATGTGTGCCCCGGATAAGATACTAAGACCGATACAATCTACATCTTCCTGGATCGCAGCTCTAACAATATTTTCAGTGGTTTGATGCAGCCCGGTATAGATGACCTCCATACCAGCATCGCGAAGTGCACGCGCGATAACTTTTGCCCCTCGATCGTGACCATCGAGCCCAGCCTTAGCGATGAGTATCCTGACGGGACGCTGTGGTACGTGCGTAGTTGTCATAACATTCCGGGATCAGTATATACGCCAAAGACATTTCGGTACACATCAGAAACCTCACCTAGGGTAACCCCCTCGTTTACTGCGTCGATAAGCACCGGGACAACATTACGGTTCTCTCGGCAGGCAGACTCCACCGCTCTAAGGGACGCGGCATGGCGAACCTTGTCGCGACGATTTTTGAAGGCTTTAACCCGTTCTATTTGCTGCTGCTCTACCACGTGATCGATCTTAAGCGTTGGAATCTCCTGCTCTCCACCCTCAGCGTACTTGTTAACGCCAACTATCACCTGCTCCTGGGCGTCAACTTGCAGTTGGAACTGATAGGCTGACTCGGCGATCTCTCTCTGAGGAAAGCCAACCTCGACCGCTTGCAACATACCTCCCAGAGCATCAATTCGCTTAATATACTCAAGGGCCTCCGACTCGATTTCACTTGTGAGTCGCTCGACGTAAAAAGATCCCCCTAAGGGATCGACAACATTCGTCACTCCACTTTCCTCCGCAATAATCTGCTGCGTCCGAAGGGCGACCCGCACCGCGTCCTCCGTTGGAAGTGAGAGGGTCTCATCCATGCTATTGGTGTGCAAAGACTGTACACCACCTAAAACCGCTGCCAACGCCTGCATCGCCACCCGCGCGACATTATTGACGGGCTGTTGCGCAGTAAGGCTTACGCCAGCCGTCTGGGCATGGGTGCGTAGCTTACATGATGCCTCCGTTGCCGCTCCGTATCGTTCGCGCATCAAGCGCGCCCACAGCCTTCTCGCTGCCCGAAATTTTGCGATCTCCTCAAAGAAATCATTGTGTACATCGAAGAAGAAGGAGAGTCGTGGCGCGAAGTCATCGATTTTCATCCCCCGGCCAAGGCAGTGATCAACATATGCCAAACCATCGGCGATCGTAAATGCAAGCTCTTGCACAGCGGTCGCCCCCGCTTCTCGAATATGATATCCGCTTATACTAACCGGATTGAAACGGGGCGCCGATTCGGCACAGAATTCTATTACATCACAGACCAATTTTACCGATGGTGCTGGAGGAGAGATCCATTCTTTCTGTGCGATGAATTCCTTGAGCATATCATTCTGGATCGTGCCGCCGAGCGCGTCGAATGGTATATTACGGCGCTTGGCGATAGCGAAGTAAAAAGCGAACGCTACCGTTGCCGTACAGTTGATAGTCATCGAGGTGGTGACCTGATCGAGGGCGATACCACTGAACAGGGTATCCATATCTTCGATGGTTGATACGCTAACACCTTCACGACCAACCTCTCCAATTGAGCGCGGGCTATCTGGATCATACCCCATCAAGGATGGCATATCGAACGCGGTCGATAATCCGGTCTGACCATGTTCCAAGAGATATTTGAAGCGCTTATTGGTATCCTCGGGCGTTCCGAACCCAGCGAATTGGCGCATCGTCCACAAACGCCCCCGATACATTGTGGGTTGCACACCACGAGTAAATGGGAACTCACCGGGGTAACCCAGATCCTGCTCATAGTTTACCGCTCCACCATTGTCGGGAGTTACCAACTCTGGCTGCTCGCGAAAACTTATAGATTGAAACTTCCCCTTGCGTTCTCTCTGAGACGCATAGGCACCCGAGCGCCACTCTTTATACGAGCCACTCTGCTTGAACTGTTCGGGGGTTTTTTTCTTGCTGGTCATATAATTGCATAGCAAGCCACCGGAGTGGCCTAACTCATAGACTACTCTTTCAGGAGCTGTGTGGCTATGAGGATACGCTGAATCTCACTAGTACCCTCATAAATCTCAGTAATTTTCGCGTCCCGCAGATGTCGCTCAGCCGGATAATCGGTTACATATCCGTAGCCACCATGGATCTGAATGCCTTTAACAGCACACATCATGGCGGTCTCCGAAGCGAACAACTTCGCCATCGCCGCTTGTCGCACATACGACTCTTTCTTATCCTTGCGTTTCGCTGCATCAAGCGTCAAGTAACGAGCACTGTCGATATGGCATACCATATCAGCAAAATAGTTCTGGATCGATTGATGATCGCAGATCTGTTTTCCGAAGGCCCGCCGCTCCTGCGCATATCGGAAACTATCATCGAAGGCAGCCCGGGCGATCCCCACAGCCTGTGCCGCAACACCGATGCGCCCCCCGTTTAACGTAGTCATAGCGACAGTAAAGCCTCGATTCTCTTGGTACAATAGAGCCGACCTTGGAACACGCACGTTGTCGTAGGTAATACTCGATGTCGGCGAGCCTCGAATGCCCATCTTATCCTCTCGCTTCCCACGCGAAAGGCCTGAAAGATTCATATCGTGAACGAACGCGCTTATACCCTTGTTGCCCTTGGTCGTGTCCTGTGAGGCAAACACAATACACACATCAGCTTCTGGTCCATTTGTAATCCAGTTCTTCGTTCCTGAGATGACAAAATGATCTCCATCGACTTTGTAGGTAGTAGTAATTGCCGCAGCATCGCTCCCCGTGCCCGGTTCGGATAGCGCAAAACATCCGAGCGCCTTACCTGCCGCCAGACGGGGAAGAAAGTATTTCTTCTGCTCCTCCGTGCCATAATCAATAATCGGCGTTATACACAGCGATGTGTGAGCGCTCACGATTATACCTGTTGAGGCACAGGCGGCCGAAAGCTCCTCGATAATCAGAGCATATGCTAGCGTGGATAGCCCCGCTCCTCCGTATTCGGGAGGCACGATTGCACCCATGAGGCCCAAGGCTCCCATCGTAGGTAGCAGCTCGCGCGGGAAATAGTGCTCTCGATCGATCTTGGTAGCAAGGGGCGCCACCTCCTTTTCAGCGAAAGCGCGTGCGGTATCGCAGGCAAAGTTCTCCTCTTCCGAAAGATCAAACGCAACGCTATTTCTCCACACCATAGAGCCTCTTATCGACCGGTAAATATAGCTTTTCTCTTCTGAAGGAATGCGTCCATCCCCTCCTCGCGATCAGCTGATCCGAAGAGACGGAGAAACTCCTCAACTTCAGCGCGCAGGCCTGATAAGAGCGTTCCCTCTTGAGCCGAATTAATTACCCGTTTCGCGCCACGCACAGCTAGAGGAGCTTTGCTTGTGATCATCTCCGCCATCGCCATAGCCTGCTCCAGCAACACACCATCTGGAACTACTTTCTCAACAAGTCCGATCTGAAGCGCCTCTGCGGCTGCTATCAGCTCACCCGTGTAACAGAGGCGGCGCGCCTGACCGATTCCGCACCTCTGAATCAGGCGCTGAGTTCCCCCGAAACCGGGTATGATTCCCAAATTAACCTCAGGCTGCCCGAGCTTCGCACTCTCGGCGCACACGATAAGGTCGCACGCCAACGCGAGCTCCAATCCTCCGCCAAGAGCAAATCCGTTTACGGCAGCGATGACTGGTACCTCAGAGGTCTCAATAAGACGCATGGTACGTTGACCAAGCTCGGCATAATCGGCGATGGCGCGCTGGCCCAACCCAGCCATCGAGCGGATATCAGCCCCAGCAACAAAAGCTTTCGGACCCGCGCCTGTAATCACTACCGCTCTAATAGATCTATCTCGCGCAATACTCCCAAACTGATTGGTTAAGCTCTGCAACACGTCCGCGTTCAACGCGTTAAGGCTCTCGGGCCTGTTGATTGTGATCGAACACACTGCCCCCTCTCGGGATACGAGAATACAATTTTCCTCATGACCGGTACTCATGATGCCCCCTTTTCAAGCTCAGCTCGCCCGCAATTGTACCCCTGTTTCGGGCATGGTGCTACCTTGAAGATGATAACCGGACGTAAGAGGCTGTCACCGTTGGCGGTGCGGCTTTGCTCTACCCTGGCGGCCAATTCAACGCTCGCCCTCCCAGAAGGTGGAGGTGCAGATGAAACACTGTCTGACCGCCATCACGGCCGATATTCGACACGATTCGATAGCCGTTCGAGTCTAAACCCTCCTGCCGGGCTATTTCGCTACAAGCCAGCAGGAGATCCCCTAAGATCACCTTATCCTCAGATTCGGCATGCGCCACGCTTACGATCGGCTTCTTAGGAATTACAACGATATGCACAGGGGCCACGGGATTAATGTCCCGAAAGGCAAGCACCGTCTCACTCTCGTACACGATAGTGGCGGGAATCTCGCGCCTAAGAATTTTGCCAAAAATAGTGTCTCCCGTAGTGCTCATATTCGATCCTTGCCGTCACAATCGTAAAAAAAGGCCATCGTGCATATTGTGAGGTTTTACTTCCTCGCGTTCAACCCCCAACCCATACACAGCTCTATTGGCTTTTTACTCTCTGCGGCAGGCTGGTTTGGCTGGCGGCAAACTCTCTGACTGATCTGATTGTTATACCGATTCCAATAGATCAAATCATTAAATCTTGAGCTTTAGTTTGACCCAATCTGGTACTGTTATCGCCCCCCGCCGTGCATACTTTCAAAACTCTCGTAAAAATAGAGATTAATACCTTTTCCCAATCCGAAACTTAGAGAAGAACCATCAAGGTCCTCTGTGCATGTGCTCCGGAGGATGTCATCAACAACAGCAGTTCTGCCCTCGCGCATCCTCAACTCAGAGACTTATGCCCCAATCTCCTACTGGGGGTTCCTCGAGAGCCTCAGCCTGTTAAATATTGAAAGCTGCAACTAACTCTTCCTCGATAGCACCAGCTATTGCTATCTCCGTGCTCCCCAAACCCTCATCGTAGGACACCTGAATAAGGTGTTGCACACCGTCTTTGATGTCATCGAGATGGGTGATGATAATGATCTGCTCAAACCGTCGTCGCAATTTCTCAAGCAGCGCTAAAACATTACCGCGCCTCCCCTCATCGAGCGACCCGAAAACCTCATCCAACATCAAGAGGGAAAAATTTTGACCCGCCCTCTCCGCCAGCATGTGTGAAAGCGAGATCCGCATACATAGATTGAGAATATCCTCCTCTCCGCCACTAATAACGCGTTTAGCCTCTCCATCCTCAATCACCGTAGGAGTGAAATCTTCCTCGAGCTCTACGGCGGAGTAGCGCCCATCAGTAAGGTCAGTAAGGTATTCACTCGCCAACTCCGCGAGACGGGGGCGAATCGAGGAGTTCACAAATTTACGAAAATCAGTCACGATTCGATCGCACTCATCAAACACTCGAGCCTCTCTTCGCAATTTCTCAAGTCCAACAACTCGATCATCGAACTTCGACAGCTCGTCTTTCGAGCGCGCCAAGAGCGCCTCATGCGTTTGTATTTCTCCCTCAAGTCGCACTCGCTGGAGGCGGGCCACTTCGAGGAGCCGCTGAGCAGCATCATGCCCGCCCTTTTCGCCCACGTACTCCTCTTCATTAAACTTCAACTCAGTGATTCGAGCTGTGGCTCGTTCAAGGGTCTCGTTGACACCTTGAATATCGACCTGAACCGCTCTCTCCTCTCCCTTTGCATCAAGAAGCTTACGTTGGAGCTGCTCACAATTTTGCAGCTCTTGAAGCCTAACCTGTAGACGCTCAAGAGCCTGCAAACTCTCACGATACCTGCGATCCAGATCCCGAAATGTCTCGGGCTCCTTACCACGCTCCCGCTCTGCTAACCGGATCTGCGAGATCCGCTCCATAAGCTTCCCGTGCTCACTAGTGAGATGCGCACTCACCTGTTCAAACGATTCCCCGAGCGGCTGACTACACGTGGGGCACTCAGCCGATGCATCCAGGGAGCCCAGCTTCGCCAACTTCCCAGCAATCTGCTCAGATTGCCGCTCTAGTGCTCCGCGCTCTGCTTGCAAACCAGACAGCTCCTCTTTCCAGACGATCTGCGCTTTTTGCGCCGCTGCCCGTAGCTCCTCCACCCGATCCCGTTGAATCACAATCTCGCGCTTCGTCTCCGAAAGCACCTCCATCAGATCTCGCGATCCGATCAGGGGCTTGAGGGCACGCGTCAATTCCTGGTCAAGCAAACCACAGACATCAACCACGCCACGCAATCTCTTTGAACGCTCATCGAATCGCACCTGAAGAGACTGGATGATGTCACGCTCCTTAATATATCGAGCTCGCAGATCCTCCAAGACACGCATACGCTCATGAAGCCTCTGAAAATCTCCCTCTAATGTCTGTAGTGCTTGAACCGCCTCAGCGTGCTTTGTCCTGGCTCTATTATACTGCTCACGCTCGGCTTCAACTCGCTTCTCCAGTTCCTCACGGGTTCCCAGACTAGACTCAAAGCCCTGTAGCATTGATCGCTTATCGCGCCGATCACTCCGTAAAAGATCCTGCACATGCTCCAAACGGTCATATCCCATCATTCGGATAATAAATTTCTCGCGCTCTGTCGCTCCCTTTTTCCCACTGAGAAACTCAAGCCCTTTCTGCTCGGTACAGTAGGTAGCGACAAACTCCTCATGCGACATCCCTACAATCGAGCTGATCCGAGCTGACACCTCTCTGTTGCCCGATGCAACCGGCTGTGGCTCACCACCAACAAATAACGCCGCATCCGTGAGGGAGCGCTCTATGCGAAAAATCGCTCCATCGTGCTCCACAGAGAGCTGAACTCGCGTCTCATGATCGCGTTTGCCGCGACCACTCTTGATGGGCGCTGTTCGGGTCCGAACATCTTCCACACGACCTCTCAAGGCCTTGGAACCGAACAGAGCAAAACCGATGGCTTCAAGTATCGTGGTCTTCCCGGAGCCATTCGCGCCGATAACCCCGACAAGACCATCCGGGAAATATACTGTTCCCTGAGCATGCTGACGAAAGAGCTGCATCGAGAGGCTACGAATCTTCATTCGTGGCCTCCACTTTCGTGAGATAGTGACTGAGCACCTCTGATATCTCTTCTTGTGTTATGCCCGGCACCTCCCAACTCTTGCTGAAATCGATTAACTGATCACGAAGCAGCCCCCTGCCCGGCTGATTCATGGAACGAGTATCAGCGACGAGCGAAACGAATGTAATATCGAGAGTCAGGTTTAGCGCCTGAGCCCGAAGCGACCGCAAAGTTTTGTGGTCTAGATTTTTGTACACCTCGCGCGTCAGGTTTGAAATCGCAAGTCGCACGATCTTTCCATCAAGACCGCCGGGCACTGCCTCAACTCTATTGACGATCTGCTCCATCAAAACGCTCGGCTCAAGCCCCAACGCATCGATCGGATCAATCACTACTACCTCACGCGGTGACGAAAGGGGGTGAAAGACACGCTTTCCTGTCGGTAGCGATACTTCAAGAAATCCTTTGAGATCCTTGGCTTCAGCCCAAATATTAGCCGAAGTATGCTCAAGAGACCCCGAATATACCGCATTTAATCCTACCGCTCGCTGAATATGCACATGCCCCAAAGCAATATAGTCCCATTCATGTGGTGCAAGCGCCTTTAATTCCACCTCTGCACCGCCAAAATCACTAACCCAACGCTCATTCACCTGGGCGTGCACGACGAGGACATTGTGCGCATATCGGTCATCAGCTCTCAGATCAAGCTCCGCTAAACCTGCAATAGCTGAGTGAGGTAAACAGGTCACCGCTACGCTCTTATTGGGGAAGGTGAACACTTCGCGATTACTATCAGCAACATGCACACCCTCAATCTCACATAGGATCTGGAGCACTGACCCGGTATCGATCCGCTTCGGAGCTTCGTGATTACCTCCCACAATAATCACGGGCGCCCCGGACTCACGAGTCAGCTTTCGGAGCTGTCGAAAACAGAACGTCACGATGGCATTCGAGGGACGAACCGAGTGGAAGAGATCTCCGGCGATAATTACAAGGTCAGGTTTCAGCGATATCATCCGCGAGATCGCCTCTTGAAAAGCGAGATTCACGTCTACCTCGCGTTGATTCAATCCCGACTTGGCAAGTTTGTTGTAGCGTCGATAGCCTAGGTGCACATCCGCGAGATGACACACGCGCAGGGCTGGTTTTCTTGGGGATGTTGAGGTTGACGGCATGACCTCTAAGGGTACTAGAGGCACTCCCATAGTTCAATCGGAATTGGCGTTTTTAGGCGATTGATTAGCCCGATCATTCCACCAAAGGGTAATGGTTGGGATGCCACGTGCATGGGTTGCCTATTACCGACAATTTTTTACGGCAAGTATAGCGAGAGTCGTGAAAATTTGGGGGTAGTTGTCGGCTCTACCTGTTTTCGGCATTCAATGTGTC